>Ga0257122_1001334_pt1 | contig 17668 bp, 11 predicted proteins | sample SI106_120metaG_FD_190146 | JGI IMG/M metagenome (GOLD analysis project Ga0257122, IMG submission 190146) | Marine microbial communities from Saanich Inlet, British Columbia, Canada - SI106_120 | ecosystem: Environmental > Aquatic > Marine > Inlet | place: Canada: British Columbia | collected... | reverse complement strand
GGGGAGAAGGACCTCGAGGCCTTAGAATCGCAATATGGCAAGCAGAACGCTGGCGCCATTGTTTTGGGATTGCCTTTGGATCTAGAAGGCCGGGAAGGCGCGCATGCCCGACGAGTCAGGAAACTGGGGGCCGACTTGGCGCAGCGAATTGGCTGCCCCGTTCGCTACTGGGATGAGCGTTTTAGTACCACTACCGCCGAAGCCGTGTTGGTGGACGCCGGCGTGAGCCGCAAACGTCGTAAAGCCGTCGTGGATAAGGTTGCGGCCGTCGTGATTCTGCAGGCATTTCTGGATGCCGGCACCCCCGAGGAAATCGCCTGATGAGTGTGCGCAGTATGCGAGCGGCGATGCTTGTTTTTGCGATAACCGCGCTAGCCGCGCTGATCGGGGCGGGCTGGGCCTATCACTATATTACCGAATATCCTGACCAGCCGATGGGAAGCGGGGGAAAGCCGGTCAAGTTGGTCATTCCTCGGGGAGCGAACTTTCGGCAAGTACTCAGGCGACTCGATCAGGCCGGTTTGAAAACGAATCAGACCGCATTAAAGCTCTTCGCGCATTATAAAGGTCTGGCTGGAAAAGTCCGCGCCGGAACCTATACGCTCGATTCGTCCACCACGCCGAGAAAATTATTAGATACGCTCGTGCTTGGTGTCCCGGCTCCGTTGGTCAGCGTATTGATTCCCGAAGGCAAGAACATGGTCGAGGTGGCCGAGATTCTGCATAAGGCAAAGATCGCGAATCGAGATAAAATGCTCGAGGCGATGCGCAACGTGCATTTGTTGCGGCGCTTGGGCGTCCCGGGCCGTACCATGGAAGGGTTTCTTTTTCCGGATACCTATCGCTTGAAGGCAGGGACGAGCCCGCAAGAGATCATGCGCGTGCTCTACAAACGGCACAAGCGGGTCTACTACCGCATCCGCAAGAAATACCCCAAGCAGCTTCGTTGGTTGCGCAAGCGTCTAGGGTGGGGCCATTTTGAGATCGTCACACTGGCATCCATCGTGGAAAAGGAAACCGGGCAGAGTTTCGAACGGCCTCGTATCGCAAATGTTTTTCTCAACCGCCTGGTCTTTCCACGCTTCCGGTCACGCCTACTGCAGACCGATCCGACAATTGTATACGGCTGCGTTGTTCCGGAAGAAAAGTCCGCCGCTTGCCGAAAATTCAAGGACCGAATTCGGCGCATCCATCTAAACGACAAAGACAATCCCTATAATACCTATGCTCATTCCGGGCTGCCGCCGGGGCCCATCGCGAACCCGGGCAAGGCCGCTATGGAAGCTGTGATGGCACCCGAAAAAGGCCGTTACCTCTACTTCGTATCCAAGAACGACGGCACGCATTATTTTTCAAAGTCTGTGCGGGAGCACGAGCGCGCCGTCGACAAATACCAACGCGGTAAATAGATCCGTCCGGATTTGCCGACGCTAAAAACGTCCAACATTACAGGGGAAATGGCGAGCGCTGGGCCTTGCTGGCCCTATCCGCCTATGGTACGCTTCGTTACTCAAGAGTGATTGAAATAGAGAAGTCAGACTCCGCTTTCCAAGGAGCGAATTGCGATGGCTGAAAAAGGTTCGCTGGCCAAACAGATTGCCAGCTTTCAGGACAAAAGTACGTACGCTGATCTGCATTGGGATGGTAGTTTCGATGATTACCTCGAAATAGTACGCAAAGATCCCAGCGTAGCGCGTACGGCATTTCAACGGGTCTACGATATGGTTCTTTCCTGCGGGCGAGACGAATATCTGGACGCAAAGAAGAAACTCGTAAGCTACAAGTTCTTCTGCGACGGTGAGGCCACTGGAAACGACGCCATTTTCGGCCTCGATATTCCGCTGATGAAGTTGGTCAACATCTTCCGCAGTGCTGCTCACGGCTATGGTACCGAGCGGCGCGTACTGCTGCTCCACGGCCCTGTCGGGAGCAGTAAGTCGACCATTGCGCGACTCCTGAAAAAGGGGTTGGAGGCCTACAGCCGTTCGCCGGAAGGTCGGCTATACACTTTTGAATGGCATTTGACCGGGGAAGATGTCACCGACCCGACCAAGAAAGAGGAGATCTTTCCATGCCCCATGCATGAGGATCCTCTGAAGCTGATCCCATTGGAATATCGCAAAAAGGCGATGGACAAATTGGAGATCAAGGGCGATCGCTACCCCATCACCGTGGAGGGCGATCTTTGTCCCGCTTGTCGTTTCATCTCCAAAAGGCTGATGGAACGCTATGGTGGCGATTTCGCCAAGACGATGGAACATATTCGGGTCAAACGCCTTCTATTATCTGAACAAGATCGTGTCGGTATCGGTACGTTTCAGCCCAAGGACGAAAAGAACCAAGATTCGACCGAACTCACGGGTGATATCAACTATCGGAAAATCGCCGAATACGGTTCGGAATCGGATCCGCGTGCTTTCAACTTCGACGGAGAATTCAATATTGCTAACCGCGGCATTATCGAATTCATCGAAATCCTCAAACTGGATGTGGCGTTCCTCTACGACCTCCTCGGCGCGACGCAGGAACGAAAGATCAAGCCGAAGAAGTTCGCCCAAACGGATATCGACGAAGTCATCGTTGGGCATACCAACGAGGCGGAATTCAAGAAGCTTATGAACAATGAGTTCATGGAAGCATTCCGCGACCGAACGATCAAAGTCGATATTCCGTACATCACCCGGTTATCCGAAGAAGTTCGTATCTACAAGAAGGACTACAACTCGGAAAAGATTACCGGAAAGCATATTGCACCACATACTCTAGAAATGGCTGCAATGTGGGCGGTGCTCACCCGTTTGGAAGAGCCGGCCAAACATAATCTGACCACGCTGCAAAAACTGAAGCTCTATGATGGCAAAACGCTGCCCGGGTTCACCCAAGACAATATCAAAGAGCTGAGAAAAGAAGCCAAACGCGAAGGCATGGACGGTGTTTCTCCGCGCTATGTGCAAGACAAAATTTCCAACGCATTGGTTAGCGAAAAGGGCGAAGGATGTATCAATCCCTTCCTCGTGCTCAATGAATTGGAAGCCGGCTTGCGCACTCACGGGTTGATCAGTAGCGAAGAAAAGCGGAAACGCTTTACCGAGCTTCTTGGTCTGGTCAAGCAAGAGTACGAAGATATGGTCAAGAACGAAGTTCAGAGAGCTATCTCCGCCGATGAAGATGGAATCTCCAAACTTTGCGCGAACTATATCGACAACGTCAAAGCCTATACTCAAAAAGAGAAGGTTAAGAATAAGTATACCGGCCAGGATGAAGAGCCGGATGAGCGCCTGATGCGTTCTATCGAAGAGAAAATCGATATTCCGGACAGCCGCAAAGATGATTTCCGCCGGGAAATCATGAACTACATTGGCGCACTGGCTATCGACGGTAAATCCTTCGATTTCCGCACCAACGAAAGGCTGCACAAAGCGCTGGAGTTGAAGCTCTTCGAAGACCAAAAAGACTCGATCAAATTGACGTCTTTGGTTTCATCGGTCGTCGACAAAGACACCCAAGAAAAGATCGACGTTGTGAAGAATCGAATGATTCGCAATTACGATTATTGTGAGATTTGCGCGACAGATGTGTTGAGTTTCGTGGCGTCAATCTTCGCTAGGGGCGATGCGAAGCAAACATGAGCCAAAAGATCGACAAGGACCATGGTCGGTTCCGGAGGATCGTTCGCGGGAAGATTAAACAGAATCTCCGCAAATATATTTCCAACGGCGATCTTATGGGACGGCAGGGGAAGGATAAAATCTCCATTCCTTTGCCGCAGATCGATATCCCGCGTTTTCACCACGGGGCCAAACAATCTGGCGGGGTGGGGCAGGGCGAAGGAGAAGAGGGCGATACCCTTTCTCCCGGCGAACCACAGCCCGGCCAAGGTGAGGCGGGAGATCAGCCCGGTGAGCATGTACTCGAGGTGGAGGTCGATCTGGCGGAACTTGCCGAAATTCTCGGCGAAGAGCTAGAACTTCCCAAAATCGAGCCTAAGGGAACCGAGTCGATCGTTACCCAGAAGGATAAATACAGCTCCATCCGCCGGACGGGCCCCGATTCCTTACGGCACTTCAAGCGGACATTCAAGCAGGCGTTGCGGCGCCAGATTTCCATGGGGAAATACGATCGGAAGAATCCGGTAATCATCCCCGTGCGAGATGACCTTCGTTATCGCTCGTGGAAAACCGAGTCGAAGCCGGAAACCAACGCCGTCATTATCTATATGATGGACGTTTCGGGGTCGATGGGCGATGAGCAGAAGGAAGTTGTTCGCATTGAGTCGTTCTGGATCGATACGTGGTTACGCTCCCAGTATTCGGGAATTGAGTCACGCTACTTGATTCATGATGCGACGGCGAAGGAAGTCGACAGAGATACATTTTTCCGTACCCGCGAAAGCGGTGGAACGATGATCTCATCGGTCTACAAACTCTGTTCAAAGCTCATCGAAGAAGAATATCCTCCTTCCGAATGGAATATCTATCCCTTCCATTTTTCCGATGGAGACAACTGGTCTGTCGATGATACGAGCCTCTGTGTACGGATACTACGGGAACAGATGCTGCCGGCTGCAAATATGTTCTGCTACGGTCAGGTAGAAAGCCCCTACGGCAGCGGCCAGTTCATCAAGGATCTGCGAGAGCACTTCAAAGAGGACGATGGCGTTATCACCTCTGAAATTGCAGGCCGGGACGCCATCGTAGATTCGATCAGTGATTTCCTGGGCAAGGGGAAGTAGCGCATGCCACCACTGCCAACTTATTTACTCGACGTTCAGCGTGAAGTAGAAGAATACGCAGTCGACTATAAACTCGACATGTTCCAGCAGTATTACGAACTGCTCGACTACAAGCAGATGAACGAAGTCGCCGCCTACGGTGGTTTTCCAACGCGCTACCCGCATTGGCGCTTTGGCATGGATTACGAAAAGCTCGCGAAGGGCTACGCGTACGGTCTATCTAAAATCTACGAACTGGTTATCAATAACGACCCTTGTTATGGGTATCTTCTAGAAGGCAATAGTCTGGTCGAGCAGAAGATGGTCATGTCCCATGTCTGTGGGCATAACGATTTCTTCAAGAACAACTACTACTTCTCGAAGACCAATCGTCGCATGATCGACCAAATGGCGAATCATGCAACCCGCGTGCGCCGTCATATGGATCGGGTGGGCGTCGACAAAGTCGAAGCATTCATCGATACGTGTCTTTCCATCGATAATCTGATCGACCCCATGTCGCTCTATATTCGACGAGACCGCCGCCACGATCAAGATGAAGTCGCCGCGGCGGCCGACGAGCCTCAGTCGTTCAAGCTGAAGGCCAAGTCCTATATGGACAGCTATATCAATCCTCCTGAGGCAGACCCTGTCGTATCGGAGCGAATGGCCGATCCGGAAGCGCCGTCTGAGCCCGAACGAGCCCCTAAGATCCCCGAAGAACCGATGCGCGACGTACTTCTTTTTCTATTGGAGTATGGACCGCTCGAGCCATGGCAACGAGACGTATTGGAAATCATCCGCAAGGAAGCCTACTACTTTGCTCCCCAAGGCATGACGAAGATCATGAACGAGGGCTGGGCGACATATTGGCATTCCACGATCATGACTCAGAAAGTTGTGACGGCAGCGGAAGTCATTGACTACGCCGACCAAGCCGCCGGTGTTCTTAGTGGAGGTATGCCGCTCAATCCGTATAAGATCGGCGTTGAGCTATTTCGACATATTGAAGACCGTTGGAACAGGGGCCGCTTCGGTAAAGAATGGGAAGAATGCGACGACCTTGCGGCTAAAAAGAACTGGGACCAACAGTTGGGCCTCGGCCGAGAGAAGATCTTTCAAGTACGGGGTATCTACAACGACGTTGCGTTCATCGATGAATTCTTTACCGAGGATTTCTGTCGCGAACAGCTTTTCTATACCTATGGCTGGAATGAAGCCAGCACCGAATGGCAATTGCAGAGCCGACAGTATCTCGAGATCAAACAGAAGCTATTGTCTCAGCTAACCAATTTCGGTCAGCCTTTCATCTACGTTGAAGATGGCAATTTTGAGAACCGAGGCGAATTGCTCCTACGCCACCGGCACGAAGGCGTAGACTTACGGGTAGACTGGGCGAAAGACACGCTAGAAAACCTCTGTCGCGTCTGGCGGCGGCCCGTCAACCTGAGCACTGTCTTGGGCGAAGAGCATAAAATATTATCTTTCGATGGCAGCGAGCATTCAGAAAAGAAGGGCGAAGCGTAACCAACGCTCATACCGCTGGCCGCAAACTTTCGACGACCAATGAAGATACTCTGCTGGGGAAAAAGCGATACTGGTCAGGTTCGTAAACGGAACGAAGACTCCTTTCTAATCAACGAAGAATTGAATCTCTTCGCCGTGGCCGATGGAATGGGCGGCCATGCGGGTGGAGAGAAGGCGAGCCGGCTGGCGGTCGAGACTCTTGAAACGCGGCTCGGGGCCGCTGATCTTGCAGATGGGGAATCGCAAGGTGTAAGTGCTGAAGATGCCGCAGGGCGAGAGCTACGTGAGGCGGCCGAGGCTGCAGGCCGAGCGATTTTTGACTTGGCGGAACGTGACGAAACCCTCGCGGGTATGGGAACGACGCTTACCGCTTTGATGTTGTATGGAGGTCGCGCCTACCTCGCCCACGTGGGCGATAGCCGGGCCTATTTACTGCGTGACAACAATCTGCGGCAACTCACGCTCGACCACACATGGATCGAGGAACAGGTCCGCTCGGGATTTCTGAGTCGCGACGAGGCGGAACAGAGTAGTCTGAAGCATGTGGTAACTCGGTCCGTTGGTTTTGAGCGTGACGTCGTCGTTGACGTCTTGGCCATGCCGGTAATTGCCGGTGACTGTTTCTTTCTCTGCAGCGATGGGATATCGAACCACTTTGCTGACAGAGAATTCCTCGCGCTATTCAATCGCGGGTTCTATTCCCAGCTTCCGGGAATGTTGGTCGACAGCGGCAACAAGCGCGGCGGCGAAGATAATATGACCGCCGTTGTCGTTTACGTCGGCAACGAGCTCAGCAAATAGGGCCGCTGCCTGTGCCGCTAGGGCAAGTAGTAATAGAACGCCTGACGCTCGGTATCCGTCGAATCCCACGTGGACCCAACTAAGCAGAGGTCATTTGTATTGAGCGCCGCGGCGATATCGTTGAGTCGGTAGCTAGCCACGTTGGCGTTGACGAGCGTGGTGTAGAGCAGAATCTGGGGATTATGCCAATGGTTCAGTAGTCGATTGTATTTCAAGATAACGAGATCGTGATAGGTGCTGGCATGAGCACGTTCACCGACGAGAATAAGCAAATCTCCAATACCGGTTATGCCGCGAAAATTATAGTCGTCTTGGGTGGTGCTAATGGAGGGTATTTCAACCTTTGCCCACGCTTGCCCATCATAACGCATCACCAGGCCCTTTTCCCCTACGCCCCACACGTCCGAAGCATTGAGCGCCCAACTGTCGAGGAAACGTCCACTGGTATTGGCGCAAGGCTTGTTCGATCCATCGTAGCAACCCGTAGGGTCTGCCGTGGAAAAGGTTGTGGCGGTGGGATCATAGGCGTAGATATCTTCGTAGGTATTGCTGCGGAATGCCCAAAGGGGGCCCTGCGCGCCTGCACCTGTGAGAGTTCCCGAAAGACTGCCGATATTCGCAGCAGCCGAGATACCTGTGGGAGAGCTACAGGCGAAAGTAGAGCCGTTATCGGACGTCGTACAATGAGCTACGTTGCCGGCATTGGAGCCCACGAAGAAGGTCTCTGAGCTTCCGGCGAGGGTTGCGCCCCATACGGAAGCGATGGGATCTGTTCCAAATAGGGTTGATACGTCGGCGGCTGCCGTCCAGCCGCTACCGGTATAGTAGCTAGCCAGCCCCTCCTCGCCGACCGCCAGGCGATGACTGATGTCTAGGTAGGGTTCGTCCAGCGCGTACTTCGTGCTTGTCAATCCCGAGGTGCCGTTGGTTCTTCCTATGAAGCCAGAGATGGTGCCGCCGGAATTGGTCAGTGTGCCCGCAACCCAGAAACCGCTGCCGTCGATATGGGTAACCGCATTTGCCGCGGTGGAGGTATCCGATGTCACCCAAGACCAGTTCGTACCCGCGTATCCGCGGCACGTACCGGCAAGGCAGAAGTCGAGCTTTGTAGCCGAATCGCTGTCGGAACAACTCAAGCCGTCGGCATTGGTTCCGTTGAGTGGATCGATACTCGGTGCGCAGGCCGTGCAATCCGCAGTGGAGACCGTTGCATTGGTGTTGTAACAGGTTCCGCCTACGAGACAGCGGTCGGCCAAGACCGGGTGCTCACAAACACCGGCCGTACAAACATCATCCGTACAGCTCAGTCCGTCGTCGAGACAGGCAGCCCCTTCTGCCAAATCACTCCATAACGCAGTCACCGACGTGGGGTTGCAAACTTGGCAAGGCTGGCTCGGGTTAGCTTCCCCATTATTGAAACACGTGCCGGAAATCAAACACGAACCGGAATCTATGTTGTGATAGCATTTTCCGGAGAAACAAACGTCTTCAGTGCAGCTCAACGCGTCGTCGGTGCATGGGGTGCCGTAAGCCGAATCTCCCCAGTCGTCTTTGGCTTGGGTTGGCTGGCAAGACTCACATTCCGCCAAGGGATTTACGTCTCCCGTGTCGTAGCAGGTACCGGCAATTAGGCAGCTCGAGCTCTTTACTTCGTGAGTGCAGGAACCGGCTGAACAAATATCATCCGTGCAGTCGAAGCCGTCGGTAGCGCAGGCGCTTCCCGATGGTCGCGTTGCCCAAACATCGTTGGCTGTGCTGGGATCGCAGTATTGGCAATCGTCGCTGGGGTTGACCTCGCTATTGGTATAACAAACGCCGTCTACGAGGCAGCTACTCGCCTTGATGGGATGAACGCAACTCCCGGCTTCGCAAAAATCTTCGGTGCAGTTCGCGCCGTCGTCGGGGCAGGGGCTCGCATCAGCCTGCGCTTGCAGTGACGTCGTCGAAGTGGCCACGTTGCATATCTGGCAACCGTTGTCGGCCGCGGCTTCTCCGTCGGCAATACACGCGTTGTCGACCAGGCAAAAGCCCGCGCCAAGTGTTGTGCCGCAACTCGCAGCGGTACATGTTGTTTTCGTGCAAGAGATACCGTCGTCTTCACAAAGCGTGACATCGTCGACCCACGAATTTGGTGAGCTGTTTGCGTTGCAGCGACCACATCCCGTTGTGGAGGTTGCACCGTCGGCGATGCACTTACCATTGACGAGGCAAAATCCTGTCTTGACTGGGTGCGTACAACTTCCATTCGCGCAAATATCATCGGTGCATGCCAGACCATCGTCGCAGGTGGGTGTGCAGGTAGAGGGCAGGTCTATCGAGGTATCCGGTATGGGAGGGATTGTATCGAATAGATCGTTTGTGTCCGGCGCCGGTTCACCGGGAAGAATATCCTCTATCGCCAAATCGGCATTGCCCGGAGGGATATTGCCCCCGCTTCCACCTGGATCACCGCCAGCACAACCGGCGAGCAATATTGAAAATACAGTTGCGGGCAATAAGGCCAAGTAGATATTTTTAGAGCCCATCAATGATTCCTTTTCTCCCAGTCACCCATCGTCAATGCCATGTCCTATCTTGAAAGGACTATAGCCTAAAAAAGGATAGCATGCGGGTGCGGACATCACCGGTGTCAGTGGCCCCGGTTGTTGCTAAGTGACCGAAAATGAACGCTATCCCGACGCTAGAGGGTCTGCAGAACCGCTTGGCGAATACGGTCGGCGTCGGGTAGAGCTGCATTTTCCAAAGTGTTGTTGTAGGGAATTGGGACGACTTCCGCTCCGACTCTTCGGGGGGAAGACCTAAGCGCAGCGTGAGCGACCTGTGTGACTTGGGCGACGATTTCCGATCCAAAACCATGTACCACGGGGGCTTCTTCGACGGTTATCAGTCGGCCTGTCTTCACCACCGATCGGACGATTGTTTCCAAATCCAGAGGAACGATGCTGCGCACGTCGATGATCTCTACTTCGATGCCCGTGGATGAGAGTTCTTCGGCGGCCTCCAATGATTTGGGTAGCGCTGCTCCGATAGACACGATTGTTGCGTCTCGGCCTTGGCGCTTTTCTTCGGCGACGCCAATTGGGACGATGTAGTCGGCAATGGGAACGGGGCCGGTGCTGGCGTACAGCAATTTGTTTTCAAAGAATACGACCGGATTATTGGAGCGAATTGCAGCCTTGAGCAGGCCTTTGGCATCGCATGGCGTCGCTGGTGCTAATATGATCAGCCCGGGGATGCCAGCCAATAGGGCTTCGAGGCTTTGGGAATGCTGCGCGGCCATTCCAAGGCCGGCCCCGCCGGGAGTACGAACGACCAAAGGTAAGCTGTATTGTCCGCCCGACATATAGCGGAGCTTTGCTGCCTGATTGACCAGAGGGTCCATGCAGGTCGTGAGAAAATCAGAAAAGAGGATTTCCGCGACGGGGCGTCGACCCGTCATCGCTGCGCCAACAGCGGATCCGACGATGGCGTATTCGCTGATAGGTGTGTCCACGATTCGCTTGCTGCCGAACTCCGTCGACAAACCTGCGGTGACAGCGAAATAGCCTCCTGTGGAGACGTCCTCGCCAAGCAGATAAACGCTTTCGTCTCGTGAAAGCTCCTCGGAAAGCGCTTCGAAGATCGCTGTTGAGCAGCTGATCTCTCGCTCACAAGAATCCCCATTACTCGCTGGCCGGTATAGATAACTGGGGTCGGGTGAAAAGACATCGGTCTTGAGTTGCGCCAGTTCGGGTTCCGGGCTTGCCAAGGCCTTGTTTAGGGCTGTGTCGACGTTTGCAAGCGCACGTTGGGCGATTTGTTCCGTTTCGTCGGTGGTCAGGATTTTCTTTTCGCTGAGTTCCGCCTTCAGATTTGCAATGGGACAGTTCTTCTTCCATTCCGTGAGTTCCGCGGCTGGGCGATAGTCAACCGATTCACCTTCCATATGGCCGTGCCAGCGGTAGGTTAGACATTCCAATAGCGTCGGGCCGCCGCCCGCGCGGGCTCTCATAACGGCTTCGGTCATCGCCTGGTACACCGCCCACACGTCGTTGCCGTCGACGCGAATGCCTGGGATGCCGTAGGACGCTGCACGGTCGGCGATGCGATCGAGGCACATGTGGTCGCTCTGGGGCGTGAATTCACCGTAGAGGTTGTTTTCAACGACGAAAATGGCGGGTAGCTTGAGTACTGCGGCGAAATTGAGCCCTTCGTGAAACATGCCTTGGTTCGTTGCGCCGTCACCCATGAATGCGACCGCTACTTGATCGCTCTGACGCAACAACGCTGAGTGTGCTGCTCCGGCCGCGATCAACGGACTAGCACCAACAATACCGTTGGCCCCTATGGCACCAACAGCTGCCTCAGTGACATGCATTGAGCCACCCTTACCGCAGCAAAGCCCTGTAGCCTTGCCAAACATCTCCGCCATCATGCCGTCGAGGTCGGCCCCTTTCCCCAACATATGTCCGTGTCCGCGATGGGTGGTGGCTAGGTAGTCGTCCGCGCGTAGTGCAAAACACGCGCCCACCGCTACAGCCTCCTGGCCAACAGAGAGATGGATGGCTTCCGTGGGAATATTCCCGCTAGCAAAGGCGCGAGCGAGGGTTTGCTCGAAGGCGCGAATGACCTGCATCCTTTCGAGCATTTCAACCTGTAGCGTTGCTTCAGTCTCCGGTAGGCATTGCTTGCGGAATTCGGTTTGCTGGGGGGATGGGCTTTCGGTCAACGGAATGAGGTGGCTGTTCAGCTGTGCATAGTCGATGGATACGGGGCGCAAACGTATTCCAGATAACCTCCCGCGGAAGCGGTTGACCAGGCTGGAGATTTGAAACCGCCAGCGAGGAGACTGTCGTTCCGACGGGATCAAATCCTCACGGCCTTCTTCCCGCAGTACTTCAGCGTAGATCGGAAATGCTGGTTTGATCGCGGGGAGGAGTTTGAGTGCCTTGGAAATGGGGCCGCGTGCAACAACACGGCGGCGAGCGATGGCGCCCGTGATGTTCAGGCGGCCAAGCCAAAACTCGTGGGCTGTATCGGCTGATTGAATCATTTCCAAGTCGGGGGAGAGATCCGTATCGCCGAAGAACCAGCGAAGTGGCTTTTCTCGCAAGTCGAAAGTCACTTGTCCCTCGGGTTCCGTGTAGCGAAAGCGAAGAACAAAGTTCCCGGCTACCAGGGATTCCACAATTTCGGGATTTTCGCTGAGCCGCTGAAAGAACGGATCCAAGACTTGATAGAGTTGGTCGCTGTTTTGAAAGGTCTGCATTGCACTGTCCTTCTTGCCGCGGCGAATCGAAGCCAGGAGCGCGTCTATCTTTGGGGCAATCGATTGCTCAGCGAATCGAAATGCCTCCCTTTTCGAATACCATTTGCGGGTTTTCCCAAACCCCGGAGAAGTCAACCATCGTGGGTGACGAGCAAGACGAGCATCTTTCAGCGTCGGCTCGAAGGCTTTTGAAACGCGGTAGATCTAGGATTTCTTTCACCGACATTGTTCGAATGTTGGCGATTGGCTCGTTCAAGTTCAGGCAATACTCTACGTAGCCTCGACCATCGACGGACATGGCAAGTTTCGGCAAATGGCAGGCGTAGCCTGGCTTACCTGCGATGAAATAGCTGAAATAGTGTTCGGAGTTGAGAATGGGCGCCCCTTCTTGCTTTCTCTTCAGCAAATAACTGCAGACCTCTTTGAGTTCCGATTGGGGCAATCCCATATTCGTTTGTGTAAATGGTGCATCCGCGTCGCCATTGCGAGAATCGGTAATGACGTCGAATGAGATGTGCACGTCGAGTGAGCGTGCCAGCGCGATGAGGTCATCGACCTCCTCGGAGATCCCTTTTTGCACGCACGTATTGAATTGGACCGAGAGAGTAGGGTACCTTTTTCTCACTAGCCCCACAGCTTCGACCAAACGATCATAGAGCCCGGGTAGTCCGCGAATGCGGTCGTGGCGTTCGGCTTTGGCCGAGTCGAGGCTGAGCATAAGCATGTCGATATGGGGCAAGGCTTCATCCATACGCGCTTTCAGAAACCAACCGGTCGTGAACAGCAGGATGGACATCTTTTTTTCGTGCTTAACGAAACGCAGGATTTCGCCCAGGTCTTTGCGCAAGAAGGGATCTCCGCCGGAAAACGCCGCGGCGAGGAAGCCTTGTTCCCTGGCCTCGGTATAGAAGCGTTTGATGTCCTCTAGGGGAACGTCCTGCCAATCGTTATGCTTCCATAGACAACTCGCACATTGGCAGTTGCAGCGGTTGGTAATGAAATGACCGACGACAAAAGGTCTCCCGTCTCCTTTGACTCTGGCTAAATACGCTTTGCTCACCAGCTGGCGTAATGCGTCTTGCATTCCCTCACTCATTTGCCCCATCGTCTTCTCCTCTTGCTGTACATTCGACTCTTCTTCGCCGCGGTCATCGTGCCAAGCCAAGTAGGTCGCACGCCGCGTCAACGAGATAGTTCTCAATGGTGCTCTCCGGTGTTTCTCCGTTTGGCTCGGAAACTTTGGTGATCAGCGCGAGCTCCGGCGCAGAGTTCAAAGCAAAACGGACCATCATGTAGTTGATGGACAAGAGCGCAAGGCGAACTTTGTTCAGTGGCTGATCTAGTAGGGGGGCCAAGAGCGCGGCGCCCCGATCGAGGTATGGCAAAAGGACGTTGTCGCGCGGCGCGGCGTCGAGCTCGCCTTCATCTACAATCGTGCGCGTTAGCAGCCGCAATGCGAATCGATGTTCGCGACAAAACCGGTAACTTTTACGAACAACGACCTCGATACCATGCGTGATATTTTCAGCTGTCGAAAGCGTGGGCTCTACCTGTTGACGAAACCCATGGATTTCGTCAACAGTCGCATCGATGCATGCTCGATAGAGTTCAGCCTTGCCGCCGAAGTAATGGTGAACCGTGGCCATGCTGACCGCCGCGCGAGCCGCGATCTGGCGCATGGTGGTGCCCCCCTGCCCGTGCAGGGCGAAGAGGGTGGACGCCTCCGCCAGGATACGAAGTCTCGTCGCCTCAGCATCCGCTTGGATGGGTCTGGCCATGCCCTTTATTAATCAATCAGGCGCCCGATTACAAGTGGAAGTGTCGAAAACTGAAGAGGTATGGCTTAGGGGCTGGTTATCCCAGGGGAATTCTTGGGAGGGCTCCGGCAGCTTGCGTGAAAGCCCAAAGCCTATCTGAGGGCGGGGATTAGGTTCGGCATAGCGCGAAGAAAAAGTGGTCGCCCTGGTTCACATCCGCATTGGTGCCGCCGATTCCGAGCATGAGGCTGCCGCTGAGAGGCTTCACCTCATCGTAAAGCAGATTGCGAATGACGTTGGGCAATTGGGAACCGTCGTAGTGTAAGCCGATGGTTTCCGTGTCCCGCCACCGCGAAGTTTGTCTTCGCCAACGAAACTCACCGGTAGTGAGCTTTGGATGAACGAAATACCAGTTTCCCCGCCCGTGATAAAAATTGATGCCGAAGGGGGAAAGATCGAATAGGGCCCATTGGGAGAGAATATTGAATCGATTATTGGCGCCGGGATTGTTCAACCTCTTGAGCACCGTTCCCCGATACTCTCCCCCGGATGGTTTGTCGCGAACGGGCTCGTTGAGGTAAATCTCCTCCAGTTCTCTCAGTGAGGCATTCATCAATTCTTCGAGGGTGATATTCATAGTGCCCTCCACAGGTGCTGGCTCAAGGCTTCAACCACCGGACTCCAATGGCACGGACGGACAAGCGATTTGATGAACTATGCCTCAGTCCCGGCAATTTGACAGTTCCGATCGGTCTCGTCAACGGGTCTTGGCTGGATGTCTAGTCCCTAGCTGTGAACTGAGAGAATATGAGGCTTCGGGAATTATGGGTCCATGCCATCGGGGATTATCTGCCATGCGAATACTATTCGGTTTGCTCTTCATCGGTTCGGTTTTGGTTGCCTGCAACTCAGATGACAATCGATGGAACATCTCAAGTACAAGACAGGCGGCAACGGCGCCGGTGGTTTCTGCCGTTCATGCCCTTGCTAACCACCGCTGTTCCTCGCTCTTCGGTTCGGATCGCTTCCAATGGTGATGCGTGGTTTGCCGTATGGGATGATAACCGTACGGGGGATAATCGGATCTACGGGGCGCGAATTAGCAGCACTGGCCAAGTTCTCGACCCGGAGGGATTCGCCATTTGCAAGAACAACTCCAAGCAAAACGATCCCACAGTTACTTTCGGTGGCACTACCTATTTTGTTGCCTGGAGTGACTACCGAGACCAGGGCACTTCGGACCCTGATATTTACGGTGCGCGCGTATTGCCTAACGGGGCTGTGCAAGAGCCGAATGGCTTGCTGATCTCCGATGACACGAATGCCAAAGACCCCACGCTGGCACACGGCGGCACGGACTTCATGGTTGCCTGGTCTAACGGAAACGTCAATTATGCGCGGGTGGGGTACGATGGCCAACGAATCGACCTCACCGATAAAGCCGTTACCGGGCCACCAATGGTGACGGGGGGCTCTAAGAGCCCGCGCCTTGTTTTTGACGGTACCCAATACCTGCTCGGCTGGGTTGAAGATGCAAGTTCTGAGCGCTATTGCGTGGCGACTAGGATCTCCACCGCCGGTGTGGTTCTCGACAACTCTACCCTGCTGTTATCCGATGGCGTTAGCAACCCTCAGGAGATGAACTGCGAATTCGCGAGCAACGGCAGCAATTTCTTTGCCGCTTGGTCCAAAGCTGGACATCCTAACTATCCCATTCATACCCGCCGAATTAGCACTCAGGGCGTTATCCTGGATCAATCAGCCCAAGCGCCCTCACGGTCGGCGAATTTTCAGAGTTCTCCCAGCGGTGCGTACGGTGCGGGAACCTATATAGCCAGCTGGCATGAATTTCGGCATACGGATCTGAGCGAGCTTATGCAGGAGAGTGTCTATGCTACCCAGGTTGAAAACGCCACGTCCGGTCTGATCATTCCCCCAATCGCGACGGCCATGCCCGCCAACCACTCCGCACCTCTTTCCATGGTGGGACAAACAGTGGCCTTCGATGGAACCAATTTTCTCATCGTCTGGGCTGATGTCGAAACCCCTCAATCGATTTGGGGCGCGCGTATCACGCCGCAAAACCTAGTGTTAGACAATACGCCTATCAAGATTGCCGACGATGCGGGTGGCGATCAAATGAGTGTTCCAACCGTCGCCTTTTCAGGTGGTGCCTATTGGGTGGTTTGGGCAAATAGCTCCTCCCCGAATAGCGATCAGATCGGTGCTCGGGTTTCACCTTCTGGTACAGTCTTGACTGCCAATCCATTTCCGATTACCTCGGTGGCCAGTGTGCAAAGTGCGCCTGCTATTGCGGCGACAAGCGACCAAGTGTTGGTCAGCTGGATCGATGGTCGAACGGGTTCCAACCAGGCCGTTGCCCGTAGGCTCAACGCTCAAGGACAACTCCTCGAGACGAACCCTGTGGCTTTGGGTGATGCTTCAGTGGCGCCCCTTGACGATTCCACAGGTATGGCCGTGACACCCGCGGTGGCCGCCAGCAACGACAAATATCTGGTAAGCTGGTCGGCACCGAGCGGGACCGGCCATATGGTTGTCGCTCGCCGGGTTCATTCAGATGGCACGCTGCCAGGAAGCCAACCCAAAGAAATTTGGGCAGCCCCGAATATGTCCCCAGAGACTGACCTTGTCTATGATGGCACCAATTTCGTCATCGCGTGGAGTGAGTTTTACGATACCATAGGACTCTACGGCCCCCCTCGACTAACGACGCTCGGGGCTCGGCTCGATCCGGCTGCTAATCTGGTAAATCCAATCCCTGTCATTATCGCTGACGAGGGAAACGTGGCGCTGACCAATGGATTGATGAGCGATGGTCAGGGAACGGTCATCGCGCTCTATTCGAATTATGATTCCACGCCCGCGGTCAGCATGACCCGCGTATATGCGCGTTCGATCGTATGGCCTAACGTTGGTCAGAATTGCTCCGCCGCAAGTGATTGCCCAAGCTTCGGTTTCTGCGTAGATGGGGTTTGCTGCAATACGGCCTGTGGAAACGGCGACACTGGCGATTGCCAAGCCTGCAGCAAGGCCGCGGGTGCGCTGGATGAAGGCCTTTGTGGGCCAATAGTTGGAGGCACCGTCTGTCGTGCCGCAGTTGGCGCATGTGATAAGCCGGAACAATGTGACGGTGTATCGTCGTAGAATTTGAAGCAATCGACGGGCTTTGGTCGCCCGCGCTTCCATCACGGAGTCTCCCGTCTCCGGCGTTGCGTCGTTGAATAATTGGAGCAAACGGCCTATGATCGTGAATTCACATCGATATATCCTCTGGGTGAGAGAACCATGAGCGATTGGGAAAAGCCGCGCAGACGAAAACCGAAAAAGAAGAAGATTCCGCTTTTCGGCATGACGAAGGTGGAAAAGAAGAAGCGCGAGACCCAAAGCGCGCCTGCCCAGAAGAAGGTCCACTGGCTGGAAGTCCAGCTCAACAATGTGGACGGTCTCGCGTTGCCTTTCGTTCAAGCCGAGGTTCTCTTTGAAGACGGCCGGACCTACCGCTGCCGCAGCAACGAATATGGCGTATTGCGCGTTGACGGGTTGAGCAAACCAGGGACCTACAAGCTTAAGTTTCCAGAGGTGGCGGAGGCGACGCAGACGATC
>Ga0257122_1001333_pt1 | contig 17671 bp, 14 predicted proteins | sample SI106_120metaG_FD_190146 | JGI IMG/M metagenome (GOLD analysis project Ga0257122, IMG submission 190146) | Marine microbial communities from Saanich Inlet, British Columbia, Canada - SI106_120 | ecosystem: Environmental > Aquatic > Marine > Inlet | place: Canada: British Columbia | collected... | reverse complement strand
GGGGTTGATGCCAACACCCTCTTTTGCACCGAGAACGACGAATTCCATCTGCAAAACGTCTTCCTGCGAGAAGCTCTCAGCTTGGGCAGCTACTATCATGGTCTCGTAGATATGATCGAAGCCATCCTAGGCAATAGCTTCAAGGATTCGTCTTTTCTAGACGTGGGATGCAATGTTGGCCACTTCGGCTTTGACCTCGCGAGTCGAGGAGCCACCGAAATCACGGGTGTTGATGTCATGCCGCAGAGCTATGACATTGTGCGCGAGATTACGTCGCTGCGCTTCAATTATATCAACTCGCTTTATTCCGAACGCACCCACCGCGTCGAAGGCGTCGAACCTGCCGATGTCAGCTTTGCCATCGCGATTTCCACGCATCTATGTGACCCGCACTATTTCCTCGCTTGGATGGCGGAAAATACTCGAAAAATGATGCTGGTGGTTACGCCGGTAGCGCAAGCCGAGGGCTCTCAATTCATGGCTCGGCAGCCCAATTGGCGTACCGACCGCGCATTGCCACACTGTTACGAATTGGTACCCACCCCAACCCTGCTGCAGAATATGTTGCGCTTCTGCGGATTCACTCACGTATATCGGCTGAATCCCAACGACCGTTGGCCTGCCAATATTCGCAAGTATTGGGGCGGCTATTTGGTGAGCAAGGAAGCCGACCTCGTCAGCGATGATATATTGGAAAGTTTCAATTTGACGGAAATGCCCGACTTGCGCGACGAATCTGCCGACGTGGTTGTCGCCGGACAACACTCGCGTCCAAAAAGCTGGAACCTGTAGTCTTTTTGTTCTGATGTCGGCGGGAGAGTATTATTGAACGACATGCCGCCCATTTTGGTTTCAGTTATCGTTCCCACGAAGGACCGCCACGACACATTGGTCGAGGCCCTCGACAGTATTGCCGCCCAGAGTATCCCGCATTTTGAAGCGATCATCGTCAATGACGGTGGTGCGTCACCCCGAGCAACCATCGCGAAGAACTACCCCGATGATGCCCGATTTCGACTCATCGATTGTCCAACGTCATCTGGCCCGGCTGCAGCGCGCAACCGCGGTTTGGCCGCCTGCCAAGGCGATATTATCACCTACCTCGATGACGATGATCTGTTCCTACCGGGACATTTTGCGGCCATCTGCGCTGTCCTTGGCCCAATAGACGCCAAGCCCGTCGCCTATACCCGCGCTGAGATCATCCACTATCGCCACACAGCCAATGGCTATCAAGAGGAGCGTAAGGCGATTCAGCCCCACCGCGCATTCGGTTACCGCAAGCTACTGAGCGAAAACCATATTCCTCTGATCTGCCTGGCGCATAAGGCGACCCGGTACAAGGATGTTGGAGGCTTTCGGGAAGATTTCGATCAGCTTGAGGACTGGGAGTTGATTCTGCGACTAACCAAGGACGTAGGCGCTACGCCCATTGATCAGGTAACAGCGGTCTATCGACATTTGGGGCAACGACAACACGTCAACAGTGTGCGCGACAACGCTCTGGAAATCATCGAGAATATTTACGCGCTTCACGGCGATGTTGGACACGTGCAGTTGCGTCGTGCGCGCTACAGCTACCTCCAACGCATCGCTTTGATGTTGCGCACTCAACGCAGGCTCGGCGCGCCCTATAATGTGGAAGCAAAACTGCGCGAGATTTCGAATTTTCTATCCAAGGGAACGACGCAACCCGCTGGTGACTCTCTGAGACGGCTCGTAACCGATTTGCCCGACGACGGTGAATTGCGACTTTTGATGGCCCGGGTCCTACGCGCCCAGAACCTACAGATCGAGGCCGAGGAAGAGATTCGGCAAGTACAACTGCGCGATCCCTATGCACAGCCGACGCCCTCTGGCGATGCGCTACCGACATGGGGCTGAAGGAATGACCATGGCTTTTTCGAAAGACCCCAAGCAGTTGGACCCAAAGAAGAAGGCAAAGCGCGTCGCAGCCATCGTTTCCGCCTATGAAAGCGCCGACTACCTTGTCGGCCGACTGCAGAATCTGGTCGATGATTCCCTATACGTCGCTGGCGAATTAGAAATCGTCGTTATCGATTCCAATTCACCGCAAGATGAGGGTCGAATCGTCGCCGACTTTCAGCGTCGCTATCAACATATACACTATCTGCGAACACCACAGCGCGAAACGGTATATGCGGCCTGGAATCGAGGCATCGATCTCACCACCGCCCCCTACGTGATCAACGCCAATACCGATGATCGTTTTCTTCCCGGTGGCATTGCCGCTCTAGCTGCCCTTTTGGATTCCGACTCTACGGCAGATGTGGCGTACGGCGACTGGCTCTATACGGGCCACGCCAACGATCACATTGCGTCAACCACCGAAAAAGTACTCTTCCTTTACCCCGACTACGACCCTCTCCTCTTTCTCTATTATCAAATCACCGGCCACGCGGCCCTCATCCGGCGTTCGGCGTTTGACCGCATTGGCAAATTCGACGCTGGCTATAGCGTCTACGGCGACCGCGACTGGATGCTCCGGTTTGCCAACCAAGGCGGTTTGGCGCAAAAAGTGCCAACCGTCGTCGGGCTTTACCATGCAAACGAAAGCGGCTTGGAAAATGCGAATCCATCCGCGACCCGCGAACTGGGGCGCCTGAGGCAGCACTATACCCAGGCGGCAGTGCTACCTACGCTGTGTCGGCCAAATCAATCAACAGCTACAGCCCACGACTTGGCTGAAATTTACGCCGAAGCTGGCGCACGAGGACATTCTTTCTTCGAGTTTCGAGGTCAAGCCTATTCCGACCTCAACTTGGCCGCGCATCTCCTATCCATCGCACTGAAATGCGACCCGGCGAATCCGAAAGCTCTCGAAGGGCTTGCTTTTGTCTTGGAAGAACGTGGGCAACACGATGATGCCCTTCTACTACGTCGGGCAGCTAAGGCTCGTCAAGCTAGCGCTCTATCTTAGGACGTAGAACGCGCGCGCGGAAACGGCGCCTGATAGTAGCCTTACGTCACTCATTTCCTTCACTTCATTGATGAACTTCTGCACGCCTGGGAAGTGCTCTGAATCATCGTGTAGACAGATAATCCCCCCCTGACGAACGTGCGGCCTAACTTTATGATAGTCGTGTTTCACGCCTTCGTAAGTATGGTCGCCATCAATGAACGCCAAGTCGAAAACCTCTCCCGTGAATTCGGTGTCGCTCGACCGCGCCCGTCTCACTTCCACGAAGTCCTTCATGAAAGGATATCTGTTCATGGTCAGACCGAAACAATCGAGCGTGGTCGGATATTTCTTCCAGTCGCTGTACTCTTCTTTGATGCTTGGATAGCGCTCGAGCATGGTCTTCATGAAGTCTAGTTCAAAATATTCCTCATCGATGGGTGAGGCCCAAGGGTCCACGCATAGAAGACGGCGCTGTCCCCCGCAGGCCTTCAGCGCGCTGCAAAGCGCGAATGTTGAACGCCCCATATACGTGCCGATCTCAAGGCAGTTCTTTGCATCGATACTGCGAACGGCGCCGTAGAGTAGGTTCAACTCCCCGAGGTGAAACCAGCCAGGAATCTCCGGCTCTTGAATGGCATAGTTTTGTGTTTCCTGCGCAATCATATCGTATTCCCTTCTACGTCCAGACCGAAATGCGTTTGCCCAATTCCTCGGCCGCTTGAAGCGTTCGATTCAACTCTTCATTGATTTCCGTTGCGTCCCCCGTGTCTACCTCTTCCCAAAAGGCCGGATGCGCTTTACGCAGTACTTGGCGAGCCGCATCATCCAAATGCCCTTGTGGCCTTGCTGCCCCCTCATTCTTGTCCGTGGTAATTTCGTCGAAACCGGTCAAGATCACTTCATCACCGACCGAACAAGCAACGGGCAGAAGGTACTGACTTAGAAGGCTGGGGCCGTCTGCCGTCAGAAAGACCTTCGACAACGAAAGGTTCGGAACCGCAATGGCACTAGCAGGAAGAGCGACCAGTTTCCTTCTTTGCTCAGGCACCAGAAATTCTTCATAGAGCCGATAGTCTCTTTGCGGTACCACGATATAGGGGTCGCAATGGTCTATCGCCCATTTGAGGTCATCCCGCAGCTTGGCCGCTATCTTGGAACAACCGTTATGCAGCACGGGATCCGCTAGAACAATAGCGTGCGGCTGCAATTCCTGGAATGCATCTCGGTTGAGCAGGGTATCGGCGGTAGCAACCCGCGCTCCCGCCTTGAACATCTCTTCGTTCTGAACAGCACTGGTATCCCCCGCTCCTATCAAATAGACGGGACTGCGCTGGCCCAATTCCTCGACCAACGAATTGAACGTATTTCGGTGCTCTACTAGGTCGCGCTCCGCGTACCGATTGCAGTAGTTGATAATTTCTAGTGCCGATGGACTATCGAATGGCGCTTCGCTGGGCGCGATAATGAACTGCCGTCCCCTACTCGCCGCTTTCTCGAGAGCTTTTTCCACGTCTCCACTAAGGCTAGGAGTCTGGTCCGCAGACGACCGGATAACGAGGTCGGCGTCTTCAGCAAACGTGATCCAGTGCTCCTCATGTTGCTGTGGGAAAACCTGAATTTTTCCTACAAAGGCTTCTTCCATCGAAGCGATCTGCTCGTCGAGGTGCTCCGGCAGCTCGAACTCTAATAGTTCAGAAATTCGGCATGGGGGCCGCCCAAAAAACGACACGCTGGGCGTTGGCAAACAGATATTGTCGATTTCATCTCGCACCGGATAGAGCGCCCAAATTAGCCGGTAATAGAAATCCGCGAAATGTTCCAGAGAATCGAATTTGGGCGCAACAACGACGTTGTGCGCGAATCGCGCTTCCATCTGCTGTAGCAAGACAAAAAGCTTTTCGAGGGTATTCTGTCCACCCCCCACGCTTTCGTATAGGTCCTTCACAAACTGCAGGGTTTGTTCCTTCACCAAGGGCCAAACCCTGGGCCAATCCTCTTCCCTTCGACAAAGCGCACGCAGCGCTTTTGCGACCATCATCTGTTCCAATTGATGGGCCGAAAGGAGGTCCAAGGAATAGCTGGAGATGTCGGCGATAATTTCCTTGGCTGCGTCGGCGTGACCGCTGATAGCGGCGCCGTAAGCTGCCGTAAATGCCCTGCGGGTGATGACAAACTCCAGGTGCGCGCTCGCGAACCCGCCTTTCAGCTCTGGGGCGCAGTCCGTATCCGTGGGCCCATAGATCCGATGCAGAACCTCTTTGCACTCCTTGTAGTGAGAAGCGATCTTAGAATGAACACGGCTCTCCGCGTGTTGGGTCCAACCTATTGCGCACGCATTCGTCTTTTGAAAATACCCCCCCGTGCGCATCATTCGGTGCCAGATATCGTAGTCTTCGCTACCGTTCACCAGCGTCTCGTCGAAACCTTGAACCGCTTCAAACGCGCTCCGTTTGACGATGGCGCAGGCCGGATTGAACACGCTTTCCGGCATATAGCCAAAGAACAAACGGTTGTCGGGCAACGGATAGTCAAACATCGGCGTCGGGGTCAGCGGTACACGGTCTATATCCAGAAGTGTGGCCGGACAAAATGCCCCCAAGAGACGCGGCGTATCTTGACTGAGCAAGAGCTTCATTCTTTCGAAGATCGCGTTCCGTAGAACCAAATCGTCGGCATCGAGAAATGCTAAATACTGGCCACGGGCCTTGCGGGCACCATGATTCCGTGCTGCCGACACGCCTAGATTCTGTTGGTGAAAACCACGTATTCGGCGGTCTTTCAAGCAGAGCTGGCGAATTAGCTGAGCGCTACCGTCGGTACTCCCATCGTCAACAATGAGAATCTCCGTCTGCTGGTAAGGATCGATCAGCACCGAAAACACCGTATTCTTGAGTGTCTTCTCGGCGTTGTAGCAGGGGATAATAACCGACACCAAAGGTCTACGCATAACCTCAACCCTTCCCATTTACGGGTCCGCGCGCCAAAGTCTGGCGCGTTTGCATAATCAACTGACGTTTCTGTCCAGCATCGAGCGCTTCAGTAGTAAGCGCATGGTCGATACCGGCGGATATCAGTTTTCGGTCTCCGCTCTGCAAAGCAGACCCGATTAAATCAATGGCAGCGGGGAATGCATCAGTGCCCGCTGAAGTAGACAGATCTAGAGCCTTCTTGAAATAGTGATAAGCACCCGAAAGGTCGCCACGTTGCCGGAGCATCGCACCCAGCTTCCTCGGAAATTCGGCGTTCAATTCCGAACTGCCAATACACTGAATAATCAGTTCGAGAATTTGAGACGCAGCCAGCGGATTTCCCTGGTTCAGAACCGTGGTACCCAGGGTTCGCGCCAGGTGTACGATCTGTTCATTAGCCGAACCAATGAGGCCCTTGGCTTTGGACAGCGCTTCAAGCGCGAGTGGCCAATGACCTTCCCGTGAATGAATACGTGACAATGCCCCGTGCAGCTTGGCCCTGTCTGCAGTTGATAGCTCATTCACCGCAATGGCATGGCCATAGTACTCCTTGGCCTTATCTAACGCACCGGCTTGTTCTTCCATGAGTCCCAGCCGGTTGAATAAGCGAAAACGGTCGGCGGAAGACGCCTCGGGAAGACTCAAGGCCAAGGAATAGGCATCCCTGGCGGCGTCACCATTGCCATCCTGATGGAGGCATAGGCCCAGAGCACTGAGTGCAATAATTCGCTCCTGTGGCGTATTGCCATCGAGGTTCGCGGCATCTCGATAGTGTGCTGCAGCCACTGCCAGGTCTCCTCCATCCTTTTCGATCAGACGAGCCACATCAAGATTGAGACGGTAACGTTCTTTCGCGCGCAGCTTATCCGTGGCCAAAGCAGCCACGTAGGCCTCACGTTCTACACCATGCTTGCTTAGGCCTTTGGCAGTCTCGCCCTTGCGAATCCAGGCGACAGCGCGCTGTCGACTATCTCCCCGCGTAGCGGCCAAATAGGTCTCTAGAATCCGTTCCGCGTTCTGCCACGATTCAGCCTTTCCATCCAAACGGGCGAGCGCACACGCGACTTCAACTTGTCCCAAGCCTTCATATCGGCATTCCTCCAGGAGGAAGTGGAGAAAGCCCAGCTCCAATTCGGGGAGACCTTTGTATCGTATATGCCGCGCCAGAAGAAGTAGGTCCTCAACCGCCTTGTCGCCAAACGATGGGAATGTTGACCGCAGAACTTCAAAAAGCTGAACTGAAACGCACTCTTTATCGGTTTCAAGTCGCCGCCGAATATCCCCTAGCAGAAGGTCTAGGAGCGCAGAGTCGATCAGTTCCGGACGAATGACGGGCACCGTAGCGGACTCGGTTACAGCTTCAACGAGACTTGTGCCCACCATTCGCTGTCCCAGATGCTTCTGTAGGATAATTGACGTACCCAACTGTTGTTGGGACTTCCATCCGTCGTCCAGTGCCTGGTCGAGATATTGACCAAAACGAGTAATGTCCGGCCAACGATGATCCGCGTAGTCGTCGAAGATGACGATGCCACCTTTGGCCACAAAAGCGTTAAAATGCTCCCAGTCTCCCTGAACACCGGCAAAACTATGGTCACCATCAATCATCAAATGTCCGAAGTGTTCAGCACGCAGTCCAGCCCAGGCTTGCGGGTCGCTGCTAAGGTACCGGCGGATTTCCACCTGGTGGCTGTCGAAACCGAAACGCCGCAAATTCTCGTACACGATTTGCGGATTCACGGGCAAGCCGCTGATGGAATCTACATCTTCATCGTAGAATCCTCTCAGCGGATCGATGCAGACAACCGTGCCCTGCACCCCCAAGTCCCGCATCGCAGATAGTTTTGTGAGCGCACTACCACCGAAGAGCGTACCAATTTCGATACTGTCTATTGCCGAAAGACCGGAAAGACGTACGTATTCGACGATCGACAGGTACTGCGACAACTTGTCGCCGAGATCGCCGCAATGGCGACCAACCATTCTCTCTTCAATGGCAATGATCGTTTTTAGCCCACGCCTGATGTCGACCAAGTCGATGCGCGGAAATACCCGCTGAAACGCGCACACAAGTCGTTCCTCGAGCCGTTCCGCTTGAATGCGTTGGTCCAAGGTGGGTGGACTAAACTCCGTGCGTGTTTCGGTTACGATCATACGTCGGTCTTAGGCCTTCGCTCGGCGCGCAAGGGTTGAGAGGTAGTCTTCAAGAGCGGCCGCGAAGAAGTGGGCCTTTTCTTGCGCCACAAACATCAGGTTTCCCCAGGATGGCCTATGAGGCAGCGGATAACGAACACATTGGATGAAGCGGTGTGCTGATCCGGTTTCACCCTTTCGGCCATATTCCGCTATGGGTGCCCATTCGCTGATGTAGGCCACATAGTTGAACTGTTCCATGTATTTCACGACATCATGATGACTGTAGTCGTAGTTCTCCTCGGACCTATCGTCCATATATTCGCACATCACCACTTCGGGTCTCTGCTCTTTGAAGTCGAAACTTCGCAGGACGCCAAAGTCGGCGCCTTCCGTATCGACCTTCAAAAGGGTCACGCCTTGTACCCCCAAACGCTGCAACGTCTCGTCGAGTCGAACGGTTTCGACTGTAATCGAAGGTTTATGCGTCGGATGGAACGGTTTGAGCGAATGTATCCCCCAATGTTCTTCACTGACATAAAAGGGGATTTCTTGCCCGGCCACGTCCGAGATGGCTTTGCGTATGCAAAAGGCTCCAGGGTACTGAGAAAGCGTATTACACAGACCCCTATAGTTCTCAGGCTCCGGTTCGAACGCGATCACTTTCCAGGCCCTTTGTGCGAAAACGCGTGAGACACTGCCGACGTGCCCACCCACGTCGACCAGCACATGGTCGTCCCGAGTATCGTACGGGAACATGGCAAGCAGATCGAGCTCGGAAAACTCCAGGGCCGGCAGGGGTCTATTCATCGTTCTTCTCTTCTTCGATGGAAAATGGCGTCTTCTGCCAAATGGCGATACCGGGCGTGTACCAAGAAACAAATTCCAGATTGATGAGGTTTCCTTCGTAGCGTTGTTGGATATCCTTGAGTGCGCCATGAACGCGCTGATCTTCACCTTCCTCAGCAATCAGGTAGGTGTTGTCAAAGATCACGACGGACTGCGGCCCCAAACGAGGATGCACCGTAGCGAATTCAGTCATAACCGTTTCATGCAGATGCGACGCATCAAGAAAAGCGATACGAATATGCTCGTGGTTGTCAGCAAAGTCTTTGAGAAAGGCGATACTGTCTCCGCAATGAGATTCGATGTAGTCGCCCACATTTGCCGCTTCAAAGTTGGCTAAAGCTCTTTCGTGATTCTCCGGCTCAAGTTCCACCGTGTAGACTTTTCCCGCGTAGCCTGAGTCTTTTAGGGCTTGCGCCAAGACGATAGTCGTACACCCGATATTTGTGCCTGTCTCAACGATGATATTTTCTTCATCCGGCTTGAGATGGGAAAGAAGGATATGATAGAGCAAGCCCCATCCCGGATAACCGATGGTATAGCCTGTTTTCTCTATGGCCTGATCTATGGCCCCTACCCCGTCTTCCAATTGGGCCAAATGAAAGTTGGGCAAGAGTCGGCGGTCATAGTCGAAGCGGCGGTAGTACTGGGGAGGTTTCATCCTTGGACTCCATGTTGTTGAAATCCCCCGGCGCGTGCGGGCGCCTTGCGGCCCATTTGTTCGCGGACAAACTCTTGGATTTCGGATTGTTCGGGATGGTTCTTCAGATACGACTGACACAGGCGCAACGATGAATGTTTGTCGCCCATGGCACTCAAGACTGTGGCGCAATCCAATGTTGTCTGCGCGCAATCAGGAGTAAGGGTTAGTGCCTTTGTCAGATGAGTCAACGCCCCCTTGGGCTCGCTACAAAACCAATGCAAGCAGCCCTTGATTCGGTGCGCGGGCGCATATTGGGGGTTGAGTTCCAAGGCTCGATTGAGCAAAGCGAAGGCGGCTTCGTTGTCATCACATTGGACCGCCCGATCTGCCTCCTCGGTAAGCGCAACGTAGTTATAATTCGCGCGTTCAGTTCCAAGCGTTGACTCGAAGGCCACCTTAGGAAATATGTCTAAATGTCCACCAACTGTGGCATCGACAATGACACGGCCGCCGGCTTCATAGGTCTTTCGTGCCTCGAAATACGAACGCTCAGACCGAGCCAGGTCGGGGTACTGCCATTTGACCCCTTTGGCGAAATAGTCCGGGTGGAAGTGGTTCTGGTCAACATCTCCGGCTGCCACGAGTTTGTTTGGCTCTCCGCTATCTTTGAAATAGTGGTCTACGCCTACGAGAATAACCGTCTCGAAGCCCAAATAGTAAGCGAGTTGCATGGCGGCGTAGGTCACCGTCCAACCCTCACACCATCGATTGCGTTCGAGGTCCTGAATGAAATCGTGAATGCCGGCGCTTTCCATAAAATGGGTGTTGAAGTGATTCTTCAAATCGTCGCGCGTTTCCGCGCGCAGGAATTTGAAGCTCTCAACTTGGTCGATATCTTCGGAGAATTGCCGAATAACGAAGGGATTAACCGAACAATGAAAAGTGGTTTGATAGCCCATCTTGTCGAAGTTGAGATAGATTCGATTTGTACCGATGGTATATTCGTTCTTTAGTTTGGCGAGGTCCGTCTGGTTCAGGCTAGGACCATTGCCGATGATATAGCAGCGTTCTCCCGCAAAAGCGTTTGCCAGCTCAGAGATATTCCGATGCAAGCCTTCCTGCAGGAACCCAACATCAGCTGGTCCCGACAGTCTTAGATCCTTTGAAAACGGTGCTGGAGCAGTGGCTGCAAACGCTCTTCGGCGAAAGGCGAGATGGCGAACTTCGTCAGCTTTGGCTCCGTGAAATAGGCTGAGTTTGTCTTCGTATTGCTCGATGATTTCGGCCGCGTTCAGTCGCGTTCTGAAGTCACAGTGAATGAGGTCATTCCGACTATCTATTTGATCTGAATCCCAGTCATTGGGGTCATTCGAGCCTGTTCTTTCTCTCCAAAAAAGCGCAAAGAGAAAGTAGTCGAACGATACGTCGTAGCTGCTGAAAACGGGCCCATAGAACGCATTATTCGCATTTTCGCTACCGGGCAAATTCCGGAGAGGCCACCATGGGTTGTCGTAACGCTCGGTGAAGTATTTCTCGATGGGCAGCTCCCGCAACTGCAACGATTTATAGAGGGAACAACCAGCCCAGTGCGTCGCCACGCTTTTTCCGCCGACCATGCCCCGTTTGAGGTGTCCAAATATGGGCCAAGGATCATTAGCGGCGGCCTCGTAGATGTCGCGTAACCAGCCTTCTTTCAGCGCGACACAGTCGGGCTCAATTAGGAGGAAATGGTCGAGTAGCTGGATGTGCTTGTAGACGCAGAGATTCCAACCGAGGATCGATAGCTTCTGCCCCTTGGTCCGATACGCTTGATTTCCCTCATAGCGCAGCAGATTCGGGTCGTTGTCGAGCATTTCGGTGGGAATATTCTTCTGCGGAAGTTCCGTCGAAAAGACAGCGTTCTTCTTGCTCAGGAATTCGAGCAAGGTTTCAGTCGAGGCTAGCGAGCCCGCGACGTTGCCATACTGAAGGTAATACGTGCATTCGATGCCCTCGTCCAAATGAAGGAGGAGACGCAGTAATGCCTCTGCAGACGCTTGGTCTCCACGGTGGAAGTTGAGTACAACATTTGCGGTCGCTTTGGTGGTCTTCATCCCATAAGCCTGTGGTTCATTTGGATTATTGAGTTCATTGCAGCGCCCCCGGGTCGTGCAGCAATCCCGCGATGCCGCCATCGACGTTAAGGGCGGTTCCCGTAACAAAGGAACTGGCCGGCGTGCCCAGGAATACGACAGCCTGGGCGATTTCATCGGACCGTGCAATTCGCTGCAACGGGTGATGGGCGGCCAAACTGTCCGCGAGTTCTGGATTGGCAGCAAATCCCGCTGCCAGCATGGGGGTGTCGGTTGCCGCTGGTAGAATCGCGTTGACCCGTACATGAGGTGCGAGCTCCAGCGCCATACTACGGGTCAAAGAAACCAGTGCGGCCTTGCTGGTCGCATAGAGCGAGAAACCGGGCTTTGTTAGCCTGGCGTGGACGCTGGAAATATTTACCACACATCCTCGCGATTCTTGCAGGTCTGCGAGTAGGCCCTTGGTTAGCCAAAAGGGAGCCAACAAATTGGTACCCAGCGTGTCGTGCCAATGTTCAGGAGTCGCCTCAGCGATCGTCGTAACCACCTGATGCGCTGCATTGTTGACCAAGAGATCGAGTTTCCCTCCAACGAGCCGACTCAACTCTCCACAGAGGGAATCAAGGCTCGGGTCTTCATTTTGCAGTTCACAGATATCCGCCGTGACGGCCCTGTAAGGGAAATCAGGCAAAAACGAACGATCCAAACCGATAACCCCGTAGCCAGCCGCGGCTAGGGCATCGCAAATGGAGCGTCCTATACCGCGGGCTGCGCCGGTAACGATTGCGGTTGGCATCTTCTATCCTTGGTGTTGACCAGTTCTGCTAGTTTGAAGTCTTCTTCTTCGTCGATGTCCAGAGCTTCCAGGGAGGGCAACTCGTGGAGCATCGGGCATTGGCCGATGCGTTGGTTGTCCGTCCCAAAGGATCTTCGGGTAAAAACATAGAGGTTTGAATTTTCGAGAAATAGCGGGGAGAGATCCTGAGTCCTGCGGAGCTCGGAAGGATCGTGATTACATGGCTGCCCGTTTTGGTCATAAAACCGTCCTTGAAAGCGAGTTACGGTGAACAATGAGTCAGACTTATCTTGGCGAAGAAAACGGTCGACGGCCTCCTCTATGGATTCCTTCTTGAGAAAGGGATTCGTACTATGGGTTTGTAGAAAATAATTCTGCCGCGGCAAGCGCGCCATATCGTCGGCGATCACCGTATTCATGGATACAAAGTCGCCTTGAATGCTCTCGGGCCGCCAGTGAATCCTCACATCGAAATTCTCGGACACGGATTCCGCAATGGCCTCGCAATCGGTGTTGACGACGATTTCTTCGATCGACTCGCACTGGCTCAGAGCTTCGAGGATCCAATGGCAAAGAGGTTTGCCTCCCAGCAAGCGGAGGTTCTTTCCCGGAACACGAGCGCTGTGTCCTTTCATGGGGACTAAGGCGGTGAACGTCGGTCTCCTCATCCAAGGGCCTCCGCCTGCTCGAACGAGGCCTGCTCATTTGCGCGCGATTGCGTCGTTAGAACAGAAAACAGATTATCGATGGTACTGGAATGCACGCGAGTCCAGGCCTTAGGACTACTATTGGCATTGTGGGGTGCGAGTAATACCTGCGGCATGTTTAGCAATGGGCTATCAGCCGGTAGGGGTTCAATTTCGAAAACATCGAGTCCGGCCCCCGCGATGGTGCCATCAGATAGCGCATTGCTAAGCGCTTGGCTGTCCACAAGCCCGCCCCTGGCGGTGTTGATCAGAAACGCGGATGACTTCATCAGCGCGAGGCTTTTTTCATTGATGATGTGATCGCTCGTAGGATTGAGGTCACAGTTCAAACTGACTATGTCGCTTTCAGCCAACAATTCGGTCAAATTTGTGGGAACCACGCCCGTTTCCTGACAAATGCGAATGTCTATGGGTTTGATATCATTGCCGAGGATCCGCGCGCCGAATGCGTGTAGGCGTCGCGCGACCTGCTTTCCGCAGTTGCCCAATCCGATGATTCCGAAGGTACATTCATTCAAGGCAAAACCGGGGGTCTTGAACCACGTCCCCGATTTGATGTCGTCGTCCATCCAAGGGGTCTTACGGGCAAAACATAGTGCGTAGGCCAGAACGGAATCCGCCACCGGGTGGCTAAATGCATTCGGCGTATTGCATACTCTCACACCATATTTTTTGCATGCTTGCTGATCGATAGAATCGATCCCGGTTCCCCATTTCGAAATGACTTTGAGGCGCGGAGCTTGGATCAGAACACGTTCCGTAAACGGATCGTCGCCACAAATAACGCCGTCAATATCGCCAATTGCCGCGAGCAAATCAGGTTCAGACATACGCTCTTCCACCGGGTGCACGACAATTTCAGCGCCGTGTCGGTGAAAAATATCCCGGTAGTCCTCGACCACGGGGATGAAGTAGGGAGCGGTAATCAACACGCGGTACATCGCCTAGATCCTCGCTTCGCCTTGAGCAACCTGTTGCTCTTGCATGGGATGTGGATAGTCGATGGGCGGATGGCGTGAGTCCGCCAGCATCCGTTGCGGCGGTTGGCCATTGCTCATCGACGGATAGTAAAACGTCTGCTTCAGTTTCTTGGGTACCGTTCCGGACTGTCGAAATCCCAGGTAGGCCCCCCAGAACTGCATCAGCCGAAACGTCGGAATTTCGGTGATGGTGTGGAAGAGCTGACCAGACCGCGCCGCATGGGCGTAGTCGGCCAGAACGTTGCGCGTGAGCAAATTGACGAAGCTGCCGAAGTTCATCCGCTGTTCCGGATACGTCTGTTTCAGCGCGATGGCCTCGCGGCGATACCTGTTCATAATCGTGCGCGGCGTTTCGTCGTGAATATGAATGATCTCCGCGTCAGCGGCGTACGCTACGCGAAAGCCCATACCGACGATTTCTTTGGCCCATTTCAGATCCTCGAGACCTGTAATCTCCTCGTCGTAGGGAACTTCCTGCCACAGAGATCGTCTTACCGCGCAGTTCGCATTGTTGCAGAAGGGCGTATCCTGAACGGCGATATCCTTTTCCGGAAACCACTGTTCAAAAATTCGGTGCTCGGAAAACTGGCTGGTATCCCCTCCCCTTTGTTTGCCGTACACCGCGCCGATGCGGGAATTGGCGAAAGGCTTGAGCAGCGTCTTCAACCAATGTTTGTGGGTGGGATAAACATGCGCACTGGCGAAAACGAGATACTCGCCACGAGCGTGGCTACAACCGAGATTGAGAGCCCGGCCAAAGGTAAAATCCTCTGGATTGATAAAGACGAGTTTCGCCCCATAACTTCGGCTGATCTCTACGGTACGATCGGTGGACCCTGAGTCCACAACAATGGTCTCAAAGTCCACATCGGCCTGCGCTTGCAGCCCGTAGAGTAGCTTACCGATATGTGCCTCCTCGTTATAACAACGAATGATCAAGGAAGCTCTTGGTGACCCCATTTCCTACCTCTAGTCGGATAACACCGCTTGATGCTCTGCACTGCATGCCTTATGCCAGATAGGCGCCCTGGAATTACGGGGGGTTACGAGGTGTCAGAATACACGGAGGGGTCAATTACGTGGCGATGTCGTGGGAAGACTGACGGTGTGGGACGGGGAGTGAGAGCGAGAGTGAGACCGAGGCCGATGTTCCAACAACCGATGACCGATCGCCGGCACCCGCCCTACCCCTCTTCTGTATTCACTAGCTCGCAGCTATGCGTGATGACCGCGGTGGATTCCAGCATCCGCGCCACGGAGCAGTACTTTTCCATGGAGAGTTTCACCGCGCGCTCCAGTTTTTTTAGGGAAAAGTCGCCGCCGGCCCGAAAGCTGAGATGGATCTTTTCGAATACTGCTGGCGTCGTGGATGCACGCTCCGAATCGATGTGTATTTCCAAACTATCCAGTTGATGGCGGCCTCGCTGTAAGATCAGCTGCACATCTACGGCACTACAACCAGCGAGACCCATCAGCACGAGTTGCATCGGCCGGGGGCCTTCTTCTGAATCGCCGACGTCGGGCGGTCCGCCTATGGCGATTTCTTCCCCTGCCTCATTGCAGGCGTAGTACTGGGCACCGCTTTTTCGCTTGAGGCTTATCTTCATTGAGTTGCCTCTTCGTCTCTGAACAGAGTAGAGGAAAGGTAACGGTCGCCCCGGTCACAAAGAACCACGACGACCACACCTTTTTCGAGTTCGGCACACACTTTCAACGCGACCCAAAGTGCGCCCCCCGAGCTCATACCCACGGAAAGGCCTCCTTCGGTGGCCAGACGGCGGGTGGTTGCGGTGGCTTGTTCCTGGCTTACATCGATAATGCGATCGACGCGATCGGCTTCATAAATCTTGGGTAGATACGCTTGGGGCCACCGGCGGATGCCCGGAATTTTTGAACCATCCGTGGGCTGCGCCCCCACAATGGTGATGCCCGCTTCCTGTTCCTTCAGGAAGCGAGAACAGCCCATGATGGTGCCCGTTGTCCCCATCGCTGAGACGAAATGGCTCAGCTGCCCCTTTGTATCCCGCCATATTTCCGGTCCGGTTGTTCGGTAATGCGCGCGATAGTTATCTGCATTCGAGAACTGATCCAACATGAAGCAGCCGCCCTTGCGAACCGACTCCCTCGCAAAATCGATGGATCCTTCGATGCCGTCGTCAGCTGGCGTTAGCGTGACTTTCGCACCATACGATTGCATGGCCAACACCCGTTCCCGAGTCGCGGAGGCGGGCATAACCAATTCGATTTCCAAGCCCTTCATAGCGGCGATCATGGCTAATGCGATACCGGTATTTCCGCTCGTCGGCTCAATGAGTCGCTGACCTGGAGACAGTTCGCCTCGCGCCGTAGCCCCTTCTATCATCGACAACGCTGCGCGGTCTTTAACGCTACCGCCGGGGTTATTGCCCTCGACCTTACCGAATAGTCGAACCCCTGTTTTGCCCAACAAACCTGAAAGATCCACGAGAGGGGTATTGCCGATCAGTCCGGTCGCTTTGCTGATATTCAATGTGCTCGCTGTCATGACGCCTTTTCTTAGTACTCCGGTTTGATAGCCTGCAGTGAAAGACTGATGCGCTTGGGCCGCGTCATGGCGCTCGGACTCAATACCCGGTCGAGTTTCTCTTGGGAGAGATAGCCCTTTTCCAGAACAATATCGTAGACGGTGCGCCCGCTTTCCAATGCTTCTTTCGCAACCTCGGAAGTACGTTCGTAGCCCAGATAGGGATTGAGCGCTGTAACCAATCCGATCGAATTCTGAACCATATCACGGCATACTTCTTCATTGGCGGTGATGCCATCCACACAGCGCAACCGCAGCGTTTTCATCGCATTGCTCAACATTTGAATCGACGTGAACAGGTTATAGGCAATAACCGGCTCGAAGACATTGAGTTGCAGTTGTCCGCCTTCCGAAGCGAGGGCCACAGCGGTATCCAGCGCAATGACCTGATAGGCGACCTGATTGACGACCTCTGGAATAACCGGATTTACCTTGCCCGGCATAATGCTTGAGCCAGGCTGCATGGGGGGTAAGTTGATTTCGTTCAAACCACAACGCGGACCACTGGAAAGCAGACGAAGATCATTGCAGACTTTGGACAGTCGTACCGCGAGCATTTTGAATACGCCCGCTAGTTCGACGAAACTGCTCGTATCCTGGGTAGCTTCCACCAAATCCGGCGCGAGACGTAAATCGAGTTCAGTCTGTAGCCGCAATTCATCCAATACCATGGGTGCGTAGCGTGGATCGGTGTTGATCCCCGTGCCGATAGCCGTGCCACCGATATTTAGTTCGGCCACCTTGTCCAAGGCGATTTCAATTCGTTTGCCAGCCTCGGCAACGGTGCGGCTCCACGTGCCGAATTCCTGCCCCAGCGTCATGGGTACGGCGTCCTGAAGCTGCGTCCGGCCCATTTTTACGACGCCGTCAAATTCCCTGGCCTTGACCGCGAATGACCCCGCGAGGGCCTCCGTTTCTTTGAGCAACGTGCCCACCATGAGCAGCGCCGCGATCTTGATCGCCGACGGATATACATCGTTGGTCGATTGACTCATGTTGACGTGGCTATTGGGATGAAGCACCGAGTAGTCACCGCGTT
>Ga0257122_1001332_pt1 | contig 17705 bp, 18 predicted proteins | sample SI106_120metaG_FD_190146 | JGI IMG/M metagenome (GOLD analysis project Ga0257122, IMG submission 190146) | Marine microbial communities from Saanich Inlet, British Columbia, Canada - SI106_120 | ecosystem: Environmental > Aquatic > Marine > Inlet | place: Canada: British Columbia | collected... | reverse complement strand
AACCCTTGGAGACTTAAAATTAAACAGGCATAAAAAGCTCCATATGGTTTCCCACATAGAGCTTAAATATGGTGCCGAAGGCCGGACTCGAACTGGCGACCTACTGATTACAAATTAGTGAATAACGATATATATCATTCGTTAATAAGTGCTACTGAGTACTAATATACCTCATATATAAGCGTTTAAGTGTTATACTGAACAGGAAGGTTTACTACCTATTATTAATCCTATTTACGACACCAGTACGACACAAGGTTCTAATGCTATGAATATCACAAAAAGAAAGGTTGATTCTCTTCCTATTCCAGAGGGCAAGTCTGCACAGAAGCGTTACATGGATGACACCCTGAAAGGCTTCGGAATAAGAGTGACTTCAAGTGGCTATAAAGCATTCATTATTGAGAAAACAATCAATGGAAAGCAGTCTAGAATTACTATAGGTCCATATCCTAATCTGACCGTTGAGCAAGCCAGAAAAGAAGCACAGAAAATGCTCGGAGAAGTTGCGTCTGGAAAAGACCCGTTAGAGCAAAAACGAATAGCGCTATCTGAAACGATACTGCTAGGTGAGGCGTTTGAAAACTATATAAATGCGCCAAGATCCAAAGGCCCTCTATCTAAGAAAACTGTTTATGACTATCGGAGACTATTCGTAAGCAAAGGTGGACGTAAAGGTGTTAAGAGTGATTCAAGCCACCCAGGAGCATTATCTAAATGGAAAAACAAAAGGTTGTCATCGATTACGCCAAATGCGGTTTTAAATTGGCATCTAGATATATCTGAAACACACGGACCTTATTATGCAGACCTTGCTGCAAGACTCTTAAGAGGTATATGGAATCATACTAGAGCAGAAAATAAAAGCCTTCCAGAGAACCCTGTCTCGGCTTTAACTGAAAGAAAGAGGTGGAATCAAAAGACTAGGCGTAAAAGCGTCATACATAAGTATCAACTTCAAGATTGGTGGTCAGCACTACAGACTGTCAGTAATGAAACGACAAGAGACTACTTGATGCTATTACTATTTACTGGGATGCGTAGAAGCGAATGCGCAGCGTTAGAGTGGTCAATGTTTGATCTGAAGGGAAAGCTTATTAACATACCAGGAAGACTAACAAAAAATGGCAAGGACCATATACTCCCATTAGGAAACTATATTGGCAATGTCCTTATAAAGAAGCTATCTTCTTCTGACTCGCAGTTTATATTTCCAGGTGGCGGTAAGTCTGGACACTTAACCGAAGCACGAAGAGCAATAAGTCATATAAAGAATACAAGTGGGATTGAGTTTATGATCCACGACCTTCGTCGAACTTTTATTACCATTGCAGAAGGCTTAGACCTATCGTCATTTATTATTAAGCACCTAGTCAATCATGCTATCGATGAAGATGTAACTGGTGGTTATATCAGTTTTGATATTGAAAGACCCAGAAAAGCAATGCAACAGATTGAAGATGCCATTATCAATGCTGTAAATATAAAGGTAGAAATATAATGCTGGAGCCCAAAGTCATCACAAGCACCGTATCACTAGATTGGTGGCATAAAGACATCAAAGAGCTTTATAACTCAACCTTTCGAGAACAGAAGTATAAAAGGTTTTTCATGCCACTAACCTCGGAACAGTCTCGACTAGCATGGCAAAAACTAGAAGGTGCTATCGATGATGCTGATCCAAGAGGTTTAAAGCCAATAGTTATGTCTGGCATGTCTGCCTTGATCTACTTCTATGGAACTGATAAGCGAAATGAATTAAAAACATCAAAAGATCGTGACAAATATGCCGATGAACTGCGCAATATGTTTAACAAAGTTTCTAAAGATTTACTAAGTCTCAACAGAAAATATGAACAAAACATTTGGTATTTTGAAGATCATAATTGCAACCTGGCAGGTCTAAGTTTAGAAGTAGCAAGAATTTCAGAAACAATAAAACCAGTAGAGCTTGACCCTATGTTAAGTGGAAAAAAAACGAGGCTTGGTGGAGCTGTATTCCTTGCCAGGAACCTAGAAAAAGTTATAAGGGATTTAACTGGAAACCCTCATTACAAGGCAATCTCTGGCCTAATATCCGCAGTGTTTGATGATCCAGATGGTGACTTCTCGCCTGAGAAAATTCGCGACTGGTGCAGACCGGGTAAGAACCACACCTAAAAACTACAGTTTGCCCCCGTAGGCTGATAGCCCTCTATATATAAACTTAGCGCATCATAACAACCAAGGGAAAACTGATGTGTAAAAAAATCATAGATGAAAAGGAAGCGTCAAAACTGTACGGAATGAGCAAAGCATGGTTTCGTAGAAAGAGATGGGAAGGTGGCGGGCCTTTGTTTATTAAGGTAGGAAGTAGATCTATTAGATATCAAGTGTCAGACTTAGATGAATACTTCACCAGTAAAAAATTTCACTCCACTAGTGAGGCGTAAATAATGGAATGCCAACTCAATAATAGATTTGCCTTATCTAGCAATAAGCACAACTGGATTTTAATTGACAAATACAAAGGTAGAAACAATCAGAATCATTACTTTTCCAACCTAAAACAACTTAGTAATTTCATAGTAGATTTAAGGGCAAAAGAATGTTGGACAAAGTGTGACATTGCCTTTTGCGATAACTCAACCACAACACCTTCTTATCACTCTGCTATAGATAAAATTGCCAAAAACTTAGAGGTGTACTTTAAGAAAAATATACCCAACCATACAGGTGAAATGCAATGAGCGATAGTATCAAGTGTAAATACGATGGTGATCCACTCATCCCAGAGGAAGAATACAATGTGAAATGCATTAAATCAGAAATAAAATCTAGTCCGTGGGGATTTAAACTAAGGCTCGACTTTCAAATCATATCTGGAAAATATAATAGCATTAATCTTGTGCGCTACTACAATATGAAGTCATCAAAAAAAACCAATCCAGACGGTGAAATTATATGGAAAAATGGCTCTAAATCTGACTATATTAGGGATTACCGTAGGCTATTTGGAAAAACAAATGGAAACTACGATCCATCAATATTTGAGAACAAGTGCCTCCTAATTGAAGTTACAACTGTTAAACAAGATAGCAAGAAGAGAGAGATTGGAGAGGTCAACCATTACTCAAAAGTAGATTACATAATTAGTGAAATCAACTGCCAAGAAAATATTGAAGTTAATTGGGCATAATTATCCATACTTGTTGTCATATCAACAGTTATCCCTTTACTTGAAACTATAGTTATTGTTATAGCAGCACTTATTCTACTAGCAGAAGTTAATGTTACTCTTGTGGTTTGGGCTAGTGCTTTACCAATACCTATACCTACCCTAGTTAGGATTTAATACTTTCTTCGAAGCTGCGGCGATAGGTATAAACAATAAAAAAGCAAAGAATAATAAAAAAAGAAGGGGTAAGTACTCTATCTAGTCCGCTGCTTATATCTTTTAAAGCATCGTACATTAAAACAGAAACTGACATAGTTATTAATATAGAAAACACCACCATAACTTTTGCTAGAATTGCCCATGCTACGGCACCTGTATAGCGATTTGAAGCTCGCCATATGCCTACCCATGCAAATATTTTATAAACAAAAATAAAATTAAAAAATATAACTGAAGAAATTATAAATCCTAGACTGTAATTATCAGCTCCAAGTATTTGTGTAATAACACGCATAATTAAGGTAAGAACAAACTCTACAAGAACATAATAAACCCAATATGTTTTGAAAAGGCCGTAGTTACCTTCCTTTAGATTTGTAATGAAAATTTTTCCCTCTAATGTAGCATTTATCTCGGCTTTTTTTTCCTCTACACTATTAGATTTAAACTTTTCGACGCTTTCTTTAAGGTATTTATATTTTGCTTTCTCTTCATCGCCTTCAGCAAGCGTAACACACTTAGCCCATAACGCCTTATCACGATTTTTACCTTCAAATTCAGTTACAGCATCTAAATAAAATTGATTGTCGTCTATCTTACTCATCTTGTTTGCCCCCGCATAAAACCTTTAATCATTATAGCCCGATATATTAATAATGAGTGTGTGAACAGAGAACATTAACCCTCACAGCAGAATGCACAAGGAATTCGTTAACCTACTACTAAGTAAACAAGCTACTCTCAAGCGTGTTTAAGCGTGATATGAGCCTGTTATAGGTCTTGTAATGCATCCACTTAGGTTTGACATTATCTCTTCCTAAACTGTGTCTAGCACGCAGGTGTCTGGCAACTATTAATCCTCTTGCTGCACGCTGAGGTGAAGCCTCGTAATATAGTCCTGCACATGAAGAACACATCAACCCTCTTGGTACAGAATATAGGTATCTAGATCGTTTATTGCAATCAGGACAAATGAAGAATGTATCTGTTCCAGTGGCGCAACCTTTACTTTGTTTTAAGGACAGTCCTACATAGTGAGTCGACTTACCAACAATAGATATTTCAGCAACTCCATCGCCCACAATATCTTCATACTCATGGATTGGAAATTTACAAATTCTGATTAGGTTATCTGCTGTCTGTCCAGATTTCTCAACAAGGCCTTTAACCTCAACATACTCTTCTAGTTTATTGAACTGGGTTGATCTAATTCTTGTTTGGTTTTCAATAAAATTATTCATGTCATTAAAACAATATGGTTGCTATATAAAAAGATATTCCTAGTATAAGAATCCACTTAATCCAAGTTTTGATAATTGAGTATAAAGAATCAACAGCACTCATTCCTGAGTTTCTTTTTTCGTAATAAAAATTCATTGTATCTGTAACTAAGAATGTAATAAATAACAAAAAACCAGTCAATACAAATATTACAGCAATAGATAATAATGGAAGTCCTAATATAAAAATTGCATTCTCATATTTATCTACAATGCCAATACTTTTCAGTATTACAGATGCTAAAAGTAGGAATACTATATACCAAAATATTACAAATTCGGCATTTTTTTTAACAACACCTTGTGCTTTTTTAACTAAAGGAAACTTCTCTAAAATAACATCAGTTAATGGAGGTATCTTCTCATAAACTCTTTTCTCAGGTGCGGAACTAAATATTGAGTTCTTCTCATTTTCCTTCTGCCACTTCCTATAACGCTCCACGACATCGTCAGGATACGCATAACTAAGCAATGTTTCACTTTCAGGAATATCATGAGTAATTCTATAGTTGTGCCAATAACTAGGATCTTGCCCAATAGTCCAACTCGAATGCGAGATATTTGCCTTCTGTAAATTACACCACCTGGCATCAGGATTATCTTCCTCTAACTGCTCAGATCCTACTTCTTCTTTTGGCTTTTCTTCTGCTTGATAAGAACTATCTGCCTCTAGCAATACACTGGTATTATCAAAATTAAACCTGTCTATTAGATCACCTTTACTAAGAAGAGAATGTTGAATATCAGAACTTATATGCTCACTTGGAACTGGAGACTCATACAATAGAGAGATATTTGAATCTTTTCCATTAAACTGATTAATTGCTTTAGCCACAGATTCATTAGGAAATAAAATATCTTTAGTATCAGATACATCTGAATACATATAAACAGGAGAACTATAGCCAAACCTTAAATTAAATATATCGCCATAACTTCCAGTAGATTTAAGTTCATCTAAAATTATGCCTAATTCATTCTTAGTTAGATCTTCAGAAAAAACACCTAATTCCCAATTATCTGGCTTACGATCAATTAATCGTTGAACATCGTTATTAACTTCAAATATGTAATTTTCTCTAAAGTATTGGTAATACTCGTCATATAAATATTCAAATAACTCTGGATCAAGTTTATAAGCCTCTTCATACTGCTCATAACTTTCTGTGAAATACTTTGAATTACGCTCTGGAAAGTTACTTTTCTTTATATAAAACCACCATAGCATTGTTAATAATCGCCTGAATTCACTACCACCTGGTGCAAAGAATTCAATGCCAGACTTAATCATATTTTTAAATATGGTGTTTAACCTGTCTTCATATTTTTCTTGAAACGACTTGTTCTTCCATTCTCCAGCACTATTGCCGAACAACTCTCTGGCTAAATCAATACTGACGGGAAAGCGTACTAACTTATCACTCTTAACAACCCTATTCCAGTCAATTAGTAAAATCTTGCCCATAATATCTATTCTCTAGCACCATGCTTTCTTAGTAGTTGTATCATTTCACTAGACTCAGCGTAATCTAAAGGAGTCTTGCCATCATTGTCTTTTGACATAACTTTCGAATGGTTTAATAATAACAATTCTGCTGCATAAATATTGTTATTCTCTGCCGCATAGTGCAAGGGCATCTTGCCCTTTCTGTCTTTCTTTGATACAAAAGCACCCTTGTCTATAAGTAGTTTGAGTATTTGTTTAGATGACTCATGCCAGCCATTCTCGTCACGAAAGGAATAACTTGTATATATAACTGCAACATGAAGGGGGGAGCACTTTCCATAGCAAAAAGATATTACACCTTCTTGGTTTGGATCAGCATTATGATCTAACAATAATCCAACTTTAGCCCAAGATTTAGGAGAAATGTATTTACCGATAGCTGCGGTAAGTGCTGTTTCACCTTCCTTGCTAATGCCATTAATAGGCGCCCCCTCTTTAATCAGTTTTTCTAATTCTTTATACTCTCCATACCCTGCAGCATAAACAAATCTTTCTTGCAATATTTTCTTATTGTCTGGCATCTTAGCTCCATATTTAATCAATAAGTCTGCAACTTTTTTATGACCTTTTTTTAATGCATATTCGATCGGCGAGTATTCTGTTCCAATTTTTCTCTTGTTCCAGTTTGTTGCACTAACGCCATTCTTAAGTAATATTTCTGCAATATCCTCTCTGCCATTAGCGATGGGATGAAACAACAAATTTCCTTTACTATGAAATAAATTATTATTAATGTATTTTGATGGGTCAGCACCATATTCAAAAAGTAGTTGTATTGCCCTTAATGAATCCTTACGATGCTCTTCTTTATCCCAAAACGTAAGGTTGCTTAAATAATAGGCTAATATGCTAAACCTTCGATTGTACTTATCACTTACCCAATTAGGATCAGCACCCATTTCTAGATACTTTTTTATATTTTCAATATCAACAAAACTTTTCTTGTCTTTAACAATGTCTAGTTCAAATAATAACTGATTAACATTTTGATCAGCATAAGACAAATTCATTAGCAGCATTAAAGCCAATAGCATTCTTCTCATAGTCAAACCTTACACCCCAAAATGTAATTCTCTATGACAATTTGGACATATTGCTATTGCATTTTCAATAGTATCTTCGCCGCCATCTGCCAGTGTTACTTTGTGATGAACCTCTAGATAGGGGGTATTATCTTTTCTTCTAATAAATGGAGCATCATTATTACATTGCTCGCACATACCATTTGCCCTCAATAAAACTTCAGTTATTACATCTGCATTTCTTTTAAACCCTATCGATGTAATTTGAATCTTATCTGGTGTCTTTAATGCATTACTTAACCTACTCCTCCTAACCTCTGAACTATCTTTTTTCGACTTTTTAATTTTTTCTTCTAAGTCAAATTTAACCTTTTCACCAAAACCAGATTCTTCAACTTCAATCCAATCAGGAATGGGTTCTACATAAGACCATCCGCCTGCTTGCGTCCTTGGTTTACAAGGTTTTTTATCACTTGTCTTGATTAGTCTTTTAACAGAAAAAGGGTTGGTAATGGATTTGAGGTTTTTAATCGATATTAAATTCACACATGGACTTTCTGGATCGCCTCTATCAAGATAAATATCAGTTTCATTAGGTTGATTTTTTTTAATATGATTGTTGAGTTCCTCTAATTTTGCCGAATCTAATTCGCCTTTATTATTCCAGCCAACAATATCTGCGGTGTATTCAACTAGATTTAAATTTGATGTTGTTGAAATATAAAGTTTAATTGGGTTTGTACTACTAAGTAATTCATCGCGCAGTAGTGTTATAAATCTAGATGTGTATGGTTGTAAATAACAAGTTAAATTGCTATTATTTCTGTATGTTTGTAAGACCTCTTCTAAAACACTTTGAAAAACTCCATTTAAAAATAATGCTTGGCTCATATCATTTAATATATTTTGTCATTAATTTAGCAAGTCATCATGTGCTAAACGATACTCATAAGATTGTTCTTTGGCACATCTATTGATAATAGTTGTAGTTTCAATTGGATCGCCCATCGTCCAATACACCATACCACTCTCATCATAATAAACAATATCCATCTTGTAAAATTTACCAACATAGCCATTTTCTCGTATATGTTCAACCATTTTTACAAATAGAGTTTCATCAACTTGATCTCGAACAATATACTCATGCGGCCAGGTCTCGGCATAAGTCTTAGCAAAAATCCAACTAGATTCTTCAATAAAACTTTTGAGCACCTTTGTAAGGTTCAACTTTCTTTCTTTAGTTCTGACTGTACCTTTTCCCAAACTGGCGATATTGCTTTATAAAATAAATCGAATTCATCTGAAAACCAATCCATGCGAGGCTTCCAATTATCACTATCACGCCAATTAGCCAAACTCTCTGTAATTTCTTCAGGGGTGTCAAACTTAATTCTGGATGCCTTCTTATTGTCTAATCTCTCCCATTGTAGTTCTTTACCAAACTTAGATTCAATTTCATCTTTATGTAAAAACATAGTGTCAATAATTTTCTTATCAGAATCTTGATTAAAATAAAGTTCAACCCTGTTTGCATGCCTACCTAGTACAAATCTGAATACAGCATGACCCTTCCAAAAACCTATGTTGTAGTATGGTTTAGCAGAAATAGCGTCTAAATAATGAAGATCATTTTCTTCCAGATGTCGCTTCAACCCACTCCAGAATTTAACTAGTAGCACCTCTGATTCACCAATTGCTTTACTCTTACTGTTGCTTTCCTTTTTCTTTTCACTAATGCTTACCATCAGTTCTTTAGTTTCAGGAACTGGGATAATTTGTTCTATTTGCAAGAATAACTGCTCATCCATTGAATATGGCGTTGCCCTAAAGCACTGTACTTGTATGTCATGATCTAACAACCAAAGTACAGTTGAAGTCACTTCTTTTCTATAATGGTTAGCGACAAATACAATGCGTTGATCCTTAGTATTTAAGAATAATTCACTTTCATCTTCTATTTGTAAAAAATCCATAATTGAAGTCCTAGCGTCTTCACCATTTTCATTTGCATCAAGGTAATCTTGGTAAATCTTAATAATTTGCTTTGTTATGAGTGTTGAACAATAAGATGTGTACTTTAAGGCTTGCCAAACAACATCACGACCAGAATCGTCTAACTTGTTTTCTATAATTACTAAATTACCATCTTTATCCAACGCGAGCAAATCCAGTCTTTCATTTGTATCATCAAAGCCAGAAAATTCCTTTTGAATAATAAGCAACTCTTCATTTAATGATTCAGGGTTCTTGGCAATCCATTCCTGCAAATGATCGCGCTCCCTAAAAGACAAATCGCCAAATAATCGCTCTTCTAGTTTTTCAATGCTATTTGTTGTTGTATTAATCTTATACATTCAATATCATGTTAATTTACTAATAGAATCATTGTATCTCAAAACTCTCCCCAAAATAATTTTTCCCCTACGGTGTGTGGGGTTAACCTTTAGCATCCCTATTTACACCAACTTAACTTCTTACCTCCACTGTACTCGTAAGCCAGCTTATTATCAAGTAGCTCTTCCTCCAAACTAACACCATCAACAATCACATTAGCAACCACTCTAAAATACTTGCCTCTCTGTAGATTAGTCAACTTAATCTCTTTAGCATTAGCTAGTTTACTCCTTACAAAGTCTCTCGCCTTAAGGGCTAGATTCTTCTCATACTGGCACTTTCCTCGTATCTCTGGAGTATCTACTCCATTCACTCTAATAGGGATGTTCTTGCCTACGATAGGCGGTAGTGAGTCTATGTTTACTCTGAAGGTGTCACCATCATAAACACTGATTACTTTTGATACTGTAACTGTACCGTATTGAGATTTAGCTTGCACAGCGAAAGATATAGAGAGTAGTAGAAATATTTTAATAATCATCTTCTATCCAATTAGGTTGATTATCGTATCTAGGAAATTTATGCTTACACCCATACTCATAATTACTACATCCATAAAAAACATACCTACTTCTAGATCCTCCAGTTGATACTCCAGACTTTTTTCGAAGTATATTACCAACTTTGCAAATTGGGCATTTAATATTTGAAACTTGTTCTTCCGATTCTATTTCTGTAATAAATTTCGATTCATTATAGCTGTCAGTAATAAAATATAGCATTTCCTTAGCGCGTGTCATAGCGACATAAAACAATCGCCTTTCCTCGCCATTTTCAAATTGGTCTGCATTACTTAATAATAAATTTAATGCTGGATCATCTGCCACCTGATTAGGGAAGCCGTGTTTTCCAGAATTGCAATTAATAATAATTACAATATCTGCTTCAAGGCCTTTAGCGCTATGTATCGATTGAAAATTTGCCTGAATTCTTTTAACACTCCCATCTTCTATTTGAGTTTTATATGACACATTATTTTCTTTATCAATTGAAAGTAAATTGTCTTCGTTCTTAATCCTCGACTCTAAATCAAAGTTATGCCTGGCTAGAATGGTAACATTTTTATCCTTGATATCATCATATAAGCTAATGAGTTCATTAAAAATATCAATCAAAACATTTGTGTCATCATTTTTAGAATACTTGATTTGATAATTGGTTCTCATGCTACTGTCAGCACTACGCAGCTCTTTCTTTGCTTGATTAGGGTTCTGCTGAATAAATTGACTAGATAGGTCAATTAGAGGATTATGAAAACGATATGTTGTTTCAATTTTCGATTGTTCAGTAACGCCAAAATACTTACTAAAATCTTTAAATAAAGCGATATCACTACCTGTAAATCGATAGATTGATTGCCAATCATCGCCAACACAAAATAGCCTGCAACTTGGGTTTGCTTTCTTTATTTCCTTTACCAGGTTATATCTACCAATTGAAATATCTTGAAACTCATCAATGATCACATAACTTATTTTCTTCTTATATTTACGACTTGAGATATACTTGGTTGCTTTATTAATCATGTCACTAAAGTCAATAATCTTTTCCTTAACTAAGTGTGCTTCATATCCATCGTATATAGGCTTAATGATATCTAGAAACAGTTGACTTCTTTTTCTAAGAAAACTATCCTCTATTTTTTCTGCCTTATGCTTAATTTCGGCTATTGAATATTGGTTAGATTTCATTAGTGTTATGAATGTGCAAAAAAGTTTTATTAGGCTATTTTCTTCATTATTTTTATCTCTATAAAAGTTATTAATAATCTGCCATATCTCTTCTGGTGTTTGTGGGTTTAATCTTATTCCAGCATCTGTTAAGCGTTGCTTTAGTGTGTCATAAAAAACTTCATCATTCTTCCACATCTCATGACTATAGGTTTTAATTAATATGGTTGAGTTGGCCTTATGTAGGTCTATTTTTTTATTCATCTCATCAACATATCGTTTGGTTGCCTGCTTGTGAGTCTCTCCATCATTGGCAAAAAATAGAGGGACTTGTTCATTTTCATCAATACCAAAATGTTCTAAATAAATTATTTGGTCATCTTGAATCAACGAGAAATCGGGCATATATCTAAATGATAGCGGGGGCTTGTACTCTGCTTCGTATTTATACTCAACACCATTAAATAATAAAAAATTTGCAATCTTGCACTCTTCAATACTTTTCACCACCTCCCTATTAAACGATTCTCTTCCAGTTTTATTAGTATATGAAAACTGCTTAAATGTCTTAAAGTTTTGGTCTCTAAGGTATTGGTAATAATCACCTTTAGTTTTAAAATTAAACTGTGATTTTGGTTGTTGTAGATATTCGACAACAAAATTATTAACATTTTTAATATACTTCTGATCCTTTAACAATGTTTTAAAAAGTCTTGTCAATAAAAACTTAAATGCTGTGAAGTTTTCGTCATCACCAAATGTTTTTGGAAATTTCCCTTCAACCTCTTCTAAGACATTCATGCCAAAAGCATGGAATGTTTTTACTTTTACTTTGTCTTTTTTCAATCTTTTTTTCAGGCTATTTGCCGATCTTCGAGTAAAAGATATTAGTAACACCTCTTCAGGCTTAACCTTGTACTTATCGAGTATGTAATGAACCTTGCTTACAATAGTGGTGGTTTTTCCTGAACCAGCACCAGCAATAATTAAATTATTATCTTCATCAGTAACTACCGCTTTTCTTTGTTGCTCATCAAGCTCAACAAAGTTTTTGCCATCTTCAACCTTATTGAAAAAATCCCTATATATTTTTAACTCACTACTTACAAACGAAACGTTAAACCTTTTACGCAGATCAGAGATATTCTTGTTGTTCGAGATAAATTGTTTAATAACTTCAATATCAGAATCAGTAAGTCCAATTCTTCCATAAGACTGGCCATGCATCTCGTCTAATAACTTCCTGTGCTGACTTAGCCAGTAGTTCTCTTGATAGTTAGAGAAATATCCCGTGTCATTGCTTAAGTAATTTGCAAGCATTGAGTTTGCTCGTTTAATACGTGTAACTCGCTTCTTCCAGAGTGCTAATAGTCTTCGTCTCTCTGAATCGTCTACTGGAGGTGGGGGAGGTGGAGGTGGTTTTTTGTTTGATGAGAGCCACTCTACCGATAAAATCGCAACAAATATAAACATTCCAAATAAAACATAGCCAACAAAGCTACCCCAGGTCGATGATGAAGCGGAACTTTTATCACCTGAGTCTGAATTAAAAAATGGTATTTTTATGCGTTTTTTGTACCTATTTAACGCTACTCTTGTCTTTGATATTAAGCCCTCTATATCACTAAATACAGATCTCCTAAACTTATGATTTATTAGTATCTTATGGGATTGGTAATCAAGTTTAAGCTGTTCTTTAAAATCAATAATTCTATTGAAAACATCCCGCCCTTCCGTTTTAGTTATATTTGAATTATTTAATTTTCTATTAAGACTAATTAGAAGTTTTTCGAGTTCATCTACTTCAACCTGGTATTTGTTATTAAGGTCACTGACAATTTTGGAAAACGATCCATAGTGCTCTTTAGATCTATCTTTCTCCAGAAAGTAATCCTTGTGGTCATTGAACAATTTAGACGCTTTTAGATAATCACCAGAATTAACTAGCTTTTTGAGTTTGTCGCCCTTCTGATTGTAGAATTTCCACCACACAAATTCTGATTCATCTGACTTTTTTATCTCTTTAGAAAATTTAATTCTTTCATTGCACAATGAAAATGCATCTTGCGAACTAAAGATGTTGCATGAATAATCAGAAAATACAATACTTGGAACAAGCAAGCAAACAAACAATAAAAATTTAGAATGTGGCATCACCAACCTCATCTGCTTCCCAGGTTCGCAATTGTGTCTTATACGCCCCAATATGAAAATCATTTAAGAACTGCCTTCTTTTTTGCTCACTTGACCCAGTATGGCTAATTAATGTCTCTCTTAACGGAAGATGACTAGATATTAAATATTCATTCCTTCTATGTAGTCTTGCCAATAATCTAGTAGTAGGAATACTATCAAATTTTCCTCCAACACCTCTGTTACAACTCTTACAAGAAAGCACGAGATTCCATATACCATCAACCCCCTTAAACTCATGACCATGCTTCTTCAAGGCGTGAGGGAAAAAATGATCAACATCTGGAAGGTTATCTTTGTTAGCATCATCAATATAAATATCTGAAAAACAATAAAAACACTTACCCTTTTGATATCCATTTAAAGCAGGTCGACTACTTGTCACTGCCTTTCTTCTGTTAGAGTCATTAACAAAAAAATATTCAGTACTAGGATCGTGTTCTACACTTAACAAACTCCTAGAAATATTTTGATTCCATGCTGTTTCTACTAAATTCCATCGTGACTCTACTTCTGCTGGGAGGTTAATCGATTGCCCTCCATCAAGCAACTCACTATATTCGTCTGTAATCCTTATACCGTCATTAGTCTTTCTTTCGTCTATAAAAAACCTCTTCGGAATATTGTCATTGCCAACAACATGAAAGGCATCTATAACATTAACAAACCCTCTCCTCTCTACTTCTTCAACAAGTTCATTATGTGTAATGTTTCCAGTGTTGTAACTTCTACAGGAATTCAATAATTTACTGTTCTTTGATGAGCCTTGCTTATCTGAAACCTTAAGATGTTCAGTAATGTTTCTAGCAAATACTGGAGCAAGATCACCTAATTTAACTAACTGTCCAGATTGAGGTTTTAATTCCAGAAGTGATTTTGCCAATGCAAATTTATAACTAGCACTATTTCTACCAAGCAATATTATGCCTCTCCAGTAGTCCTCTAGTGTTGGTTCTTTTGTTATGAAGGAGGCAGACATTGATCTAGTAGTTGCCCTTGCCAGGAATAAGATGCCTTACACCCCCTCGAGGATTTTCAACATCACCAGATCGTCTTGGGATTAAATGAATATGGCAATGGAAAACAGTTTGTCCTGCACTTTCACCAGCATTCATACCAATGTTAAAACCATTAACCGAACTATCAGAATCCATAATCTCGTCTTTAAGAGATCGTATTAGATTGTCACAAGCAAGCAACTCTTCTTGGGTTAATCCAAAGTAATCTTCAACATGTCGTTTAGGAATAATCAGCGTATGTATTTCAGTTACAGGAAACCCATCACGAACAGCATAGGCTAGATCGTTTTCAGCGACGATTCTTTCGTTAGATATCTCACAAAATAAACAACTCATATTTGTCCACTATTTTTAATGCTTCATCTTATCTGCCATTATCTTCCAAGTTGTCATACTGCCATTGATAATAAAATCCTCAATTTCAAATTCATATAAACCTCGCTTAACCAAATACTCTTTTAATTTACTACTCATAAGCAATAGACATGATTCATCATCTTTATCTCTACACACAAACTTGCTCTCTATTAATGATTCAATATCATGTTCGTGATAATCACAATATACGGATAAAAATTCTTTTAGGACTGTATTCTCCATCAGTGCCCATGAAGGAAATGGATTTTTAACTCTAATCTTTTCTTTATTATTGTTTTTTAGGGCTTTAAGTTTTTTATCAACCGTCCCTTGTGATTTGACTTGCTCCTTTGCCTCTCTTGCATGTCGAAGTTCTACTGCCCTAGATATAGCCTTACCCTCATCTGACCTTGTTATATCGATACAACTATCATTAGTTTCTACCTTTGAAACTTCTACATTATTTATCCTAGATTTAAAATTTATAACTGTTTGACTAAGATGGCTCTTATAGTTTACCTTCCAATTCTTATCTTTCACAAGTTGCCAGTATAATTTAGCAACTTCATCTTTTGCAATTGGCATAAGTAGTTCCATTTTCTGTTCTCGATTTTTTTGCCATGATAAAAACCACCAGATACCTAAAGGAATAAAAATCGCACCAATAATCTTATCGAGGGATAAACCTATTATAGGAAGCAATATTAACTGAAAAATAAACATTAACCAGCCTTGCCAATCTGGAAAGGGTATGTCTAACAAATCCCACTTAACACGGTCTATTTTTGACAATATCTCTTTAGACTTATCATCTACAAGTTGCTTTTGCCTCTTTTGCTCTTCTTTTTTCTGTCTCTCAGACTCTTTCTGTTTTCGCTGTGATTCTGCATTTCTTTCTACTCGTTCCCTTTCCAGTCTAATTTTTTCAATCTCTTCTGGAGACTTGTAATACACCTTTTCATATTCAATTGAACCTCCTGCTAACTGTCTTATTAGATCAATGGCATTTGGTATAGGATATTTAAAGAACTCTCTATTTTTATTTGGACGACTAGAGCCTAACTTACGGTGAATTTTTCTTTCTAAGGTGTAATGATCTGAAACAAATGCATAATATTCAACATAAAATTTGTCTGGAACGCCTGTGGTTTCTAACTCTGCTTTCCTAAATTGAGTAGGGTCTCTATCGCTCATGCCAATCTTTATCAGCCCATGTTGAAATGATGGATTAGACATGATATAAATAAATCCCGACATAATTTACTCCCCTATCACTTCCAGCACTTTATCAATGCAGTATATTCTTTAGCATTTTCTGCAATATCTGCTGTGGACATGTTTTTATTTGAAGTCGATACCTCATAATCCACATCATTCATATCAAGAAAGCTTCTTACTACAGAGCCTTTGATAGCAAAATTTGCACCTTGAATTTCTTCTCCCAAGACCTCTTTAGCCTTTGTATTATTAATCTTAGAAACAATTACGCCAACAACACGGCCAGAACTATCAAACAATGGTCCTCCGCTATTTCCAGAATTTATTGGTGCAGTAATTTGCAACCTACTACTATTATTCTTAACACCTGAAAGAGAGGCTACAGTTCCAGTCACAACATTCAACCCACTGCCTAAAACTCTTCGTAGTGGATAGCCTGCAACAGTTACACCATCGCCTAGGCGAATGCCTCTTCCTGCACGAAAGTCTGGTGTTGATGAAGATGAAGAATCAACCTTTAATAAAGCCAAATCATTAGTTGTATCAAATGATTTAACGACAGCATTACTTCCATCAACTTTTATCTTGTTGCAACTCTTAACAACATGATTGTTAGTAATCATCAAGCCTTTCTTGTTGACATAAAACCCTGTTCCAGAACTGTAGCCTCTGTTCTTCTTCGGTGTTTTATTTATAGTAGATGGATTGTTATTTGACACACTTTTTTTACTTTTGCTATTTTTAACTAAATCAGGGCATATACCACTTGCTTGTGTCTCTTTGTAATATCCAGTATTATTTGTTTTATGGATTGCTTTGGCATCAATAAGTCCAGTTTTTCTATTTATTCTAATATCTACATCAAGGTCTACAAATTTACCACGAGTATAGTTTCTTATTTTAAAATCTTGATCCTCCACCCTACATCTAGTTAGTCCAGCCCAATTACTAACAGAAAAGGAGTCTAAAGTATCTGGAAAATTAACGACCTTAGCATTACACACACTATCAATTTTAGAGCCAGTTATATTTATATGCACAGTTTTGGAATATGGAGTAACAACCTTGCTTTTCAGCATGTCTTTTACTGAGTCAGCCCAATCATCCCTTTCTTCTATAGTTCCTTTTACGGTGCAGTACTCATTAATGACAAGTTCTTTCTCAATATATGTGCTTTTTAGTGATTCCAACATTTCGTTCAGAGTCTTTTTTTGACTTTCATTCGGTTTCCAGGTTCTTCCTGCATTAAACTCCTCTACGTTAAATTTAACATTAGATTCTGAATTTAAAGATAATGACAACACTAAACCGATTAGTAATAAGAGTAGTTGAAGTTTTATTTTCATAACACAATCATTGTATCTCAAAACAACCCAAGAAATAATTTTTCCCTCCGCTGTGTGGGGTTAACCTTATGTATAGAGAGAAAGGTGCTGTTTGGGGGGTGGGGTGCTAAATTGTACGATTTTAGGGTGAAAAACAACCTGGTTACGACACCAGTACGACACGCATAAAAAAAGGCTCATAGTGTGATCACTATAAACCCTTTTAAATATGGTGCCGAAGGCCGGACTCGAACTGGCGACCTACTGATTACAAATCAGTTGCACTACCAACTGTGCTACTTCGGCATAGGTGAGAATTATACGTCAGAAAAATAAAATGA
>Ga0257122_1001330_pt1 | contig 17721 bp, 15 predicted proteins | sample SI106_120metaG_FD_190146 | JGI IMG/M metagenome (GOLD analysis project Ga0257122, IMG submission 190146) | Marine microbial communities from Saanich Inlet, British Columbia, Canada - SI106_120 | ecosystem: Environmental > Aquatic > Marine > Inlet | place: Canada: British Columbia | collected... | reverse complement strand
TGTCCCGCCTATGGGTAGATGTAGAAACCTTAAAAGAGAAGGTGAGAACACTGTTCAACCTGTTTAATAAGAATGATGGATCGCAATGACGGTAACGCCAGAGGCGCAGAAGCAATTAGATACTGTACTAGGATCAGAGGAATACTTGGAGGTTGGGTTGAAAGGTGGCGGCTGTGGTGGGGCAACTATCCTCCTCACAAAAGTGGACTCGATGAGTACAGACGCATTGAGTATAGCCGGGACTACCAACGTGATCTTTGCAGACAAAGCCTCGCAGACATATTTGACAGAGGGTAGCCTTGGCATAGACAACTCAGTATTCAACGCTCGATTTGTATTCAAGCCACCTTTAGGTACGGAGTCCTGCGGTTGCGGGGCATCAATTAAAATAGGATAGGAGATAGTTATGTGGGAAAAGTTCCAAGCATTAGAACCCAAAGTAAAGTGGGGCATAGTAATAACAGTAGCAGTTCTATTCGTACTGGCCGCAGTATATGGCTCACCATCGCCATCTGTTGTTTCGCAGTAGGATGCACAACAGTAAAGAAAGCGACAGTGGTAGCAACTGGGGCGGCATTGGGTGCGACTGCGGGGACTGTCTTATCGGGGGGTGTAGCTGCACCGATACTGGGCGCCATGACGAGTGCTTTTGTAACAGATGTGGTGACGGAGATATCACACAGGACGGCGGTGAGTAACGTGGATTGCGCACCAGATAATATATGGACAATACTTCAGTCACTAGTACAAATTGGTGGTTGGGGATTACTTCTAGTCTTTGTAGGACCGATGATACTTGGTTGGATCCTACCTGGACCATTGGAGAGGAAGAAAAAGTAAGTGCCAGCTATAACGTTTCAAGACTTTCAAAGTGGAATAGACCTTAGAACCTCTGATCAAGTGGTAGATTCTAATGGGCTAAGAGAATGCAATAATGCCTATATAACTGGTGGTTTTGCTGTTCAAAAACGACCCGGTTTAGATCGCATTTGTTCTACCTCTTTGGGAACTGACAACGTTGGTTTGTTTTACTTCGATTCAAAACTTTATGTGATTAGCAATACCTCTGGATCTGTTCCTACCCTCTCTGGGTATGGTTCACCTCCAGTAACTTCTATCGTTAGGTTAGTATTAGCTAATCCAGATAATAGTTCAGATACAGTAAGTAATGTTTGGCATTTCTTGCCGTTCAACAGGAAGTTGTACGTTGTAGTAGAATATACAAGCGGTACTATAAAACACTTTTATGATGGAACCGTTATCACAGATGCAAATTGTCCACATACTGCATCAATATGCGTTCACGATTCTAAAATTTACGCTATCGATGAGAACGCCTCTGGAAAAGGTTTTATAAAGTATTCAGCTACTGGTGACCCGACAGATTGGTCTAAAATAAGAGATGCTAGTGGAACACTGGGTATACCAGCTGGTCAAGAAACTCCTGACGAAGATTTAATAGCTGTTTTTTCATTCAGAGACCAGCTTGCAGTGTTTATGGAAAACAGTTTACAGCTTTGGAAAACTGATCCAGACCCCGCATTAATAGAACTTGTTACAATAGTAGAAAATGCTAATTTAAAGTATTTGAGTTCTATAGGTAACGCTGGAACAGACGTTATCTATCTCAATGATCAAACATTCGAATCTTTAGCTCAAAAACTATATACCGATACGCTACAATCTGTAGATATTGGATCTTCTATAAAGTCATTAGTTTCTAGTCAAATAGACACATTTGCAGCATCTAACGAACCTAAATCTATTTATTTCTCAGGATTAAGCCAGTATGTATGTGTAATAGAAAAACAGATATATGTTTACTCTTTTTCTCAATCAAATAAACTGGCTGCATGGTCTCGGTATTCAATGCCAGAGGTTATACAAGATATTACAGCGTTTAGAAACTACCTATATATAAGATCTAATAACTTTGTATTCTGCTTTAATCCCTCGTCTTACCAGGACACTAAATCGGATGCATCAGTATCATCGATAGCGGTTTCCATGGAAAGCTCGTTTCAAACTCTAAAAAAGTCTGGTTTGTGGAAGCAAATATTTGGAGCAGACGTGCTGGTAGAGGGTGCGGCCGATGTACAATACAAATACGACTCCCGTTCACCTACAGTTTTTACATCAGCTCAAGGTATTTCGGGAGATTCTAGACCTGGACTCTTGTTACCGGTAGAATTGGTAACTACAGAGATTGGTTTCAAAATAACCCAGACAGCCAACACAAACATGCTGTTCAGCGGTTTAACACTATACTTTAACGAACTTGGTATCTTCTAATGGCCTTAAGAGACAGAATCACATCGGGCAACACAGCTGTTAGCAGCATTTTTGGCGGTGTTCCAGCAGAAAATGTTTATGCAGGACTTCAAGGTGTTGCAAAAAAACAATACGGCATAGGTGCAGATGCGCTTGACCGGGCTAAGGAAGCTGCCGAAACAAAAGCTACTCAGCAGTTTGCTAGAAAAAGAACTCACGGTGGATCAGCCCACGCTCAATCCTTAAGAGATTTGGCAACTCAAGATATAGCGTCGAGAGAAGACCTTGCTAACCAGTCTATTGCCGGTATGCGAGCCGGAAGAAACGATTTTGAATCTCTAGCGCCAGACCTTTATAAGTTAGCACAATCTGGTAAAATTGGAACTCCCGGTGGGGTTGGTTTATTCAAAGGTAGCGTAGCAGGTAGACCTGGTACATCAGCGTTTGCTGGTGGTTATACTCCAGGACCATCAACTGGTCGCAAATATGCTCTTGAATCAGGGACACCAGATGCTGCCGGTGCTAACTTTCGCTCAGCACCAAGAAAGTACATTCTTTAGGAGTATCAAATCATGACAGTATTCGATACAGCAACAGGATTACAAACAGTTGTACAAACTGCGCAACTTGCGGAACAAGTGGCTCAAACAGCTATTATGCTTGAAGATTGGCAGGAGAAAAAAGCTACCGCAAAACAATGGGAAGCGAGAAACTCAGCAGAGTATGGAGTTAGAGGTTCTGAATTCAGTAGACAACTGGGAGCTGCAGGTACGCAGAAGAGTTTAAAGACTGAGGACATTGGATTAGACAAAAAAGCCACAGGATTAGAACAAGACAAACTAGATTTAAGTTCAGGTAAACTAGATCTTAGAGGAGATAGATTAAAGCTTGATGATAGACAGTTTGATATTGCAGGCGCCGCAGCAGCTACAGAAAGAGCTGGAGTAGGCGCTGTAGAACAGGCAGATGAAGAAGCCGCAAAGGTAGGTGGCAGATCTGTTCGCGATTATAGTAACTTTCTTTCTACTATAGGTGCTCGGGCCGGTGATTACGAGGATGAGGCTAAAGCTTTTACTGATCCATTGTTGGCAGCTGTACCTGGTACTACGGTTGGTGGGTCAAGGTATGGTGGAGACTTTGCTGCTGCCTCAGGTCCGGCAGCTTACGCTAGAGATGACAGAAAAGCTGCAATAGCTGCTTTTGCCGAAGCTATGGGTCAATCAACAGATTCTTTAGCTGGTATAGATATTGCGCAGTCTGGCGTTAATGCTCAGCAAGACAAAATAAATAAAGAAATGGGATTAGCCGGAGCAGACCAGAGTTTAGCTGGCGCTGGTTTAAGAAACAAGGGTGTACAAATAGATGAGGATGAGCTCGATATTGATAGGGACGTGTTAGGTGTAGATTATGATTTTCTTGGAGTAGATAGGTCAAAACAAGCTATAGACAAGCGACAAGTTGATGCGGCTTATGCAGATATTGCTGGTAAACTAGGTTCTCAAAGGCGATTAGACGATATTGCACAAGGTTATAAGAAAACTCTTCATGGTCAACAGCAGGTACTGTTCCCTGCTAATCAGTTATTTTCTAATGTGGGTAATTTTGCAAAGGCATTACAAAAGAAACCTGGAACATCTGGAACAAATTACGGCACTTATGGCTCAGGAGCGCAAAATGAATTTGGGGTTGGAACATATAATCCTAAATCTGGCGCCGGCGGATTTTAATTAGACATGTCTAATCTACTCTTAATCGAGGAGTATCTAAAAGACCTCGAACAAGATCAAATGGATGTAGCAAATGCATCTCATGTAGATCCTAATTCTGCTGAAGAGGGTGTTCCAAATCCTTACGAGCATAATCCCCACCTTCAAAAGTATCGCATAAATTCTGCTATCATTAAAAATCCTAACAAGTATAAAAACCTTGTTAAAAACACCCCTGCAGTTAGCGATCCTTACGGTATAAAACCTATCTTTAGGCAAGAAGAGGTTGATGTACCATCTGTTAGTGCTCAAGATCTTTCTGATATAGCAAAGTCTGGATATGTTGCGGCAACAGAAGGAGTTCCCGGCCTTGCAAAAAGCGCCACTGGTGGTTTGCTTCAATCTTTAGGAACCCCTGGAGAACAACAAACTTATTCTGGACCTCTTAGAACTATTGAGATGTTTACTGATGCCGTTAAATCACAGTATGGTAAACCATTAGTAGATTACGGAGAAGATCTTTTTAAGTCTGGTCGAGCACAGCAAGCTGCTGGTAGAGCTAAATCTCCTAATAAGATGGTATACGACGTTGCAACTAACGTTATAAATATGGTTCCTACCGTTGCAATGACGTTCGCTACTAAAAACCCAGCATTAGCATTATCTCCTATTTTTGGACAAGTTTACGGCGATAAATTTGCTCAATCAAGAAGTGAAGGTAGATCTCCAGAAGAAGCTCACATGGATGGTATGGCTTTCGGAGGTTCTGAAGCTCTTTCAGAAGCTATACCATTGGGTTTTATAACGAAGGTTGGCGGAAACTGGGTATGGAATGCAGCTAAATCTGGAATGGCAGAAGGTATACAAGAGCCAGTAAACCAGGTTATTCAAAACTTATATGATATTGGAGTTTTGGATAAAAGTATGAGTCTTGATGAGATTATAGGAGGAATAAAACACTCCGCAGAGGTTGGAGGCATATCAGGAGTAATATTATCTGCTTTGACAGCTCCTTTTACTAGACTTCGGGGTGTTTCCTCTACCGCGCTAGATGTCATTCCTCCTGGGGATGTAGGCCTACAGGGCCAAGCTCCTACTGTTGCTCCTAGCGCGACTGGGGAGCCCATAGACATGAGAAGAAGACAGTTCCTTGCAAAAGCCAGGGATATAGCTCAAGCTGCTGCAACTGTTCGTCCTTCCGATCTTCTTCCTAATTTAGCACCCGAAGCTGCTGTTGGCGCTCCAGTACAAGTTGGTTTACCCGCTACTTTAGCTATTGATTATGCAAATCCACCTCTATGGTCTGCATACAATTTCGACGTATCTGGTTGGAAGGATCAATACCCGGGAGAGACAGCGGGCTTTGAAAATACTATCGATGTCGAGTTTAACCCAACCGACGGAATAGTAACCGTATACGATGCTTCATATAGCGGCACACCTGATATAGGTATGGAAGTTGTCGGTGAGGTACATATTTCAGAGTTAATACCTGATTATGTTGAGTCACAAGAGGTTTCTCAGATAGATGTAGACAAGGCAATAATGGCCTATGTCAAAGATAACTTCAGTACCAATTCTGTTGGTGACAAGCTACGTCCAGTATTTACAAACGTAGAGAGAGATTTTGATAACACTGGTGATGATGGCGGGCCAATGAATTATGGAGATATAGAAAACTACGATTATATGAATAGGCCGCATGATCGAGCCTTCGATATTTTAGGTACTGACAGTTTTGGACCCCGTGAACTCGTCTGGCGTCCTTTACAGCAAGAATCTGATAAAGAGCAGAAAATACTAGAAGAAAGAAAGCAGAAGCGCCAATCAATACAAAACAATGTAGAGTTGATACAAGAATTAAGAGACCAGGAAGATAATACAAACAAAAGAAAACGGGAGGCTATGCGAGCCTTTGACGAGGAACAGCAAGAAATAGCAAGGACAAAGGAATTGACTGATCAGATTCCAGGCCTTAACGAGCTTGATCAACAGTTAAAATCCGCTAGAGATCGATTGAAATCTTTAGAAGCGGGAATTCCTCCTGAAGGATTCGAAGATGATTATTCTGCTGAAGAAATCGCTGAAGATATCGAAATCGAGAAGACCAATATAGAAACTATCGAAGAAGAGATAGCTATCAAAAAAGCAGAGCCGTTAGAAGGTGAAGCTAGGGTTGTTGAAGAAGATACTCCTACTGTAGATGCTTATAGCGCCAGACCTTCGTATATACATCCAAAAACTGGTAGAGCAACTTTTATGGGAGCAATAGAAGAAGGTTCAGATCTGTACAATAGGATAATAGATCTATATGAGCATACTCCTGGGACTAAAGATGGTTTGAATGCTTCGAAAATAAGCAAAAAACTTAATCTACCGCGCAATAGAGTTCATGATGTAGTTAGAAATGAGAAAAGTAAAAGAGATTTACCAAGGCCTAATTTAATTTACACTGTAAAAGAAATAAGAGAACATTACAATATTCCTGAAAAAGAATGGGAAACTCTTACAAACAAACAAAAACAAACTAAGAGACATTCTTACGGTGGATACCTGTCACACAAAGCTAGTGGTTGGAGGAGACCAAAAGATTTAAAACAATATTTAGATCCAGGCGCGACAGTCGAAGAATTAGAAGCAATAGATAAAGTATTTAAAGCTAGAAGAATATTAAAAGATTTTCTAGGAATAAAAGATTTAGTTATTGATGTAGATCATTCAAAACAGAAAGCTCGACAATCTGTTGGGGAATATCTTCACAATGCTAACAACCTTCAAATGTTGCCAAATTTATCCCATAGGGTTAAAAACGAATTAGACAGGGCTGCTAGAAAGAAGGGTGCAACAGAAGAAGAAATAAGGGCATCAGAAGATGCTTTTTATGCATCTAATCCATTCGGTCGCGATGGTGGCAAAGGTACTAAACCTTGGTGGGATGAGATTATAGATCGTAATGAAGACGGCACTTTACAGGAATATTTAGATGAAATAGACATTGATAGATGGATCGGTAACCGAGATGCGATTGCCGAAAACGTTAACACTGAGTCTGAAACTACAAACGCTTACCAAGACCCCGAAGCTAAAGTAATAGACGAGAAAAAAACTGTAGGCAAGAGAAAATATATTTTCTCCGGTAAAGAGCATTTACCAGGTATAGACTACGAAAGAATCATAAAGAATTTAAATCTTCGTGGTAGAGATACAGCGGAAGTCCATGTAGAATTCGCTTACGTTCCTAATGAGGATGCTAAATTTACTATTCTTATAGCTGATAAGTTTATAGCAGCAGTTAAGGGTAAGTTTGGTATGGCCAGAGAGCGCCTACTGCACGGTAATTATAGGATCGTTATAAACTTAGCCCGATTTGACGAGGCTGGTGTTACTGAAGTTATAGGTGAGCAAGCAAGTAGACTTGGCATTTCTCCAGAAGAGTTGATTGAGAAAATAGGAAAAGAAAACCTTCAAGAATATGCTATTAGATCAGTTCTGCAACATGAAATTACCCACGTTAATCACTTCGCTTGGGAGCGAGCAATATTAGATCGCACTGGTACAAACTTTAGCGAGCATGAATTAGGTAAGTTTAGGAGAGAGTTATATAAGACATATAGAAAAGAAATCATAAGTTTTTTACGTAAGGATAAAAACGGTTTTGCTCGTCTAGGTGTATCTACAATTTATATAGAGGGCAAACCCGTTATTATAGAAAATAACGAAGACGCGATAGAGTTCTTGGATATCTTGTTCAGGGATGCTGCTAAACCTGCATCCACCAGCTCACAAAGGAATGAATCATCAAGGCTGATGTGGAGAATGCTGTCTGAATTACTAGCTTATCAAAGTGATTCCATGAACACAGAAACTTGGGTTACTAAACTCAAGAGAGTAGTCAAAATGATTCTTGCGAAAGTCGGAATCAATATTGGCAAGAATGATCTTAATGATTTAGTCGATGATCTTTATTCTACAGGAGCGGTTAGAGAAAACTTAACTGCAACCAAAATACTACGCGGTGAAGAAGCTGCGCTGTCTGAAGAAGAAAAACTTACAGCTAGAGCTAGAGAAATAAAAGCAAAAATGGAAGCACCTAGGGGTGAGTCTGCGATTGTTAATCCAGACAAGTTCAAATATGCTAATGAGATACTGAGAAACAACAATGTATCGGAAGATGTAATAAAAGATATAACTAAAACCCTTTCAATAGAAGAAAGGATTGCTCCAGTTAGTGACTTAATGATTCCTTTAGAATCAGTGTTTTCTCTTAAATACCCTGCAAAAGATTTACAGCAAAGACTTAAACATTTAGCTAGAACAAACCTAGAAGAATACTTAAATTTAGTTTCTTTTACTGAAACCGCCGAAAGACTTTATAACCTAGATATTGAAGAATATCCTGGAAGAGAAGATATTAATACTGGTAATGCTATTCATGATTTAGAAGAGCAAATAGTTGGCATATTAGGTCCGGTTGAGATAGAAGAAGATGCCGGCCCAGAATACAGCGACGAAGATACTTATCTTGCAGCATGGGCAGAACCTAAGAAAAAGAAAGGTAAGAAAACTGAAGAAGAATCGTTTGAAGATGCTGTTAACAACCAAACTGGAGTAGATCCTGATAACGAACAACAGTACAACGAAACTGGTGCTGCCTATACATCGCCAAGCTCTCAGGAACCGACAGCGGAGGATGATGCGGCGCAGCAGGAATATACCGATAGTGATGAAACATCACGACCTAAAGCTAGAGAGAGAACTACGTTACGATCTCTTTGGGGATTCCTCTATAGTCAAGCTGCACAAACCGTAAGACGTCACTCAGGAGCTTCTAAGACAGCTGGTGTCATAGCAGATACAGTACTTAGAGCTCCACACCAGAAGCTCAGAGAGAAAGAGACAAGAGCTGGAAGAGACTATGTCCAGAAGAAGTCTATGGCTCTGGGTGAATTCAGGTTTGAGATACAGCAGCAGATAGATATACTTACCAATCGTGGTGGAGTTATATCTAGGAAAGTAAACCAACAGTTGACTGACTTCTTCTCTAGGGGTCTAACTCCAGAGAACGGTAAAGTAGCAGAGGCTGCTGAAAAATTAAAGACTGCTGTAGAAAGGCTATATACTTGGTCAGACCGTGTTGGTAAAACACATACAGAAGACTTCTCTCTACGACCGCTTGATGGTGGTGTATTCCCACGGGTGTTCGATGTAGACAAGGTCGCTTCACCTGAAGGCAGAAGGAAACTTATGGCTTTACTTAACGGTATAGGTATAGTGGATGATGCTGCCAACAACAAGTATGATGCTACGGATGCTTATAACATTATCTTAAGCAGTGGCGGTTTTGTGTCTGGTGACTTTACGGCTAAGGCTCGTAATGCAGACACTGAAAGCAATATGAGGGATCAGAAAGAATTCTTTGAAAAAATGGAGAGAGAGGTATCAAGAGATCAGTTGGGAGATTTACTGCTTAATGATTACCAAGCTATTATTCCTAGGTTTATTGACAAAGCTGTAGAGAAAACCGTTTATGCGGAAATGTTTGGTCAACGCAACGAGCACCTAAACGATTTAAAACGTAAGATTAGGAAAGAGGTTTCAGACCACAACAGAAACAATGCAGGTAAAACACTAATAGATGTCGAAAGTGTAATAACAGACATAGACGAGTTGATGGATATCATCAACCATCGATACAAGGTTAATAGTATACCTACTAAAGGTAGAAAAGTATTGCAGTCTGCAATGAACGCTACCACAATGGCTAGCCTTACACTAGTATCTCTTGCGTCTATGCCAGAGTTTCTTACCGCTACAGCATTAGGAACTAAGAACCCTGCTAAGTTTGCGACAAACATTCTTGGCGCATCTATGTTCGCTGCTCTACGTGGATTAAACGGTATTAACAAGATGCTTACCGGCAAAGCTATGAAGGGTTACTTCAACCCTAAGACCAACATAGGTAAGCGAGCAGCTTTACTAAGACAGTTAGGATTGTACGATTTATCAAACTTAGGCGAGGCTGCAGCTCAACGGTTTGTTGGGCCCAGTTTTATAAAAGCTGGTGTAGGATCTACTGGTAATTCGTTCCCGATTAAAGCGTTATATAAGTTGTACGGTCTTGGAAACTTAGAGAAAGGAAGGTTCAGGGCTAGGCAAGTTAGAGCCATGCTTAATATGGACGTGTATTTCGAGGTTACAGCCTTAACGACTATGACTCAGATGCAACAGTTAATGGCGTTAACTAACCTCAACCAGAACATAGTAGCTGATGCTAAAGCATTATCGAAAGCTAAGAGAGGTAAGGGTTTTAAATTAGATTCTACTGTAGCTCAAATCAAGAGCAATCTGAAAACTCTTGGATTAAGCAATCGTGAGATAAACGAGTTGATTAGATGGTATGATGCTGGTCATAGACAAATACACGATGTACCCTCAGAGTTTAGATTAGACTTAGCTGGTCCAGCACACAGGTTTGTTCAGGGTGTGGTTACACTACCAAGCGAGGGTAGTCTGCCTAAAATCTTTAGAGATCCTAGGTTTGCACCGTTCTTACTGTTTAAATCCTTCATCACTACATTTGGTAATACCTTCGTAAACACTATTGCTCAAAGAATTAGATTCGCTGAAGGTAAAGGTGCTTCTAAGAAGTACCAACAAAGCAAGCAAATAGCTGGTATGTTGGGAACTGCTGCGGCCATGTACGGTGCTGTACAGTTTGCTCAGGCGATAGCATACCTTATAAAGTATGGCGAAGATGAAGACCCGTGGGAAGAGAAACTTCCTGGATGGGCTACATTTATACAAGATTTTGAAAGGACTGGCTTATCTGGACCTTTGGGTTCTGTGCTTGTTCAAGCGGCTACGCCTAACTACTGGTCTTGGCAAGGTAAGGATCCGGTAAAAGATATATTAGAGCACATGGTTGGCCCAATGTATAAGCAGGCTAGTAACATAGGTCAGACAGCGGCTGATGTAGCTCAGGGTAAAGAACTTGACCTTGAAGGTAGACTTGCTAGAGCTGTACCGCTCACTAAATCTACGCCTATACGTGAAGCTTTGGGTGTTGACCCATATTACGTTAAAGATAAGAAAGGTAAGTTAGTAAGGAAACGAACCATAGAGCGTCGAGAAGAAAAGAAAGCCGCTAAGGTTGAAGCGAAAAAACAAGAATTACTTGACAGTATAACTAACGATGCTGCTAAGCGATTAAAGCTATCTAAAGAGCAGATCGTGAATATGGATCGTCGCGAGTTAGACAGGCACATGCGTACTAAACTTGGGTTCGACCCTGATGGTCGCCAATCTAAAGCTAGTATGATTAACCAGTATCTAAAATATAAAAAGGTAGGTGAGAGTAGCTTCCTCAAGACTGAAGAAAGTGAGTCAGCTAAGCGTAAGCATGAGGCTGTGCAGAAAGTTAGAGAGAGCGCGAAAGAGAGGTACAAGGGTATGACTACCGCTGAGAGAAGAAAGGAATACCTTGCTACTTACAAGATGAGCAAGAAACAATTCGACGAATACGCTGAGTTAGAATACGGTATCATATTAGATGGTCGAAAATCTAGAAATGATATGAATGTAGAGTTTCTAAAGAATACAAAAGAGTTTCTTAAGAATTAGATCGGGGCTCCGCAGAGAAAGCGTCCTCTCCCTGCGCAAATACCTGCGTTGAGTCCCCGATCGCTTTAACCATCGGGATATGTTTGTATTTATATTTTACTTCTTCGTATCCAATTTTTTTTGCAAAACGTGCAACTCCAGGTCTTGCTTGAATAAATATTTTAGAACACTTATTAAATATTGCAAACTCTACCAAGTGTTTGTCAAAGTCTAAATAATGTTTTACCATATTTTTACCAAACATAACTACAACATTTAGAATATTATTGCTTTTTTGTTTTATAATCGAAACTATAACAAAAAACTCTAATTCATTACTGGTACACAACAAATATATTCCCTGCTTTAGCCTGTAAATACATTCTTCTGCTGTAACCATATCGTGAGAGGTGATATCATCTGTTGATTTCATTAGAAGTGGTTTTATTTTATCTTCTATAAGATGTATATCTTTTGTTGGTATCAGTATCATTCCACAACAGGTCTCATAGATACTAAACAACCAATGGGTATAGCCGTTACAGAGTAATACTCTTCTTCTGAGAACGTGGATGCTATCTTTACTGTAGTATCATCGTTTTGAACTACCCACCCTACCTGCTTTACAAGCTTGGTGTTGACAGTATCCTTAGTTTCCCACCCTGCAGAAGCAACGGTGTCTACCCATTCTAGATAGACAAGTTTTCCTATAAAATCATTGTCTATTTTTTTTACCACGGACTTTGTCCTGCAACCCATGCGGCTATACAACATAGTATAACAAAGCCAACGCCAAACGTTATTAACAACGACCTAGTTAGTAGTTGTTTCAGATACGCTGCTGTCACTTTCATCATGATTGTCTCCGCATTCGGTTGAGTCTCCAGTACATAACTCTACTCCACCGGTTGTTTGGCCAACCTCTACGCAACCAGTTGTGATGAACATCAGTGCTAAAATTATGGGTATATACGACTTATTCATACGCTTCACCTGTGATTTTTTGATAATGGATGGAAAAGGAATCCTCATCTAATCTTACGCTTAATGCGCAACCAGATGCTATTGCGACTCCTATTATTACTGCTGCTATTGCGAGATATTTCACGACTGTTTGCCTCTTCTATTACTGCATTGTCTCTGTATTCTTCTGTGTTAAAAGGTCCCTTACAACATAAGTATGTTTGCTTACCGCCTATTAACATGAACCAATACGTTTTATTTTCTATGCCTCCCATAGAATATCTTTCTACACTATAATCTGTTCCTTCTACTAGATTTCGCATTTATCGCCGGTACAGGCCAATTCTTGTGTTGCAGTAGTGTTATCAGACTCTTCTGATAGTAGAGACCAATCAATTTCAACAGGAGTTTTCTTGAGTAGCACTTTATATTCCGAAGCGGTTATATCCTCGTAAGGAGCGGCTTGATATATATGACCTTCGTCAGCACTTGGTAGAAAACTGACTCCACTCATTATATCAAAATTTGTCCATACCCAGGATCCTACTTCTGGCCACTCTTTTTCGTTAACGTAACACGTCATGCTTGGCTTGTGTTCGCACCAGGAAATAGCAAACTTTTTCCATAATCCCAATTGATATATCGGGTTTATCTCTTTCCTCGTTATTGCGTTTTTAGGAGATTTCCTTGGGAATTCAAACACATAGGCACTATCGTTATACGGATCTGTTATGTATTGAACTCCTTGATCTATAAGAGTTTTCGATAAAGGATCCTTTTTATCGTTGCGTACGCGACGGATATAGTATTCATTGTAGCGAGGATGAATACCACTAGCAGAATCAGTAAGCTGAGAAACGGTACCAGAAGGCTTAACGCAAGTAATAGCAGCAGCTGGATTAATACCGATATTCTTTGCCCATCTTTCGTTGATCTTGATCGCATGGTTTTTTAATTCCTCTAACTGCTTTGGTTCGCTCTCAAGTAGGTAAGGACAATCGTATATACCGGTTATGCTAACACCTAATAACGCCTCTTCTTCTGTATTTTTTCTCCACTTACTTGATAGATATCTAAAGTTAGTTAACGAAGCCTGCATAGTTCCCAGTATAGTAGCAATCTCTATTTTATTTAACAAAGACATTCTAGTGTCGTCAGGTCTTGCTACTACCTCAGATAAATTGCAGAACTGATTCGGACGTAAAATTATTTCTGAACACGGGTTCGTACCGAAGTCATAGTCTGTGTCTCTTCTTTCTGGAGACATGTTCTTGCATGCTTGTCTGTTGAATATACCTCTCTCTCCACTGCGAGACTCGTACAGTGCAGACCACTCTCTCATGTAAGCACCAACGTCTGGACGCTCCGTGTAACAAATAGAGTTGTTAGCTAAACCTCTTTGTGGGTTGTCAACAGGCCACTGACCCATTTTAGCATCGCGCATGCGTCCATCAGAATGATTACTTAGAGATATCTCTGCTGTGCGCCTAACCCCACCAACAACAACGGCTTCTCCAATATAGTTCATAATGTCATGACATTCTATAGATGTAAGCTTTCTTCCGTGAGCTTTTTTAATCACCTCTACCGTAACCTTAAACAGTCTATCTAATGGTTCTGGCCCAGAAGCTCTACCACCGAATGTATTGAGTGGCTTACCTGACGCTCTAATCTTGGACAAATCCCAAGACGGTATAGAACCGCTGAACAACATCGATATTAGTTCTTTGTATGCAGATGCCCAACCTATTTTGCTGTCTCGAACCGTTATAACCGTATCACTAACGTGTAACGTTTCAGCAACCTCTGGAAGCTCACCTATATACTGCCGCTCTACAGAAAAACCAACGCCCACACCGCACATTAGTATGTACAACGTCTCATCAAACGCTCTCAAACCGTTAATAGGCAAGTATGAGCAGTTGTATCCTGCTACGTTATCCCTCTCCAACGCTTTACCTGCCGTCATCAAGGCACGCATAGAGGGCATAACCTCTAGATTGTAAATAGAATCATAAACTCTTTTAGGAATTTTCGTATCTAAATGAAGTTCAAAAAAGGTAATATATCTACTGACCGTTTCTGCCCAGTTTTCTCTCCTGTTTTCGCCAGGTAAATACCTAGCATACCTACTCTTGTGAATGTACTGTTGATAACTATCCATTAAGATCTTTCCATTTGTCTGAGGAAGTCCAGGGTTCTTCTACGTTGTACAGATATGGATACTTCTTCTTTTGTTGATTCCTTGACAGTCTCCAAATGCAGTTTCTAGACACTTCCGGAAATAAGGGAGCGAATATTGTAGAAACATAGTTACTGTCGTAATATTCTTTCATCTTCTCCATGAGCAATAACTCTTCTTCGGTCATGAACGGTTTTATATCTTTTTGAGATGCGAAGGTTCCGTATCTAGCTTCTATATTAAAACCAATATCTTCTATTACAGCACCCAACGCTTGATGCTTCATTTCGTTAACGTGGTTGCCTGCTGCACCAACCTTTGGATCCCAGTTTGGAGTGCTTAGAAATACAACGGCATCATCAAAGTTTGGTCCATTGTCTTGAAAACGTAACATGTCATACATCTTTTCCAACATTAGTCTACTATGACCTGGCTCTACATGCTCAATCACTTCAAAACAAACGATAATGTTAGGAGCTCTGTCAAGCGACATTAAATCCAACTCGCAAACATCCATTTTTGATATCAAATTGGTAGGCTTCCAACTAGCGTTCTCAAACATTACCGGCATTTCAAGCTTTGAGACATCAACCGCGGTGTATGAGTTAGGTGTAGTTCTGTTTACATATAGCGTTTTTGCAAGAGGAATCTCTTTACCCGGTCCTATATCCAGGATATCAGCATTCTTGTAACGGTTTTTACGTCGGAGGTACATAGCCACATGGCTCCATCTTAAGCAATGGGCTATGTAATCCCGATGTATAATCCCACGTTCTTCTGCTTTATCTAACGATAAGAATGTCTTATCAATAGAGCGACCGTGAGCATTCGCCATTAGAACGGTACGTCATCATCTAACGGAGAAAACGTTGGTGTTGAACCACCCATACCGCTACCTTCAGAGATGAACTGGAGATCTTTCAAAGAGCAGGTAACGCCCTTATTAGTTCCAGCGATGAACGGGCGAAAGACAATGTGCGCACGACATATGGATCCACTGTGCACAGAATCTGGATTCATATCTTCTCCCACACGGCTTACTACTTTTGGCTTGAACTTGGTCTTAGCTTTCAATACCCAGTTACCAGTAGACCATTCCTTGCCCATTTCATCCCCGTCTTTAATAGGAATGTACAGGTTTTTGGCACTAGCTACTTTCTCGTCGTTGTTCTTAGCTTCTTCAATGTTCTTATCCAAAGCTTCTTTTACGCTTACGTCTCCCTTGTCGAAACACATTGTGATAGAATACATGCCAGTATCCTGTTCTTGAAACTTCTCAGTTTCTACAAGATTGGGAAACATACAAGTGAACTCACTCGTTTCGTGAAACACATTTACTGCATTAGCCATTATCGCATCTCCTTAGAGTATTGTGGACAAAACCTTTTAACGTTGCAATACTTATTGCATCGCATGTTAAAACCGGGCCTATCTTCTAGATAAAGATCTTCCTGGTCTTTCTGCACGATGATGAAATCATTTGCATCGTCTTTAGTATCGAAGAGCTTTACAGCTCTAACTTTCTTTTTCTTCATGACGGCAAACTTATGGTCGCTTTGCCATCGTTCTTCTCTATCGCAAATAGGTTCGTCAAAGAAATGTCTTTGCAATCTACGTTCTATGTATTGGTTGGTTTCTTCTTCCGGCCAATATGGTACATCAATGACTTTCAAAGCTCCTTCTGGATACGCTGAACCAGCTTTAACGTTACTTTCTTTGAAGTCCTTAGAGAACGCTACAATAGATAGTCCGGACACTTCCCAACCGCTGCTCTTCATTAGGTCTGCTAGCACGTTGAGTTGGTTAGACCAAGCTGGCTTAACCCCGTGCATTAGAGCGAACGCTGAAACAGTTTTGATATCGTATATGATCTTGTTTTTAAGATCGTACACGTCAACCTGACCACTGACTGAATGAGACTTGTAATCCTTATGAAAACGTTTCTCTACTAACACGTCAGAGTTAGACAGGTTTGCGTACTCACAAATAGCGTGAACAGCGCTTCCCCATACGGCCCAGGTTCTGTCACTTACATCTTCTACGATATTATCTCTATTAGCTTTTCTTAGCGATAATACTTGAGGTGAATCGATCAGTTGGGTAGTACTGATATCTGACCGTTTTGGCCCCGTAGTGTATGGGTTATACTTCAGTACATTGCATAACCATTCGGGGTACTCATTCTTATTGGTATATTCTCCCAATTTTTGTGCTCCTAAGTTAAAAAATAATTATATCACACCTAACATTCGAGATAAAAGCCTAATTTTATCATTTATTTCTTTATTGTATCTGGGCAGAGATCCTTAAAATCCTTTGCACGCAAGACTACATAACCATCTTCAAACTTCATGTGACGCTCGTGCAGATATACGATAGGTTTCCTATGCTCTGCCTCTCTAACCGCTTGACCCATAGCTGAATGCAGCCAATCAGGCAACACCTTCCTGTGCTTAACCTCGATAGATAACGTGGGGTGTTCTACATCTCTCCTGCTTTCACCATTACAACCGGTTCTTACTCCACCAAACAGTTTGGCAGCTTCTCTTTCTACGTTTTTCCAATTACTCGTTCTCATTAAAAGCTCCGTCAAAAGGTGTACTCTTCTCTCCAACATATTTTTCATAAAAACCGTGCTCTTCTCTTCCATAGTCATGAAATCTCATGCTTTGTTCGCCATAATCTAGACCACACATTGGTTCGAACCCGCCATGTCTGTTCTTAAAACACTCTAATGCAGCCTGTGGAGCTGCAGGTGGATTACCACTCTCTCTTGATTTCTCCTCTATCTTATTGCGGTGAACCATGAAGCCTGCGTCAACAAGGTCTGTTAACTCTGAAGCTCCCTTTATGTCATACTTGCTACATCTTTTAGTTTCATCATCTGGTTTTCTAACGTGCGCTACTAAGTGAATGCATAACCCAGTATCTCTACAGACATTAGCTAATATGTTTGCAAAGTTTTTCTGAGCTAGATATATGTTACGCTGTTCTGAACCT
>Ga0257122_1001325_pt1 | contig 17762 bp, 15 predicted proteins | sample SI106_120metaG_FD_190146 | JGI IMG/M metagenome (GOLD analysis project Ga0257122, IMG submission 190146) | Marine microbial communities from Saanich Inlet, British Columbia, Canada - SI106_120 | ecosystem: Environmental > Aquatic > Marine > Inlet | place: Canada: British Columbia | collected... | reverse complement strand
CAAATGTCGGGACGTTTGTCGTAATTCGTATCTAGTTCCTGTGTGTGGATCTTGCCGGATTTACGATGGGTCGTCATATCGATGCGGCCATCGAAGTCGAGATCCCATTCTTCCATCCGCAGATTGCCCTGGTCGTCGTAGTAGTTCCAAACGTCCTTGCGGCCGTCGAAATTGAGGTCGACTTCCTTGCAGCTCAGGACCTCGATCTTCTCCCCGTTGACCAATTTCGTCTCGTATAGCTTGAAGACATCGGGTTGCTTGTCCCGATTGAGGTCGAGTTTGACGATGCGTTTGCCTGCGGAATTGCAGCGGGTGCGGTCGGCGGCTTGGACTTTCGCAACGGGGCCCTTATTCGCCGTCGCATTCGTCGCCTTGGCGGTCTTCGTGCTTTTCTTAGGCCCACCGCAAGCCACCATGGGTGCCAAAACGATTATCAATAACCAACGCTGCATACGCATTAGGTGATTTCCTCAATTCTAGGCTAACCGAGTAAAAACAACAGACTACACCCTAGCGGATGGAAAGGCGCTATGCAAGCAACATACAATGCCCCGTCGAACACCCCGCAATTGGGGAGTGGGGCCGCCTCCGTCAGCTGGAAGTGTCGCGATTGGCGTGCTACGCAAGTGCTTGGATTGACAAACAGAGCCCCCGCTACTATCTTGACCAACGAATTTTCTAGGTTCCCCTAAAGTAGATGCCCGCCAAAGAACTTATCCGAAATTTTTCAATAATTGCCCATATTGACCATGGGAAGAGTACGCTTGCGGACCGCCTTCTCGAAGAGACGGGTGCGCTAAGCGACCGCGAACGGGTCGACCAATTCCTCGACAAGATGGATCTGGAACGCGAACGCGGGATTACCATCAAAGCGCAGACGGTACGGCTCGCCTACAATGCTCAGGATGGTAAAACGTATCAGCTCAATTTGCTCGATACCCCTGGCCACGTGGACTTCCAATACGAAGTATCGCGCAGCCTGGCCGCGTGTGAGGGCGCCTTGCTGGTGGTCGACGCCACGCAAGGGGTCGAAGCGCAAACCGTGGCCAATACGTATCTGGCGTTGGATCACAGTCTCGAAATCGTTCCCGTGCTGAACAAACTCGATCTCGCTAGCGCGGATCCCGAAATGGCGAAGGCCGATATCGAAGAGGTGATCGGCCTCGACGCGAGCGAAGCGCTGGCGATCAGTGCCAAGGACGGGACCGGCATCGGCGAACTGCTAGAGGCGATTGTCGAGCGCATCCCGCCACCAGGTGGTTCCAGCGATTCTCCCTTGTCTGCACTGATTTTCGATAGCTGGTACGACAGTTTTCGCGGCGTCATGATGCTGGTTAGGGTACACGAGGGCCGCATTCGCACGGGTGACCCCATCCGGCTGATGGCCGCCGAAAAGGACTACGTCGTCCAGGAACTGGCTGTATCTTCACCGCATTATACGAAGGTGACGGAACTCGCAGTCGGCGAGGTGGGCGTGGTAATCGGGGGCATCAAGGATATCTCCGAGGCAAAAGTCGGCGACACCATCACGAACCAGGAACGTCCTTGCGCCGAACCTCAAGCTGGTTTTCGAGACGTTAAGCCCGTCGTATTTGCCGGACTCTTTCCGACCGAGTCGGGTGCCTATACCGAGCTTCGCGAGGCTCTGGAAAAGCTCGAACTCAACGATGGTTCGTTTACCTACGAGGCTGATACCTCCGTTGCCCTAGGCTTCGGCTTTCGTTGCGGTTTCTTGGGTCTTCTGCATATGGAAATCGTCCAAGAAAGGCTGGAACGGGAGTACAATCTCGACCTCGTGGTCACGGCGCCATCCGTCGTCTACCGCTGCAATACCGATGAGGGCGAAACGTACAACGTGGACAATCCGGCGAAGATGCCGGATATCGGCCGGGGTATGTCGGTCGAAGAGCCGTACATCAACGTGACGATCCACTTTCCACCGGCCTATATGGGGGCTGTGCTCAAGCTTTGCCAAGAAAAGCGCGGCACTCAAAAGTCGATCCGCTATCCGTCGGAGAGTCGGGTCATGCTCGATTACGAGCTTCCCCTGGCGGAAGTCGTCTACGATTTTCACGACAAACTCAAAAGTGCAACACGAGGTTTTGCCTCCTATGAGTATGAAATCGGAGAGTTTCGCGTCAATGACTTGATTCGGCTTGACGTGTTGGTCAATGGCGACCCGCTCGATGCACTTGCCATCATCTGCCATCGGGAGCAGGCCTATTATCGTGGGCGCGACCTTTGCGTGAAACTGAAGGAACTCATTCCACGGCAAATGTTCGAAGTGGCTATTCAAGCGGCCGTGGGCACCAAGGTCATCGCTCGCACCACGGTGAAGGCGTTGCGCAAGAATGTCACCGCGAAATGCTACGGCGGTGATATTTCACGGAAGCGCAAGCTGCTCGAAAAACAGAAGGCCGGCAAAAAGAGGATGAAGCAATTCGGCAATGTGGAAATTCCGCAGGATGCTTTTCTCGCCGTGCTGAAGCTGGATTGATCGAACTCCGATGGCGAAAAAGAAAACCTCGGGCAACTTCTATATGCGTTGGCGAAAACGTCGCCGCTACGCGCGGGACGCGAAGGCATTACTCAAGGAATGCCGTCGCTTGCTGCGCAAGTTCCAGCATCGTCTCAACGACGAAGTCATCAGCAAAATCAGTGGCACGGCCGACGAGCTCAGCCGCGCGCGCGCAGAAAAGCACATCAAGAAGATGGGTGATGGAATCCAAAAGCTCGACGAGCTGCTGGACAAACATCTGGCCTACGGCCGCAAATCCGCGATTCGTGAGTATACCGAAAGCATCGGCGTGGCGGTTTTCATCGCGCTCTTGCTCCGGGCGTTTGTGGTGGAGGCGTTTAAGATTCCCAGTGGATCCATGCTGCCAACGCTGCAGGTTGGCGACCACCTATTCGTGTACAAGGTTCCCTATGGGATCCGCTTGCCGTGGACGGATATCAAATTTTTCGCAGGTCTACCCGATGTGGCTTCCGTGGTGGTCTTTGTGCCGCCGCCCGATCCCGAGGATCCACAGACCCGATCCAAGGATTATATCAAGCGGGTTGTAGCCGTAGGCGGCGAGACTGTCGCTCTGAAAGACGACGTACTCTATCGCAATGGCATCGCCGTTCCGCGCAAGGAAATCCCCGGAAAATGCGGCTACGTCGACGCACGTCATATTCCGCTCGTGGGCAATGCGAACCAAATCGAAGAGTACTACCAAGATTGCAAAGCCTACGTTGAGACCATCGACGAGCAGAAGTTCGTGGTGTACCAAAACGCGGGCGTGGGCGGCGAGCCCCGACTTCCCGTCAGGTTCCCTTCGGACTATCTACCGTGTCCCCCGAAGACCAAGCTCGTTCGCGAAGGCGATATGCCCGCCTGCAAAGTCGAGGCGGGGCATGCGTTCTTCATGGGCGACAATCGAGACAACAGCCGCGACGGGCGCTATTTCGGTGGCGTCCCGGCGTCGGATATCAAAGGCCGGGCGGCGATAATATGGCTTTCCTACGACGGTTCTAAAGGGCTGCGCTGGAATCGTTTTTTCCGGCTGGTGCATACGGGTCCAGAAGAGGGCTAGGCGGGCGGAGCGTTTTTTGGCTTTCGGTCGTCGGCTATGGGCTGTCGGTTCTCGGCTATCGGTTATCGGTTATCGGTTATCGGCTATCGGTTATCGGTTATCGGTTATCGGTTATCGGCTATCGGTTCTCGGCTATCGTTCTTCGGCCCTGGGCTATCGGTCCTCCACCTCATTCTCAGGTAGTCGGTATGGCGTTTCCGCCGGTAGGTGGATCAACGAGTAGAGGTCCGGCGCGACGTACGGCACGGGCCCATTCTTGTGGGCTTGGCGATAGGTCTTTTCGTAACGCTTCATATCCGCAGCCATTTGGTTGGCGTGAAGGTGTTTGAGCTTGATGGCGATCTGGCGCCGGGTCTTTCTATCCTTCGTGAGCAAATAGAGCTCCTGCAGGTGCCTAATCGCCAGCTCGCGCTTGCCTTGTTTGGTATAGACCTGCGCAGCGAGGCTTGGTAGCCAGGAACCTGTCGCGCCGACCAAAATCGCCCGTCTGATCCAGTCGGCCCCCGTAGTGCGGTATTTGTCCTGTAGCGCTTTGTCTTTGGTCTTGAGTTCGGTCATATAATGAGTACCGATCGTCAGCGGAAACTCATACCGCGTGGGGAAGGCCTCGTGCCCGCGTTTGAGCAATTCAATCGCGTGATGCACATCGTCGTTCGTTTGGCGCTCACCGCGACTCATGAACATCGCAGAGGCGAAGCGGTATACTTCACGAAAATTGTCGTCCAGCGCGAGGATGTTCTTTACGTGGCGATGTAGATGGGAAAGCTGTCTGTCTCTCAGGTGATCGGTGAAATACGCGATGGTACGTACCCACATCATGTCCGCACCCAGTTCATTATAGCCGAACGAGAGCCCCCGCAAAATTGCCGGTGGGGGAAGGTAATAGCCCTCACCAACGCTCTGATGGCTGGCTAGCTGCCGACGCTCCAGTTCCAGATTCGCGATGGCCAACAGGGGGATCGCACATACGAAGAGCAGTATGGCAATCATCGGCGCTACGTTGAGCCGCCGGCGGGCATGATCTGGCGCTTTCAAGATGGATACAATTGTGCCAGAAAAAAGAAGCCGGGCCCACCTATTAGGGGTGGGCCCGGCCAAGAAAACTCTAGCAGCTAGCAGATGGCTAGCCTAGCTGGTGTGCTTATTCGATCTCGTTAATGATGATCGGACCCTTGGTCCGTACACCAAACTCGGCGTCGATATCACCCCAAAGCTGATAGCTTGAAGAGGTGCTATCGCAGTCGAGGTTACCGACCGCGCTAGCGGTATACACCGCCGCAGTATTGGAGTTCGCCGATGAATAGCTCCAGCGGAAATAATGGGGATCACTTTGCTGGAAGTGCAACGCACGCCAACCGGGGCTATTCCAGTTGTCAGCCGACGGATTACACTTAGGAGCCATGCCGCCCGAACAACAATCGGAGGTCAAAGCTTCCGTTTGTGGGAAATACTTCGGCAACAGGTTACCGGTGCTGGTGTCGTAGTGATCGGATTGGAAATACTGCTCGGCACCCGCCTTGAGTTTATCGAGACCCTCAGTCGCCTCAACAGTCTTTGCTTTACGCAGATATTTGATGAACGCCGGGATAGCGACGGCCGCCAAAATACCAATAATCGCGACAACGATCATCAGCTCGATCAACGTAAAACCGCCGCTCGCCTTTTTTCTGAATCTAGCTAGCATTCCTTGCTCCTTTTTCGATTCCCAAAATGGATCCGTTTCTAAAATTTGAACCCGTACTGACCTTGGCCCTAACTATTTTCTTACTACTTCTTAGCCACCCTCGTTAAAAATAGCGATGTCGCTACGAGCGCTGCTCGTGGCGAGAGTTGTACATTGTTCATTTGGCAAATAGGGGGAACCACAACTGCCATCCGTATAAGTGGTGGTTGTGGGATCCGACAGATCTCCGTGGGCGATGATGTAGTACCAGGGGTGAGGCGAACCGTCGCCTACCGCGGGCTGCGCTGGTATCTTCAACAACGCGTTGGTGGCCTGGCCTTCGAGCACATGGTCATCCGCAGGGGAGCTCGCGCGCACATTGAACGCAAAATAAGAATGTCCACCGGAAGGCATGACACCCAAATCACCCCAGCCTTGAGGAATGCTCACCCACTGCTTCGCGGAAGGCTCCATGCGGTCGGAGTTGCGAACCAGGGCGGGGTAAAAGACGTTATTGCCTGACACATCGCAATACTGACCGAACTGTTGCATATACGCGGCCTGCTGGGCCTGAATGGAGGCGATGAACGTACGGGCGCCCACGATTCGGGCACTTTTCATGTGCCGCGAATACGCGACCACGGCGACACTCGCCAGGATGGCGACGAGGGCGACGACGATCATAAGTTCGATGAGCGTGAATCCGGCTTGACGCTGATTCGAGTCGGTGGTTGCCCGGCGAATTTGTAGGGGGCAAGGTATGACTATAGACGTATTCACGGGACCTCACGTAAGCAAGGCTCCGGCCAGTTTTGCCCAAATGGGAAAACAATACATGCCTTGGGAACCATAGACTTTATACAATGGTGGCAGATGTACGACAGGGTATCATGCGGAATTGGGCTGACAAAGTTTGTCACTTTTTCTGACAATTATGGGCCCATTTTCGCAGCGTGGGCCTCAGCAGCCACTGTGGGGAAGTGTCGGTGCGGTGTGGGCAAAGACGTTCGGAAGCTAGCTCTTGGACTTATCATCCGCAGCTGGATCCACGCCGAACTTCGAGAGCCGATAGCGAATAGACCGCAGAGAGATACCCAATAGCCGCGCTGCGTCAGTACGTTTTCCGCCGGTTCGATCCATGGCCTGCATCACGAGTTCGCGCTCTATTTCGGACATATGGGCATCGAGGTCGAGCCCGTTTTTGGGCAGTTCGGTGACGTCGAAATCAGCGGTTGGATTCGCACGGCGATTGAGCTCTGGAAGGGCCGATGCATCTATTTCGTCTCCGCTGTTGAGCGTGACGGCCCGTTCGATCAGGTTTTCCAATTCCCGGACGTTACCGGGATAGTGATAGCGAGCCAACAGGGCCATGGCTGCGGGCGTTACGCCACGGATCTTCTGGCCCGATGCGGCAGCAAATTTGCGGAGAAAATGGTCGACCAGAAGTGCGATGTCCTCGCGTCGCTCACGTAGTGGTGGGAGTCGCAGCGGGATGACGTTTAGCCGGTAGAAAAGGTCAGAGCGGAAATTTCCTTCGCCGACTTGTTCATCCAACGCTTGATTTGTTGCCGCGATAACCCGGATATCAACGTTCTTTTCCTTGGTGGCGCCCACCGGTTTGATGGTTCGCTCTTGCAAGGTGCGCAGGAGTTTGACCTGCATCGGTTGGCTGAGTTCTGCGATTTCGTCCAGAAAAACGGTGCCCCCATTCGCCGCTGCAAATAGGCCTTCCTTGTCGGATGACGCTCCCGTGAAGGAGCCACGAACGTGACCGAAGAGTTCGCTTTCCATCAGACTGTCCGGTATGGCACCACAGTTTATTGGCACAAACGGCTGTTCCGAGCGCTTGCTCAAGACGTGGACGGCTCGCGCGGCGAGTTCCTTTCCTGTGCCGGACTCACCCATGATCAATACGCTGGTCGTCGTTGCTGCCACTTTTCGAATAATGTCGAAAACCTTCTTTATTTCATCCGAGCGGCCGACCAGATCCTCAAGTCGATGTCGTTCTTCCAGTTCGCGCCGGAGTGTGGTGTTGTCGCGGACGAGAGAACGCTTTTCGAGGGCGCGGTCGATAACAGCGGATATTTCGTCGACCTTAAACGGCTTCGTCAGGTAATCGTAGGCACCTTGCTTCATAGCGGAAATCGCCGTTTCAGCGGTGGCGAAGGCGGTAACGATAATAACTTCCGTGTCGGGATGATGCTTCTTGGTTTCCTCGACAATCCGCATGCCGCCGACCTTCGGCATCTTGAGATCCGTGATGACGAGATCAAATTCCCGATTCTGTAGTTCATCGAGGCCGGCTGCACCTCCTTCGGCAACGCGGACTTCGTGGCCCATGCGTTGTAGGAGGATTTCGAGGAATTCGCGCATTGAGCGCTCATCGTCCACGACTAGGATCGATCCTTGATAGCTCATCAGCCCATCCGGTCCAGAGTCCTCGGCCCAACTTGGGCCCATCCAAAAAAACGGTGTCTATGAGTATCGTCGCCTAGGTGACCTTTCGTCAATTGCGGTATGCTTCGGTCATGAACGAAAAGAGTTTGGTGCGTCGCTTCCTGCCGTTGGCGCTGTTATTGCTAACGTCTGCGGCCTACGCGCCCTCTCTCATGGGGACGTTTCACTGGGATGACAAGCCGCTCATTCTGAAGAACCCCTATATCCGCAGCTTTGAGCATTTGGGACGCAATCTCTCTTCAGCTTTCTGGAACGTCAAGCCGAGCGGGGCAGGGGATCTGCGCGCCAATGTCTACTTCCGGCCTTTGGTGACCCTGTCGTATATGGTGGATTATTCGCTCTATGGCTTTCAGCCTTGGGGCTATCACCTGACCAATATCCTCCTCCACGCTCTGGCCGTGTTGATGGTCTATTGGCTGGGGATCCGACTCTTTTCTACGCCCTGGTATGCTATGGCGGCCGCGTTGATCTTCGCGCTGCATCCATCCCGCACCGAAGTCGTGGCCTGGGTCTCGGGTAGGACGGGATCGATGATGGCCATCGCTTACGTGGGCTCGGTGCTGCTTTTTTGGCGCTATCTGAGCGGCGAAAGCGAAAAGAGAAGGACACTTCTATTTGCCTGGCTAGCCTACCTCGTGGCGATGCTATGCAAGGAAACGGCCATTTCTCTCGTTCCGGTGGTTATCGCCCTCGATTATCTCGTGCTCAACAGAGCTTCGGACGAGCCCGGCAAGGCCAAAAGCACGCGGCGCCATCTTTGGCGGTGCCATGTGCCACTCGCCTTAGGCACGGGGGTCTTCCTCGTTTTGCGTATTTTCTACCAAGGTGGGGTGTTGAGCGACCGCCCTTCGATGGGGCTTTGGCCTCGGTTGAGCATGTTGCTAGAGACGATCGGCCACTATGGGGCGCTCACCCTCAACCCGTACGATCCCAGCCTTCAGGTCGCGGCATTTTACAACCCGGCCCGACCGGATTGGATGATGGTTGCTCTGGGAGCCATACTTTTGCTCGCATTTTCTGCCGGCCTCTACTGGGCGCTGCGGAAGCGGGCGACAGTCGGATGGGCGGTCATTCTCACGATGGCGGCCGTGGCGCCCGTGTCGAATTTGGTCCCTCTCTCGTTGCGCTCGCTGGTGGCTGAACGGTTTCTCTATCTTCCCCTGCTCGGGGTCGCCTTTTTAGTGGGGTTCGGACTGCAAGCGGCGCGCCCCCAGCTGCGCCGAATTCTGTCGGCCGTGGTCATCCTTCTATGTCTGAGTTGGACGACGGTGGATGCGCTACGTAGCTATCAGTACGCCGATGAATTGAAACTGTGGCTGGCAACTGCCGAAAGTAGCCCCAACAATCCATTGGCCCAGCAGATGGTAGCGTCCACGCTGGTGCGTCACAGGCGTTACGGAGAAGCCGAAAAGTGGTTTGCGAAATCGCTGAAGAATTGGATTCGTGTGCAACAAACCCCGGAGGTTGTCGCGCTGCAATTGGGATGGTTGGATCTTCGGCTACTGCGGAGCAAAGGTCACGATACTGCGTTCCTGTCCGACCTTAGCGTTTATTTGGGGCGCCTGGCAGACATGGTGGAAAAACCGGCCGGTACCGTTCCTGCCGCGACGATATCCCTTGGCAACACTTCTCTTTTTGTTGAGGTCAAAAAGGAAAAGACCCGTGCGCTGGTTCGTCGCAAACGGGCAATGATCTATTCGATGCTCGGAACCGTCCATAGCCGGCTGGGTCACGATGCGTTGGCCATCGATGCCTTCGAAAAATCCCTGGCAGCGTCACCCCACGACATTGGGACCATGCTCAACGCCTCGTTGGCCTACGCGAGGGCGTTTCGTTTGGTGCGCGCGCAGGAGCTACACCTTCGCGCCAAGAGCGCGCAGCCCGATGCCGGAAAAGTATTGGAATTGGGAAAGACGTTGAGCCAGGTAAGGGGGCGTTTGCAGCGGTTGTCGAGTCTAGAGGGGGGGGCGGCGAATAGTCAGCAACAGGCGGAAGCGAAGCGTTTGCGGGCGGAGGTCTTCATGCTCCTACGCAGTCCGGTTCGGGCGGAAAAGCTCTTGAGAGAGGCGATCATCTTGAGCCCCGACGATCGCCAGCTCCGGGCCGTGCTCGCCTTGGAACTCGCGGCGGGTCTCGAACTGGAAAAGGCCCTCACGGTCATAAAAGATGCGCGCCAGCGTTTTGGCGGCGAAAAAGGGATCGAAAAGCTGGAACGCAAGGTGCGTCGGGTATACGAGGAAGAGTCAGCCATGGGGACGGAGGGGGACTTGGGGACAACTGGGAAGTCCCCAAGTCCCCCTCCGTCCCCATCTAACCTCGTTTTCTCAATACTGTGATCAGGAATCCACCCAGTCGGTGGATCAATGGTGCCTCTAGGGCGTAGCGTTCGGCGGCTGCAAAGGCTTGCCCTAGCACGGGGAGGCGGTGCACAAAAGCTGCCGGTGTGACCACGCGCACGCCGGCGGAATCCACGAATTCGACGGAAGGCGGTAGGTAGCTGCGGATCTGTTCCAGCGAATCGTACCTTGTGTACACGTCTTCGTCGGTGAATTTTCCACCGATGCGATTGGGGCGCTTCGCTATTTTGATCAAATAGCGGAGGCTATGCCGATTATAGAACTCCAAAACCATATGCCCGCCGGGTTTGGTGACGCGAGCGAGTTCCTCGAGGGCTTCCGCGATATTGGGGATATGGGCCAGGACTTTGAAGCTGAATACGGCGTCGAATTCACCGTCGGCGAAGGGTAGGCGATCGAGTGGTGCCTGGGCGACAGCGAGTTGACGAGCCGAGGCAGGCCTGAGCATTCCCGCAGACAGGTCGATGCCCGTGGCGCGCTCGGCCCGTTGGGCGAGCCTGTTCAAGATCAACCCCGTGCCGCAACCCGCTTCAAGTACTTTGCCTTGGCAGTATCGACCAGCGACTTCCATTTCCAATTCATCGAGCAGGCGATGGTAGCCTTGGTGACGGTGGTCCTCGTAGCTCTGGCTGAATTCATCATAGTATTGCTGCGAGTTTTGAGTCATCGACGGATCCTATGCGGAAGGGAAAGCGTTTCGAGCATCTCAGTGTAAAGCGCCTCATGCTGACGCGATACGGTGCTGATGTCAAAATGCGTGCGCGCGGTTTCAATGCAATGGGCCGAAAACTGTTGTGCTGCCTCCGTGTGCATTGAGGTCAGTGCATCGATGGCTGCTGCAAGTGCCTGGGGGTCTTTTGGGGGAACAGCTCGGCCTACTTCGGCGACCAATACTTCATTCAGTGGTGGCACATTGGCGACCACGATCGGGAGTCCCAAAGCCAAGGCCTCGATCAATACGAGTGGAATATCCATTTTCGCGTAGAGCGATTCGGCAGGCAGTACGCAAATGTCGCACGCCCCGAGCAAATCAAGAATGTCGTCTACCTGGTTCAGCATCTTGACCGACGACCGCACGCCCATTTGGCGTAGCGATGCGTCGATTTCCTTTTCAATGACCTTGGAGGCTTCCTGCTTGATGCGGCAAGCGAAGATGACGGTGGTCGGTTTGTCTACCAGCAGGGGCGTTGCATCAGCAACGGTTTGCGCGGCGCTCGAGAATTGATAGTCGCCAGGGAAGATCACGACGCGGTGATCTTGCGGCAAATCGAATTTCTGCCGCAAATGCTGCCGCTTTTCGCCGCTAGGCCTCTCGGGCATTTGGATCCCGGGGGCGATGGAGCGGATTCGAGGGGGCGCGATTCCAGCGCCCACTAGAAGATCTCGGGTATGCCGGGATAGTGTGACCAGCCGCTCTGCGAATAGAAGCCGGTGGATCTTGTCAAAACTCTTTGGGGTAGAACAGATGGTTTGCACGGTGAGTCGTGGCCGAACGAATAGCGTGGCACGAGCGGCGGCCGATGTCTTGGCGTTGGGGGCGAAGAAGAAATGGGTCAGCGACGAGCGATCTTTTCTCAGCAAACGGCCTAGCACCCTTAGGTTTTGCTTTAATGCTGGCGTGTGAGCGCCTCCACCGGGATAGATGCCTTCGCTTTCGATGCCCACGCCCTGGAGGGGTTCGTCGTGAGGGGTCAACACGTTGTAACTGAAATCACTGCCAGCCAACGCCAAGTCTTTGACGAGATTCTTGCTGCTGTCGTTCCACGGAGGGGCGACGGGTTTCGAGATCATCAGAACAGAGGGGAGGCGCGACACCGGCTTTTCTCAGTCCCGGGCCCATCGGACCGGTTTCAAAGTAATAGAAACCACGGTCGTGGCCGCCGTGGGGAATTCCATATATACCCGCGATCGACCTGGCCGCCAAGGCACCGTGCTACCTGTTTTCCTTGACCTTTCCCCCGCCTGCGTGATAGCTAAACCCTTGTACACTCGCCAAGATTTTCGATTCGACCCGTTGGGAATATTCCCCCCAAACCGGTCTGTCGTTGATCAAATCGAGTACTATCAGCGGAGGCTCGTTCGAGATGTCGAAAAAGATCCTGCTCGCCGAAGACAGCACTACAATGCAGAGGCTGGTTCTCATGACCTTTGCGGGCGAAGACGTTGAGTTGGAAGTGACGTCCAGTGTTGACGAGGCGCTAGAACTCTATGGCGAGTCAGCGCCAGACCTCGTGATTGCCGATCTCTCTATGGAAGGCAAAAACGGTTACGACCTGTGCAAGGCCGTCAAAGCGAGTGGGGGACAGCCCGTATTGCTGCTTCACGGCAGCGCCGCGCCCTACGATGCAGGCAAAGCCAAAGCGGCCGGTGCGGATGGGGAAATTACGAAACCCTTTGAGACCGGCACCATGATCGAAAAGGTCGACGCGTTGCTGAACCTCGAGCCGTCGGCTCAGGAAGAGGCGACAACGGTTGCACCGACGCCGGTGACTGAGGACGATGCCGCCGCGATTCCTCTTGGCAAAGTGGAAGCGCTAGAAGCGCCGCTCGGAAGCGATACCGTGCCGTCGCAGAGTGCCATCGCTGATGTACCTGCCGTTTCCACGCCGGAACCTGAGCCCGCGTTGGAGTCCATTCCACCGGTGGAATCCCCAGTTGTCGAAGCCCCGGTTGTAGAATCCGGAGGCGCGCGCAAAGACGTCGTCATCGTAATCGAGGCCGAGCCACCTCCCGCAACCGGCGGTACGCCTCTACCTTCATTCGATGTACAGGACTTGCCTTCACCACCACCCGGCCTGGATTTGCCGTCGTTGCCCGGTCTGGGTCTCGGTCAGGCCGCAATTTATCATGCACTTTCCCAAATCAGCAAAGAGGTGATTGAGAAGGTTGCCTGGGAAGTAGTGCCCCAACTCGCCGAAACCCTTTTGCGTGAAAACCTCGACAAGTTAGCCAAAGACCGTGCCAACCACTCGAAATAAGAAACGTCCGGGTGTGGAACTATTCCGCAACAAGACCGGCCTTTGCATCATCGATATCCAGGAACACCTGGCCGCGGCTATGCCCGAAAAGGTGCTCAAAGGCACCCTGCGCAATTGCCTCAATCTGATTGAAGCGGCGCGTGTGCTGGAACTACCGGTGGTGGTCACCGAACAATATCCCAAAGGCCTCGGTCGGACCCTTCCCGTCATCGCCGAGGCGGTATTACGCCTCCCCAGGGAACAGATCTTCTTTTTCGAAAAAATCGTCTTCGGTTGCAAAGGCCTTGGGCCTTTTGACGGATGGCTGAAGAAATCAAAGCGTACGCAATGGATCGTCGCGGGTATGGAAACACATATTTGTGTTTTCCAGACAGCCAGGGCCTTGGTGGGGGAAGGCTACGACGTGCATGTGCCAAGAGACGCGGTCATCTCCCGGGCGATGGCCAATTGGGAAGTGGGGTTGCGCCTCATGGAGCAATGCCAGGTTGTCGTTTCGGCCACAGAAGTAGCGGTATTCGATTTGCTCAAACAAGCCGGCACCGAAGAATTCAAGCTCCTCTCCCATATCGTCAAATAACAGGTAGGTATTGGTGGAACAGCTGCCTCAGTTGCGGAAAGCACTGCGTTCGCGTCCAGTGTTGGAGCGGCATTGGCCCCTCGCGTCAGATGAATTTCTCCGACGTTTGAACGCGGGGTTGGCTTCCGCCGACTGTCGCTGCAACGGCAGTGTCATGGATAAACACGTCGAATTACTGATTCGTCCCGCCTATCGTCATTTCTGGTCACCGTGGCTTTCCGGTGAACTCGAAAGTGACGGCGAGGGCGGTTCGAAGCTCTTTGCGCGATTCGGTCCGCACCCTTCCATTTGGACGGGGTTCGCCATGGCCTACGCTATCATGGCCGCAGGGTTGATCACCGTATTGGTCTATGGGCTTGGCCTCTGGATGGTCGGAAGTTCGCCTTGGGTGCTATGGCTGGCGCCGATTTTTGTGGGAGTAGCCGGCCTGCTTTATCTCGGTTCACTCGTAGGACGGCGTTTGGCGAGCGAACAAATCGGCTGGATGCTCCAAATGCTCGATTGCTCGCTAGAGGAACTCGATGAATGCGGCGAGACACGCTGCGCGGTCTGCCCAAGGCGCAACGAGGCGCACGCCTGTGAATCTGGGCTGAAAACTTGAATGACCGCCCTAATCGTCTTTGAATACGTGTGCGGTCAAGTCTGGAATAGTTGCATCGATGAGCGCGTCGACCCGGGCACCCGAAAGATCCGCCGTCGTCTTGCGGAGGCGCTTGGTCAACTCGCGGACAAAGCTCCAGAGTAGTTTCACCGAGAGCTTGGACTCCTCTCGAATGATTTCATAAAAATCACGACGATGAATCACGAGAGTTCTCGCGCTCCCTTGGGCGGAAGCGCTGGCGCTGCGAACGTCGGAATCGACCAAGGCCATCTCGCCGAAGTGGTCGCCGCGTTTGAGCGATGTAATGAATGAATCGCCCTTATGCAGGCGTACCTTTCCGTCGAGAATGATGAAGAACTCGGCGCCCGCATCGCCTTCACTGATAATGCTCTCGCCATCTCCATAGCGACGCATCTGGGTGATATTCATCAGCCGAACGAGTTCTTTGTAGTTCAGGTAGCGGAAAAGTTGCATTCCCTTCAGAACTTCAAGTTTGAGGGTAACTTCCGTGCTCCGCTTATCTTCTTCTGCGGCCGCGCCAACCCTGACGACGATCGACGTAATATTGTCGTGGCCGCCTCCGGCGTTGGCAAAATCGATCATCGCCTGCGGAGATTCCTTGATGTCTTTTTTGTCCAATAAATCGAGAATCGATTCGTCGGTGAGATAGTGGTGTAGGCCATCTGAGCAAATGATGAATTGGTCGCCTGGAAGCACATCGAAATCCAGGGTGTCGACTTCTACCGTTTGATATACGCCGACGGCGCGGGTAACCGCATTCTTATAGTTCCGGTACGGTGAGCTATCGATATCTTCCAGCTTTACTTTGCCGCGGCGCACGAGTTCGTTGACCAGAGAATGGTCGTCGGAAAGCTGATGAACCTGGCCGTGACGACTGAGATAAATGCGACTATCGCCCACATGGGCGATAAATCCTCGGTTTCCCGCCAGAAGCAGCAGAGAGCACGTTGTGCCCATACCGCGCTGTTCAGGGTTTCGCTCGCCAAGCTCGTAAATTGCCTGGCAGGCCCCTTGAACAGACGCTTCGAGCATATGAAGCAGGTCGTTGCGTCCTTTGCCATCGGAAGAATCGAATTTCGAGATCATCTCTCGGCTTTCGGCGATGGCTTCACGAACTCGACGGACGCATAGAGATGAAGCGACTTCGCCGGCTGCATGGCCGCCCATGCCATCTGCGACCACAAAAAGATTGAGCTTCTTGTCGACCAAGAAGTTGTCTTCGTTATGATCGCGGGTCTTGCCGTTGTCGGTCGTCGCCGAATGCTCGATATTCACGAATTCCTCCAGGTAACGAGAATAGCTGGGATTCTTCCGAAGGACAAGTATGCTTGATTCCGCCCTAATCGAAGCTCAGCCGGAAAACACCCGCCGACGTTGACAGCCGGTGGGGGGTGGTATATTGGCAGTTGGTGAGCGGATTCGGGACGTTTGGTCGTCGCCGAGCAAATAGAAGGGCCCCATAGTCTAGCGGTTAGGACGTCGGCCTCTCACGCCGAAATCCCGGGTTCAAGTCCCGGTGGGGTCATAAGTAGGGGTCAGCATCGCTCGACGGTGCTGACCCCTATTTTTATATGAGCACTGTTACCGCGTGGTGCATTGGCCCTGGATGCAGAGCGCTTCGGTACCCAGCCAGCGCAAACGCTTACTGCATTTTGCACATTTGTGTCGGGGACAGCTTTCCACCGCGTATTTCTTGGCTATCCAAGCCGCATAGGTTTTGTTGACGGCCTTCTTCCAGCGGTCGCCACAAGGGGGGCAGCCACACCCGCCGCGAGGCTTGAAGGTACAGTCGGCGTTCTTCTTGCACTCTCGGTTCTTATGCTCGCTTCGGATGGGCGGCCCTTGTTGAACTTCACAAACGGTACTCTTGCAGACGGCCTTCGTTCCCGGTCGCGGTTTTGGGCACGGCTTGCATGTGGGGGGCACCTCGCAGTCGAGTGATTTCGCCTTGCGGATGCGGTTCCGCTCGCCTTTCTTGTTCAGGGCGAGGCCCCTACACGGCAGGCAGATACATGGGGAGTGGGACTTTCGGGCCCAGACGCAATCCTTGTCCGTGCCGCAGCGCTTGTCGTCTGGCGTCGTTTTGCCTGCCGTCGTCTTGTCTGCTGTCGCTTTCTTCGGCATCGCCTTTTTGGAAGGCGATCGGGCGTTGCCAGGCGCAGCGCAGGTGGTTGACGCAATGGCGATAAGGGCGACGAAAAGCCGTTTCTTTAGTCTCATGCCCAAAGCATACGCGGGCGGCCTGCGGTTAGCAAAGCGGGGGCTAGTAAACTCGCAGCGAGGGTGGCAGACTTTGCCGCGCAGCTTTGCTGCATTCTATATTGGAGGATAATGCAATGCAGATTGTTCGCGCAAAAGACGCCTACGTCTTTCGATTAGATCCCGGCGAGGAAGTGATGTCCACGTTGACCGAAGGGGTGGTTCGTAGCCGCATCGATGGTGGATCCATCGTGGGGATCGGTGCCGTGGTGAATACGACCTTGGGCTATTTTGATCTTCATTCGAAAAGCTACTCACAGAAAGAATTCCCGGACGACATGGAACTGGTCAATTTTACGGGCAATATCACATGGGTAGACGGGAAACCCTTTATTCACGCCCATGCGACACTCTCAGGGGCGGACTACATCGCCTATGCGGGTCACGTCTTTTCCTCCGTCATCGCGGTGACAGGAGAGTTCTTCGTGCACCCGAGCGAAGTGACGATTCACCGAGAACTCGATGCCCGTACGGGGCTCAAACTGATGGCCTGCTGACCCTTCGCCGACTGCGTGGCGTCCACATACTGTCTCGGCAGGGACTCTCACGCCGCACGCATTAACCTTATCCGGCAATTTTGCGTTATTCGGCAATAAGCACCTGACTTAAGTCAAGTTCGCTCCTGATCCGGCACCTAGATGAAGAATCACCATTCCAATAGGTTGCCGAAATCCGGCAGTCGTTGCTGGTTTTCTGTACAAAATTAGGAGCCCAAGAATATGATGCCCAAGTCGAGAGTTCTCACCCCGTTGCTACTGGTTGTGGCGCTGTCATTCGTCGCCTGCCCACCGCCTCCTGGCGCTGAGAAGGAGACCACACCTAAGGCTGCCGCCAAGAAAGCCGCCGTCAAGAAAACTGGCGTCCTTTCGGCCGCCGACAAAGCCTGCGTTGATTGTCACAAGGACGAAACCCCCGGCATTGTCGCGCATTGGGAAGATTCCGCGCACTCCAAGGTCGCCAAAGCGGTCGGTTGCTTTTCCTGTCACCAAGCGAAAAAGGGTGAGGTCGATGCCTTTGAGCACGAAGACCAAATCATCGCGACCATCGTTTCTCCGAAAGACTGTAGCCGCTGCCATAAGAAAGAATCCGATGAATATCAGGCGAGCCACCATGCCACCGCCGGCAATATTCTCGCATCTCTCGACAACCTTCTCGGTGAAGTAATCGAAGGCCCTCCCGCTGCAGTCAACGGCTGTAAACAGTGTCACGGTTCCACCGTCAAAGTGCTCGCCAACGGCAAGCTCGACCCGACAACTTGGCCTAATACCGGT
>Ga0257122_1001323_pt1 | contig 17770 bp, 10 predicted proteins | sample SI106_120metaG_FD_190146 | JGI IMG/M metagenome (GOLD analysis project Ga0257122, IMG submission 190146) | Marine microbial communities from Saanich Inlet, British Columbia, Canada - SI106_120 | ecosystem: Environmental > Aquatic > Marine > Inlet | place: Canada: British Columbia | collected... | reverse complement strand
CGGGAATCGGGAATCGGTTTTCGGGAATCGGTTTTCGGGAATCGGGAATCGGTTTTCGGGAATCGGTTTTCGGGAATCGGCTATCGCGTTTACACGCTATCTAGAAAAATTCAGAACGAATTTTCGTCCGCGGTACTAATTGACTTTTGAGATCGAGGTTTTGGCGTTCACTTTGGGAATGCGAACTTTTGGGCCGACCTTGAACGTTACCTTCTTGACGTTTTCGTAGTATTCGCCGTCGACCACTGGCGCCAGAAGTTCATCGCCGATTGCCTCGACGACCAATTCCTTGCACGGCGCATCTTCGATGGAAGCCCCTACCATCGACTTGGCCATATACATGCGCGGTAGATTTGCGAACATCAGCCATGGGTCGGGGTTGCCGACGATCACACCCAACTGTCCGGGAACATCTGCCGGTGTGAAGAAATGCATCACGTTGCCCAGATTGATCGAAAGCGAACCCACGTTGATGCCCCCCATATCGCTGAAGGGAAGCTCACGACCATCCAATGTTACGCGAGCCTTATGCGGACGGAAAAGCTCCGGTGCATAGTTTCGGATTTCATCGGAAACAAAAGCGGATTTTTTGAAAGGCGTCTTGTTGAGCAGATAAGAGGCCCCCGCCTTAGCGACTACCCGAGCGATATCTCGTGGACCACGGTTTTCGACTTCGTAATATTTGGAGAAGAAGCGCTGGCCAATGCCACCAACGGCGGAGGCAAAGCCGATGGTTTCGAATTCACGTTCCCCGTCTTCGGTTATTTGAATTCCGTGAACCATCATGGTTTCCAATTCGACGGTTTCAAATTCCCCACCGTTGGCGAGTTTATTCCTTAGATGTCGAAGAATGGATTCGGCATTGCCTTTGACGCCTACATTCTTGGCCACAAAGTCGATGGTTCCGCCGTTAGTAGGCAGGGCGAGAGGCAGCGCAAAATCGCCGTCCTTGAATTCATCTTCTTGTAGCACCTCAAGGCCATAACGAAGCATCCAGTGCAAGGCACCGTCACCGCCATCGGAAACCCAATAACGAACGTTGCCTCTCAAGAACTTGCGCAATAAGGGTTTGATGGATTCAGGTGAACGGGTCTCGTAGACTTCGCCAAACTCACCGATGATATCTTGAAGGGCTTTGGCGCGATCGGGCCGGCCCCTGTTTTTTCGACTATTGGGATTGGTTATGACCCCGACTTCCATGGGATCCTCCTATAAAAAAAGACAGCGTTCGCTAGGAGATGCAAGAAATATTCCCTATGATACACCTACCCACATCTGAATATTATTGAAGAAATCCTAGGATTCGGTGGCTGATCTGCGCAGATCTTTACGCACTGCGCCATAGATGCGTAGTCTGGTTCGCAGCGGGGAGTCGGATCCGCCCCCTTGGGCAAATCGACCGAGCGGAGTACATTGGCGCCGTGAAGCATCCAACAGCCACGAAAATCTTCGTCGAAAATCTCAGTCTCGATGCACAGATCGGGATCTACCCTCACGAATATGGTCGAAGCCAGTGCATCACGCTAGAGGTGGAACTCGACGCAACGGACGTCTCTCAGGCCGCGGCCAGCGAAGAACTCAACGATACCCTCAACTACGAAATCATTGCCGAGACGGCCCAAAACGTCGTCGCCCAACGACACTTCCCCCTCGTTGAAACGCTCGTAACCGAAATTGCGGATGCCCTCCTGGCGTTACCACAGGCCCGCTCCGCCCGCGTTCGGTTGGCCAAGCAAGGCTGCCTCGAAGACGCGGAAGCCGCGGGCGTCGAAGTGGTACGCCGAGCTGACGACCTCACCGATACCCTGGTGGCGATCGACCGCAACGACCTCGAGGAATGCGAAACGATCGTTATTATCGGCGGTGGCGTTGCAGGAATGAGCGCTGCGCTGTGGTGCGACCATCTTGGGCACCGCTCACTGCTGATCGATCCGACTTCGTGCCTTGGGGGCCAACTGCATCTCGTGCATCGTCCCATGCGCGATATTCCGGCGATGGCTCCCGTCAACGGACACGTGCTCGCCAAGCGACTACGCAAGCAGTTCGCAAGTTACGGTGGGCGTTGGTTGTGCAACCACGTCGAGGATTTCCGTATCGACGACAACCATTGCCATTTGGCTATTGAGGCCGACGGGGCCGACGAGGCCGAACACTCCATTCAACTGCGGTGCAAAGCGATGATCATCGCCAGCGGATTGCGTCGGCGCGAGCTCGGGGTATCCGGCGAAAACGCTTTTTTGGGCCGAGGCATCCTGACGACCGGCACCCGCGACCTCGAGAAGCTCTACGGTCATCACACCGCTGTCGTGGGTGGAGGTGATGCGGCTTGCGAGAACGCGCTTCTACTCGCAGAAGCCGGACAACGCGTGACGCTCATCCACCGCGGAACAACACTCTCGGCACGGCGCCAGTTTAGTGAAGCGCTGAACAATAATTCCCAGATCTCTATTCGCTGCCAAACCACCGTCAGGGAGTTTGTCGGCACTGACAGACTGACAGCACTCGCATTGGATACCCCGGAAGGGCATATCTCTTTCGCCGTAGACAACGCATTGGTTCGCATAGGATGGCAACCCAACAACGAATGGTTGCCCAAACATTGGCTCAATCCACGAGGCCTACTATGTTGCAGCGAAAACGGAACAATCGTTGGCGAAGAATTCGTCTTCGCCGCCGGTGACATCGTATCCGGCGCCTGCTGGTCGGTGGCCCACGCAATGGGTAGCGGAAGCCGAGCTGCTGCGGCAGCTTGCGCCCATATCGAAAAATAATAGATAGGTCCCACCCATAATGTTGTACAGTAGACTCGACAATGCCCAGCAGTTCCGCCCAGTTTGGTCCCTACCAACTCCTCTACCCCCTTGGGGCTGGGGGCATGGGACAGGTTTTTCTGGCGCGACAAACGGGAGACCACGGCATCCATCGGCTGGTGGCCATCAAGCGGATATTACGGCATCTGTCCCGACGCAAGAAACTGGTCAATCTCTTTCTCGATGAAGTGCGTGTCGCCGCCCAACTCAATCACGGCAACATCGTTCAGGTCATCGATCACGGCACGATCGACGGCCAATATTATATGGCCATGGAATATGTCCACGGTGAAAACCTCATGGAGGTTCTGCTCCGTTGCAGTGAAAACCGTGAAGCACTCCCGCTCGATCTTTTGCTCTACGTCGCGAGCTGCGTCAGCGAGGGCATGGACTACGCACACCGCAAACAAAGCTTGGATGGGCGGCCTCTAAATATCGTTCATCGCGATATCAGCCCGCACAATGTCATGATCTCCTTTCAAGGGGAGGTCAAAGTCGCCGACTTCGGCGTGGCCCGTGCAGCGGAACAAACTCACGAAACCGTCGGAGGTGAGCTGCGCGGAAAGATCAGCTACATGTCTCCCGAACAAGCGTATGGGCAGGCACTAGACCACCGCTCTGACATCTTCTCGATGGGCGTCGTACTTTATGAAGCACTCGCCGGACGCGGGCCCTTCATGAGAGAAAACCCGCTAGCCACCCTCGATGCGGTACGCGGGGGCCAAACGGTGGCACTTTCGGTGATTCGCCCCGATATTCCTCAAGCTGTTACCGACGTCGTAAGCCGCGCGATGCAACCCGACCCCAACAACCGCTTCGCAACATCCAGGGAAATGTACGAGGCGCTTCAGTTGATCATCCAAGCGAGTTCAGTGAGCCCCTTCACCCTCGGCGATTTCATGCAGGGGCTCTTTCCTGAAAACGTAAAGCGAGAGGTTTCCGATTACGGCGAACGAACCGCAGCCGGTCGACGAGCGGAAAGAACTGCAAGTACCCCCTCGGGCGATGCTCTGGTAAAGCGCACACTTTTCTACCTAAAGAAACGACACCCCGAAGGGGCTACTCAGGTTGAAGAATGGGACGAGGAGGAAGACCCGCGCCTCGCAGTCACAGCGACACACGATCGCGAGGTAACCGCTGCTACTTCAGCTGAAATCCCTTCCCCAAAAAAACCGATGCGCCTCTTGGCGGTGGCGATCTTACTCACCCTCGGCGCGGCCATAGCAGGCGTATCCTGGCTCATCGGCAGCAATTCGCTACAGCCAGCGGGTTCCGATTCGCAAATCGCCGACACAGCCGACGCCGCACCTAGACTCGACGTCAAGCGCCAAGCCGCAGCCTTTGACCAGGGCATACAACGCCCAGCCCGGGATTCAGCAACACCCAAGGCCGACAGCAGAACCACCGTACCCATTCGAAGCGTTGCGCTGAACGTTGACAGCAAACCGCGCGGCGCCAAGGTCAGCCTAGACGGGCGCCCCATGGGCGTTGCCCCCCTCCGAATTCGCGCAAGGCCTGGCCGTCATACCCTCGGCCTTAGTCTTGCTGGTCACAAACCCCTCGCTCTACCGATCAAAGTGGGCAGCAAAGCACAGCGGTTATCGTATACTCTCGTCCCATTACGGGCGGAATTGCAGATCACCTCCACCCATCCGTGTCGCATCAGTATCGACGGCAAGAGCGTGGGAGGCGCGCCCGTGAAACGCACACTGCCCACCGGGGCGTTGGTCATCCGTTGTGTAAATGCACTCAAGAATATTTCGGCCCGCCGACGGGTCACCTTGCAGCCCGGCAAACCCCTCAAGGTCGCCTTTCGATTCGGCGCTTTGGCAGTGAATGTCGAGCCTTGGGCGACCGTCTTGGTGAATGGCAAAAAGAAGGGCACGACCCCCTTGATGATGCTCCTTCCGGAAGGAGAACACCGCGTCACGTTGACCAACACCTCCGCCGGGAAATCCCGCAAAGTCACCGTCGCTATCAAAGCCAAGAAGAAGGTCCGAATCAGCAGCTGGTAGCGCAATGCGCTTTTGCCAACAGATGGGGTGCGCTGGGCCCCGCCATGGGATATAATGCGATCTCTCGTGAGAATACTTGGCTTAGCATTGTTGCTGATTTACAGCGCCGGTTCGGCTGAGGCCCAACCGTTGCCCACGAGCCAGCCTGCGCCAGCTCCACCGACTCAACCGGAATCTCAGCCCCAATCTCAACCATTGGCGCGTGAGTCCACACCCGCTACGTCTGTCGCTGAAACGCTCAAGAAAGCCATCGGCCTTTACCAAGACTCCGAATTCGAAGAAGCGCTCCAGCTCCTCCGGCAATTGAGAACGAACGTCGGTCGTCAAAAAAGTCGAGAGGCCGAACAGACCTTGAGCTATCTCGGCTGTGTCTTGGTCGCCATGGGCAAACGAAGCCAGGCACTCTCTGCATTCGAAGCCGCTTTGGATATTCAACCGGAACTCAAACTCCCCTCAAGCTCCCCGAAGATTCTGGAAATATTCTCCCAAGCGAAGCAACGCTATCGGGCCAAAATCAAGGCGCTCGACCACGACCCCCCGCGAATGACCCACAAACCGGTGCTCAAGGCCAACTATGGCAAAGAACTCAGGGTCATCGTTCAAGCCAGTGACCTAACGGGAATCAAGCGTATTGCATTGAATTTTCGAACCGTAGGAAATCGAGGGTTTTCGTCGGTGAATATGGAACGCAACAAGGACGGCAACTATCTTGCGACCATCCCATTGCGAGCCGTGGTTCGTCCGGGGGTCGAATACTATCTGGCCGCCTGGGATAACGTGGGCAACGGTCCTGGCCTCAAGGGCAGTCCTGGATTGCCCATCCGCTGCAAGGTCCTCGGTGGCCCTGTTGCCAACCAACCGCTTCAACCCCAAGACAATGCTTGGTACAAAAAATGGTGGGTCTGGGCCATCGTTGCCGGCGCCGTAACCACGGCCGGTGGGGTCGCTGGCCTCGTCTATGGAACCCGGTCCAAAACAGCAGAACTGGAGATTTCCCTACCTCCCAACATGATGCCCAACTCTTCGGGAACCAATTAAAGAAATGCTGCGCTCGATCATCGAAACAGGTCTCCCGAGTATTTTCCGCTTCTGGCTCATCCTGTGCGTCACCGCGGGCTGCTCTGAAACCACGGGATTCCTGAAGCTGGAATTGTCTGAGATCTTCTGGCAGCGGGATCTGGTCTGCGTCGATGACGTACGAAATATCGCCTCGTTCCGCGCAGAACTCGAATGTGGCGATATTACGATCGTTCAGGAATTCACTCTGGGAAATACAAGTGCCCCCCCAGGACCAGGTACCACGGTCGGCTCCGACCCATTCGTGATCAAAGAACTCCCCCTGGACGTCAGCTGCGGCTTGATGATCAGCGGACTGAATAAATACGGTCGTATAATAGTCCAGAGTAATGCGTACCAGAAGATCGAAACGCGCGCCGGTAGCGAGGAACTCGCCCCCATCGTTCTCGCCGAAGTGGTTTGCAACGGCACCCCCAATTGTCCGGTGTCGTATACGGATACCGACGATGATGGCATACCCGACGACGAAGAGTTGCTCATCGGTACCGATATCGACAAGGAGGATTCCGACGGCGACCAAGTGTACGACATCAATGAACTGCAGCGTTGTTGTACCGACCCGGCCGACCCGAAACAGGTCTGCGACGACCAATTGATTCAATCCATAAGCCCGGGCTTCGGCACGCCAGGCGCGCAAATCCACGTAAAGATGGATCGTGAACATGAGTCTATTTCCCCCACTCAACTACAGATTGGTGATGACCTCGGAGCTGGGGAAGGTACAATTCCTTTCCTGTCGGCTCCCATGGTCGACGGTTCGTGGATCTATGGCAATCTCCACCCCAAGGCCATCTTGGGAGAAGTAAGATTCAAAAAAGAAGAGGCAACCCCTCCTTCGGCCTATCGCGACGGGCTATTCGCTCCTCTTTGGGCTCCACCGTCGCTCTTATTCGATCTGGATACCAAGGCGGCTGAGCCGGTAACGACAGGCCCCCCCGTAGGACTCATGCGGACCGCTGTCGACATGGCCAGCACCAAGGACGGACTACTCGTCCTCGGCTATCCGGGGGGGCTGGAAGGCAGCACGTCTCCTCCCGTATTGCTTTTTTGGGATCGAAAAAAGCAGAATGCCGAAGAGCAAATACTCTGCCGGCACGAGATCAAGAGCGCCCACATCAGCGACCCCATAACGCCCGTCGCCATCCAGGCCGACGGCCCGTGGAGCGTTGTGCTCATCAAATGGGTGTCGGAGGAAACCGGCAAAACCAACTCCGGTCTACTTCGCTTCAAATCCGTCACGAAGGATAACGCCTGCCATTTTGAACAGAGCCCTACCCTATGGATATTGGGTGGCATTGAGGCCTTGGCCCATCAAATAGAACGACCCGAGAATGGGAATTCTGAAGACCTGATGGTTCAGGTTTTGAGCAGTGGCTCGCTATATCGCCTGCGTCTAGATGGAAAAGAGAAAGAACCAACGCTCTTCGCGTCTAAGATGGCTAGCGAGATGAAACTGGGGAAAGACGACACGAAGATTCTTCGCAAATGCTCGGGCTTCGCCTATTCGGGCAAAGAATCCGACACCACCTATATTAATTGTACCGTAACGTGTCAGGGCGACCCGAAATGCCTACCCGCCGCGGTCCTCAGGCTACGTGACGTCTCAACCTGCATGGATCCGACGAAGACAGCGACTTGCCCCCAGCCTCAGCCAGCCGGTTACGGGTCCCAACTGCACGGCAATCCCCTGGTCGACAGCGAATCCGGAAAGCTCTTTATTCGTTCGAGCAAAGGCATCATATCTGCGCCACTCGATACGTCGATGAAATTTGAGTTAAAGCTCTTCGCCGCGTTCCCTGGTACGGCGCCGACAAATAGCGTGTCGGGAAAATTGGTCATGGCCCCCAACACCAATTACCTTTACGCGATTAACAACACGGAGATTCGTCGCGTCACAATAGTTTCCAAACAGCGTGGGCCTGCCGCAGTAACACAGGCGGCCAATTTGCCATTTAGCGTCGCGTACGGCGGAGGTATCGAATTGCTCTCTGTATCCACAGATGGCTCGGTGCTTGACGTCGGAAGAAGCCCCATTGGTAGTCTGCTGTCGGATATTACGAGCGTGTGCATCAAACGTTGTCCGGAATGTCTATGTCGATGAAGGTCTTTACTACAAAACCGCAAGCTGCTTCCCCTCTCGCGGGGATTGAGGCCAAATAGATGCTGACCCTAACTGAAGAAACCAGCGCCGAGCCGCGCGTTTATCGCTTCAACAAAGGCACAATTCGCCTCGGTCGCGTCGACGGCAACGATCTGGTCTTGGCCGTCTCACATATCTCGTCTCGCCACGCGCAGATTCGCTTTCAAGACGGACAGTACGTCTTCTCCGATTTGGATAGCACTAACGGCTCTTTGGTGCTCCGAGAGGGCAAGCGGATCTTGCTAGGTTCCAGCGGTGAACCCGAAGTGGCTCTACGTCATGGTGACGAACTTATCCTCGGCGATATCGATAGTCCCATTCGACTCATGGTCGCGATCGAATCCAAACCCCCTCTGGCCCACAGCAATACCATCGTTGCAAGCCGCGATATCGCCAATCGAACGGATCTCGCGAGCCGCATTAGTTCAGACAAAGAAGCCGTCCAGGCTATCTTCAGATTGGTCAGCGCAATTACCGTATCGACCGACCGTCAGGACGTACTACAATATATCGCCGACTCGTCTCTCGACGCTATCCCAGAGGCTGTAGATGCGTTGGTGGTGCTCAACGAGACCAAGAAGGGTCTGACCGTCGGCGCCGAATCCCACCGTGGTGAAGGCGTCTCCCGGCAACCGAATACCAAGATCTGCGAGCAGGTTCTCGAAAGTCGAGAGGCCATTTTATTCGGGCAAGCAAGTCCGGAACTTCCGGCGGCAACATTGGTCGGCATGGGCGTCGGCAGCGGAATCGCAGCGCCGCTGTTCAACAACGGACAGACCGTCGGATTGCTGCAGATCAACTGCATCACCGGACAGAACCATCTTGGAGAACTCGCTTTAGACTTGGCTGTGGTGCTAGCCCACCATGCGAGCAACGCCTTGCAAAAAGCCGAACTGATCGACAAGCTCAGGTCCGCACAGGCCAAGCTCCGTGAGGAAAACACATTCCTCAAAGCGCGAAGCCAACCCACCACGGGCATCATTGCGGAAAGCGCGGTGATGCTCAAAGTCATCAAGGAACTCGATCGCGCCGCGCAGTCAGATGTATCGGTTATGCTCAGCGGCGAGACGGGTACCGGCAAGGAAGTCTTCGCTCGCTACGTCCATTCCGCAAGCAAGCGCTCAGATGGATTGATGGTTCCGGTCAATTGCGGCGCCCTTAGCGAAACTCTACTCGATAGTGAGCTCTTCGGTCATAAGAAGGGTGCCTTCACCGGCGCAAACACCGATCGCAAAGGCGTTTTCGAAGTTGCCTCTGGTGGCACGGTTTTCCTCGACGAAATTGGCGAAATGCCCCTTCCATTGCAGGTCAGGCTCCTCAGAATATTGGAAGAGGGAAAGATCCGGCGCGTGGGCGAGAGCGTCGAACGTCCGGTTGATATGAGAATCATAGCGGCAACAAATCGCGATCTTGCGGAAATGGTCAAAGAAGGCTCGTTCCGCGAGGATCTCTACTACCGATTGCGCGTATTCCCGGTAAGACTGCCCCCGCTCAGAGAACGGCCCGCCGATATCGAACCCCTTTGCCGCTTCTTCGTGGAAAAATATGCTCAACAAATGGGGCGCAACATAACAGGGATCGACGATGGCTTTATTCAAGCGCTGCAGCGTTACCCATTTCCTGGAAACGTCCGAGAATTGGCCAACGAAGTGGAACGAGCAGTCGTGCGTGCCGATGATCACGAGCCCTTATCCCCGGATTTGCTTTCGGAAGAAGTACTCAACCAAGGCTCCGCGTCGGTCTTCAAACCATCAGAAGGCCCACGAACATTGCGAGATCTCCTGGCTGAAAAGGAGCGTGAAATCATCTCTGAATGTCTGGCGCGCAACGATGGCCGCAAGACAGTCTCCGCCACCGAGTTGGGTCTAACCCGTCAAGGGTTGGCCAAGAAGATGGACCGACTAGGTTTATCCTAAACGATGACACGCCGGCCATGAAGCAGGTATTACAGCACCTTCGCTCAGGGCTTATCGAAGTCGCAGACTGCCCCGCCCCAACCATGCGCAAGGGGTATTTGCTCGTACAAACCGAATACAGCCTCATCTCACCGGGTACCGAGCGTATGTTGGTCGGCTTTGCCCGCGCGGGCTGGTTGGGGAAGGCACGCGCACAACCGGAAAAACTGAAACAGGTTCTCAACAAAATCCGCAGCGATGGATTTTCTCCCACCATAGAAACGGTATTCACCCGTCTAGATGAACCCCTATGCCTGGGGTATTGCAACGTTGGCATTGTTGTCGCGGTGGGTGATGGCGTGCGAGATTTCAAGGTCGGCCAGCGTGTCGTTTCCAATGGGCCACACGCCGAGATTGTTTCTGTACCGGCGAAACTAGCAGCACGTCTCCCGGTGACACTAGGGGCGGAACAGGCATGCTTCGCCATACTTGGGGCAACGGCACTCCACGGCATACGCCTTCTCAACCCCACCCTCGGAGAAACGTTTGGTGTCTGGGGCTTGGGGGTCGTCGGCAGCTTGGCACTTCAACTCTTGCGTCTACACGGAGCCGACGCGATGGGGCTCGACCCCAACCCTGAACGCGTCGCCACAATGGAGAAGATGAGTTTTCTCTGTAGCCACAACCTCCAAGACGAAAACCTAGAGGATCTTGTTGCCAAGCTCAGCGACGAAGGCTCATTGGACGGCGCCCTTATTTGTGCGGCGACAAAGGATGCATCGCCTATCAATCAGGCGATCAGACTCTGTCGGAAGAAGGCGCGCGTCATTTCCACGGGAAGCGTCGGCCTAGATCTCGATAGGGGCCCCCTCTACCAAAAAGAAATCACGCTAGCGGTCTCGTCGGCCTACGGCCCTGGCCGCTACGATTCCGATTATGAAGAGAAGAACCAAGATTATCCACTGCCCTATGTCCGTTGGACGGCGGGACGTAATATCGCCGCCTTCGTGGATCTACAGCGCCAGGGGCGCGTTGACGTTCAACCCCTAATTTCACATCGTTTCCCGCTCGCTGCAGCCCAAGAGGCCTATGACCTGCTTACAGCCGAGGAAAGCTCGTTGGGCATCATACTCAAATACGATCAGAACAGTTCGCCACGGAGCACGTCTGTCAAACTGCGAACGTCCGTCGACACAACCAAGACAGCGGCGCCTCGGGTGCGCGTGGGCATGATCGGTGCGGGAAACTTCGCACGGCAAATCCTCTTGCCGGCGCTCGGCAAGACAGATGCGAAACTGGTCGCCATCGCTAGCTTAGGCGGAAGTTCCTCGCTTTTGGCAGCTCGCCGGTTTGAGGCTGACTATTGTAGTAGCGATTATCGACAGCTCCTTGCCGATACCGAGATCAATACGATTTTCATCGCCACTCCCAACAATAGCCACCCTCAATTGATCTGTGACTCATTGGCGGCCGGAAAGCATGTTTTCGTCGAAAAGCCACTGGCTATTGACGAGGCGGGAATCGATAGCGTCCTGGCCTGCTATGAAAAAACTCCAGCACTGCAGTTGGCTGTCGGATTCAACCGCAGATTTGCTCAACACACCCAGTCGATAAAGAAACGCTTGCAAGGAAAACGCGGCCCACTAGCGCTTTCGATGATGGTTAATGCAGGGCGGCTACCCGACGGTCATTGGCTCGCCGATCCGGAAATCGGCGGCGGTAGAATCGTCGGAGAACTTTGCCATTTCATCGACCTTGCCGTCTACCTGGTTGAAAGTCGCCTCACCTCCATCCAAGCGGAATACGTTGGAAACTCCAACGATGATCTTTCTGTCATTGTCGGTTTCGCCGACGGTTCATCGGCAACGATCAACTATTGGACGCAAGGGTCCAAGGCCTACCCCAAAGAAAGAATAGAGGTCTTTAGCGCCGGCGAAATAATGGTGATCGACAACTGGCGTAAACTCCGTTGCTACGGTGGAAAAAGAGAGATGTCATTGCCCTGGCAAGAGCAGGACAAAGGACATGAGTCGGGTGTGGAACAATTCGTCCGAAGAGTCACTGAAGGCGGTGATGCGTTGATCAGTCTCGACGATATTGAACGGGTCAGCCGGGCCACGCTCGCTGCCCTTGAAAGCGCAACCAACCACAAGCGCATCGAATTTACTGACTAATGCGCCCCATCACGCTTGCGTATCAGATACTGCGCCATCTCGGGCCACGCTTCGCATTGAGCCGTAGTCTTCTTCAGCTGAAACGGATCAGCGGCAAGCAGGCAAGGCAGTTCAAGAACCGCAGTTGGCAGAGCGTTTCGCTAAAGGAAATATCCAAAAAGGGAACACCTACCAGTGAAGGGGAGTATTCCGCGTTCAAAACACAAAACCCACCCCCCTTCTTTTTTCCACTTGGGGCTCCCCCTGCCATAGACGAAATGCTCTTTCCTGCGGAGGGCAAGCGAACCCCCACCCTGGAGGACCGCGTTGCGCTGCTGGCGGAGGGCCGCGCGACCTATTTCTTTCACCAACCTTCACCAACGCCCATCGACTGGTATGAAAATGGTTTCGACCAACAACGCGCGGACCATGCGAAACCCTGGTATCTGAGTTCTGACTATCAGGCCGACCAAGGAGATCCGCGTTTCCTTTGGGAACCTTCCCGGGCCGCCTGGGCTTTTGATCTGGCGCGCATTTCTTCCCGTAGCCCACACCTGCAAGAGGCAGCAGAACTCTATCAATCCTGGCTCAAATCCTGGCTTGCGGCGTGTCCCCCCTTTCTTGGGTTCCAATGGTATTGTGGCCAAGAAACTGCGATTCGATTGAGCGCAATCATCTTCGGGTTCTGGGCCCTTTCCGGCCGAAACTCCCACAGAGATAACGCCTGGAATCATATCGCTAAATTTGCGTGGGCGAGCGCGTACCGAATCGACTGCCAAATCGATTACGCAATATCTCAAAAGAACAACCACGCACTAAATGAGGCCTTGGGCTTGCTCTTGGTTGCCCACCTCTTTCCGGAATTCAAAGAATCGAAACGCTGGTTGAAAAAGGGTGCCACGGTTTTCGAAAAGGAGTTGAAGCGACAAGTCTACCGGGACGGAAGCTACGTTCAGCATTCCTTCAACTATCAAAGACTGGCTTTGGACGCGAGCATGCTTGCACTTCGGCTAGGAGAACTGGCGGAACGCCCCTTCTCTACTGAATTGTATGGCTGCATAGACCGAATGGTCTGCTTTCTCTACCAAATGGTTGAACCCACGACGGGGCAATTGCCGCTCTATGGACATAATGACGGCGCCTGCCTTCTGCCCCTGAGCGAATGTGACTTTGGGGATTTTCGCCCCAGCCTGCAATGTGCCTACTACCTCGTTCACCAGAAACGTCTCTTCGAACCTGGTCCGTGGGACGAACCACTACTTTGGCTGTTTTCCTCCGATCCGTCGTTGAAAACGAAAGAATGCGAAGAACCGGGCCAGACTAGCAGAGACCGAAACCAACGCTCTATCGCATTTGAAACGGGCGGCTACTATACTATTCGCAAGTCAAAAAGTTGGGCCATGTTGCGGTGCCATCGATTTCGCGACAGACCGGGCCAAGCGGACCAGCTTCACCTCGATCTTTTCTGGCACGGTACGAACGTGCTGAGAGATTGCGGCACGTATCGCTATTTCACCCCGGGCCGAGAGCATGTGGCAGACTATTTCAAATCCGTAGCCGCGCACAACCGCGTGGAAATCGATGGTCAGGACCCTTTTCAGCGCCCTAGTCGCTTCCTCTCGTTTCCGTGGCCGAAGGGTATCGCCAAACAATCGACCAGTGATCAAACAGAAATCATCATCGCTGAAACGAACGACTATCAGCGCTCCCCCTGGAACGTGCGCCATCGCCGAATTGTATTGGCGCTCAGCGACGATCTCTGGCTGGTTGTCGACGATTTGATGGGGCGTGGGAAACACCTCGCCACCCTTCGCTATCATCTTGCAAATCATCGCTATGAGAACACGGACAACGGCGTCATTCTTCATACACCGCGAGGTGAGTTCTGCGTAACGGTTGCTAGCGACCAAGGCGAGCCGAGAACATTGGCGGTTCTCAAGGGGATAGATACCCCCGATTCCTTTGAAGGCTTTGCGTCACCCCACTATGGCGAACTCCAAGCGATTCCCCTGCTCAAGGCGAGTTGGGAGGTCGAACTTCCTCTGAGGATCTTCACGGTTGCTGGCGGGCTCGGCGCCAGAATTCAGTCGCACACAAAAGAACGGTGCGATATTCTAGACGGGACGCATCGTTTTGGAGTCAAGTTGCCAGCCATCGGGATCGGCATCGAGGCCTACGGCAAGAATATTCACGTGCTCAGCGATTGAGATAGAAGGATGCATCGAATTTGTTTGGTTTATTGCCTCTCGTTTCTTGTTGCCTGTGCGGCCACGCCGAAGTCCAAGGTCACGCCCAAGGCGAATCCAACAGCAGCGAAGAAGGATAACAGCGTCGGCATCTTGGTCTATGGACGTAGCGTGACCGAAAACTGGTTCCGCTTTCGCGGTGTGGCGGCGGGTCGGGGCTACAAGAAGGGACGCTATCGGCTTCTACACAGCGTCTTTGAGCCCTATCAACCGAGTATCACCAAATGGCCCACTCAAATCACCTCCGATCTCGCACGGTTCGGAAAGCACGTCAGAGCCATTCACTACAAACTCTGTTTTGTAGATTTCAAAGAGGACACCAAGGTCAGCGACTACCTGGAATTGGCACGGGAGATCTATCAGGGCGTGGTCGCAGGGCGTAAGAAACTGCTCATTATTGGCAACGCACTTCCCCTCGTCGCCGCCGACAACTCCGCATCCATAGGAGCCAAACTGCGCGCCTACAACGCCATGCTTCAGAAGTTCGCGGCGAAGCATCCCAACCAGGTCTATATTTTCGACCAATACGCATTGCTTGCCGATGATTCCGGAGCTCTGAACCCGAAATACGCCGCCTCGAAAAGCGATTCTCATCTCAATTTCGCCGCCTACCAAATGCTTGAAAAGGCGTATTTCGCTTTTTTAGACGACCATTTTGCGACTCTGCCCTAGGGGCGGGTCCCCGAGTCGTGGTAGTTTTTAGTTAAAGATGCCCGCAATTCCCCAATGGCTCATCGCCGTCGTCGGCTATTTGATCGCACTCATCGCGATACTACGTATCGTGCTGCAGCGTCGAGAACCAACCGCAACGTTAGCTTGGGTGTTGAGCATCCTCTTTCTCCCCTATCTCGGGGTCTTGCTCTACCTGCTCATCGGGCGCCATCGACTCAAGCGCCGCGTCAAACAACGCCACGCTAGAGCCCACGAAATTCAACCTGAGCTAGAACGTTTGGGTGCCGAAATTGCGAGTTCAGATCCAGGAACCCAGCCCCACGACCGGCTCGTCAGATTGGCGCATCGAATGGACTGCCGCCCACCGACTTTCGGCAATCAGGTCAAGCTACTTCACGATGCCGACAGGAAATACCTCGCCCTTGAGGAAGCGATCCGCGGGGCAACGCAACACATCCATCTGCTCTATTATATTTTCCAACCCGATGATTCCGGCCTACGTTTTCGCAATCTGCTCTGCCAGAAGGCGAAGGAGGGTGTGCAAGTACGCATGCTCACAGATGGCGTAGGTTCGTTCGGAATAGATAATTTTATGGTTCCGTTAGTAGAAGCTGGAGGTGAGTTCGCTGAATTTCTGCCGGCCACCCGCTTGATGAAACCATGGAAGATCAACCTACGAAATCACCGCAAGATCGTGGTCGTCGATGGAACAATAGGTTTTACGGGTGGCGTAAACATCGGAGATGAATATACGGGCCGGAAACGAAAAGTCGGCTATTGGCGAGATACCCACCTCCAATTGGAAGGCCCCTCTGTCACGCAACTGCAGGAGATCTTCGCCGAGGACTGGTTCTTTGCGACAGGGAAACAGCCGATGGATGAAAGCTGGTTCCCGACGCCCAAAGAAGCCGGACCATCCATGGTCCAGGTCATCGCCAGCGGTCCCGACACCGATATTTTGCCGATTCAGCGAATGTTCTTCGCCGCCGTGACCGAAGCTCAACATAGGATATTGCTGACAACGCCCTATTTCATTCCCGACGAATCGATGATCATGGCGTTGCAGACGGCGGCTCTACGCGACGTAGACGTTAAGCTGCTACTCCCCTATCGTTCAGATATGTCGCTGGTGCTACACGCTGGGCGCTCGTACTATAGAGAACTCCTTCGCGCGGGGGTTCGAATTTTCGAATACCTTCCCGGGATCTTGCATGCGAAGACCCTTGTCGTTGATGATTTTTGGGCTACCGTGGGTTCCGCGAATATGGACGTCCGCAGCTTCCGCCTCAATTTCGAAGTCAATGCCATGGTGTACGGACCGGCATTCAACCGCCACCTCGCCGATGCATTCGCCAAAGATCTACAGACCACGCGCGAAGTCACCCTCGCGGACTTGGACAAGAAATCGCCCAGCCGCAAAATGGCCGAAGGCATGGCACGAATGCTATCTCCCGTGCTCTAGGGGCATTCGCAATAAGGTCTGGAAAAGACATGGTTTTTGAAGAAAAGTGCGTCAAGTTGGCTTCCCCCGCCCCAGAGGTTATCCTTCATATTAGATAGATGAGAGGCCGCCACCGACATTCGCGAATTAGCCCCGAAACCAGCGCACCGCGGCTGGCCTTGGCGCTGCTATTATGTGTCGCGCTCATTGATGTCGCGGCAGCCAAGCCTCGAAATATCGCCGTAATTCCCGTGGGCAAAGGCGATGCCTTCGCACCGTGTTTCGAAGTTAGCAAGTCACTGAGCCAGGCACTCACCAAGAAGGGCTATAAGGTTCGGTACACATATCCCCAACGACAAGCCGCGCCGGATCCTCAGAAGGCCAAAGAGGGTGCGGATCTCTTGGAAAGAGCCTTCAGCTCCTTCGAGTCCCTGGACTTCACCGCTGTCCAAGATTACGGACTCGCCGCGATTAAGCTCTTCAAGAAGAACATCAAGCGCGGCGCCGATCCGAAGGACTATGTTGAAGCCCTGCAGCATGTCGCAGCAGCCGCTCTCTTTGCTGGCGACGAGAAGGGTGCGCAAAAATGGATGAACGACGCGATCCTTTTCAGTGAAGCTCCTCCCCCACCCAAGAAGTTCAACCCCACCGTGCAGAAGCTGCACCAAAACTTGTTGCGAAATCCCAAACTCGCGGGCAAAGGTACTATCAGGTTTTCCGCCAGCCCCGAAGCAGCCGTCGCGCTCAATGGAAAACTCTACGGCATGGCCAAAGGCGAAGTCGAGTTGCGGAGCGGACTTTACCTCATCCGAGTGTTTCGCCCCGGATATATTTCCCGCCAGCGCTGGTTTCGCGTGAGGAAGGGGGAAGTTCGCACCTTCGACGCGCTGCTAAACGCTGATCCGACCGAACAGGCTTTGCCCACCGACGGATTACTACAGGAGGCTAGACTCTACAATCCGACGAGCGCCGTCGCTCAGATCAGCGAAAGCCTCGCGGTAGACGAAGTTGTACTGATCGCTCCAGGAAAAGACTGCAAAGAAAGTCGCTGCAAGCTTCTGCTTCGTTGGGCCAAATCCGGGCGATGGATAAAGAAATCAGAAGCGACCTATACCGGCAACGCGGCCAAAACGACCGAAAAACTACTGCGCGGCGGAAAAAAGGTTGTCGGAGGCCTGAGCGGTCTAGGGGAAATCACGTCCTGTCAATTCAGCAGCGATTGCGGTAAGGGCCGCCGATGCGTGAATCATCGCTGCGAGGTCCGTAGCTCCATAACCCGCAAGTGGTGGTTTTGGACCATCATTGGTGCCGCCGCCGTAGG
>Ga0257122_1001321_pt1 | contig 17791 bp, 16 predicted proteins | sample SI106_120metaG_FD_190146 | JGI IMG/M metagenome (GOLD analysis project Ga0257122, IMG submission 190146) | Marine microbial communities from Saanich Inlet, British Columbia, Canada - SI106_120 | ecosystem: Environmental > Aquatic > Marine > Inlet | place: Canada: British Columbia | collected... | reverse complement strand
GTATTTGTACCGTATGCGCAGCGGGATACCAAGAACCTTCCAACAAGAGCCCAATTTCGAGCCCCCCAACGACGCGTCGCGTCATCCCCACGCCCAACGCTGCGCCGAAGTCCCAAAAACCGTGGGTAGCGGCATTTACGACGTCCAGGCGCTTCGTCGTCATCCTTTCGGCCAATACGGCCACCAGCCCTTCCAGCCGCCAGCCACTGCGACGCCAAAGCGTCGGCCTCAGCCCGAGTGAAAGCGGCACCGACGCAACTTCCATGGCGCGGCCCTCAAAATCCCATCGGGCTTCCGGATGGTAGCCCGCGCGGAAGAACACGCTGTACCAGCGCACGCAGAAATCGGCACCCGCCGAGAAGAACTGCGAACTGCGATAGCGGCCAGAAATGTGTGCTTCGATGGCCACGCCCGCAAGAAATGCGTCGGTGAAATTTCGGGGCATATGTTTCGACCAAAGGCTTGGCCCTGTATCGAGTGCTTGAAGCTTGGCCTCTTGTTCGGCGAGTAGTCGCGCTCGAATCGCAGCTCGGCGTTCATCTAGCTCGTCGTAGGGCGGAACCAGTTTTTCTTCCTTCTTCTTCGTGGATACGGTCGCTGGATCCTTTACGGAAAGGGATCCTCCGTTGGTGACCTTCCCCTGCAAAAGGGGCTGGTCGGGAGTGCCTCGGCGAAAAACCGAATCGTCGAGACCGTGTTCGACAAAAAGGCCTTGGATCACCACTGCGAACGCAGAGAGTTTCTTCAGCCGGTCCAGCCCATTCAGCACCGTATCCTTGGTCTTCAGCCACGGGATATTGCGACGCAACGCGGTACCATAGGCCCGCCGCATGACAAACCAAAGCCGCCCCGGGCCCTGCGCAAACCATCCAACGTATGGAGACGCGTTGTCGGTGTGGCAGTTCTCTCCTTCAACCAACGTAACATTGATGTTCCGTAGCCAACGTGAGAGCCGATTTGCGGCCCGCTTTTGCCCCGCCGAATTGGAAACGCAAAGCGCGAGATCAACCGTCACGTCCGCCGATTCCGCGAATTTCGGCAAAGCGATCAACGAAAGGCAAACGAAGGTTATTGAGCAACACTTCGTCGCTAAGTTTGCGCAGGTAAAGATACTTTCATTTTAGGCGGAATTGGCTGTTCCGTCCAGCGACAGCGCGAGCTACCATTCCGCGCAACTCGGTACATTGTTGCTCCCGGGACTAGTCCGGGATGCCCCAAGGCAGGAGAAGAAGAATGTCGCAGGTCATGGGCCCCGCGTGGCAAGCGCTGGTATCTCACCAAAAAGAAATGGCGGAGGTTACGCTGCGCACCCTCTTCTCTGAAGATCCTGAGAGATTCCAGAAATTTTCGGCCCAACTCGACGGGCTTCTATTCGACTATTCCAAGAACCGCATTACCGACCAGACGCTCCAACTATTGGTCGGCTTGGCCAAGGAACGAAACCTCATCCCACAACGCGATGCGATGTTCGATGGCGAGAAGATAAACTGCACCGAAGAACGTGCCGTCCTACATGTCGCACTACGTAATCAATCGAACACACCGATGCATGTCGATGGATCCGATGTGATGCCGGCCGTCAACGCGGAATTGGAAAAAGTCGCGGCCTTCGTCGACCGCGTGCGAAGTGGCAGCTGGAAAGGGTTCACGGGTAAAGCGATCCGCCATGTCGTGAACATCGGTATCGGTGGATCGGACCTTGGTCCGGTGATGGTGAGCGAAGCGCTGAAGCCATATTGGCAAGAGAATCTACAGCCCCATTTCGTATCCAACGTCGACGGCACCCATATCAGCGAAACCCTAAAGAGCGTGGATCCAGAGACAACCCTCTTCATTATCGCGTCGAAAACCTTCACCACTCAGGAGACCCTGGCCAACGCGAACTCAGCCAAGGCTTGGCTGCTCAATGCCCACGGAGACGAAGCCGCCGTCGCTCGCCATTTCGTCGCCCTTTCGACAAACGCCGACAAAGTGAAGGCCTTCGGTATCGACCCCGATAATATGTTCGCTTTTTGGGACTGGGTAGGTGGACGCTATTCGCTTTGGTCAGCCATTGGGACATCGATCGCCCTCGCCATAGGTATGGACAACTTCCGCGAACTTCTCGCGGGCGCCCATTCGGTGGACGAACACTTCCGCAATGCGCCGCTGGAAGAGAATATCCCCGTGCTCATGGGGCTATTGGGCGTCTGGTATCATAACTTCTTCGGTGCCAGCAGCCATGCGGTCTTGCCGTACGACCAATATCTGCATCGGTTCCCCGCCTACCTTCAACAAGCGGATATGGAGAGCAACGGGAAACGCGTCAGCCGCTCGGGAAAGCCCATAGCAGATTATTCCACCGGACCCATCGTTTGGGGTGAACCGGGAACCAATGGGCAACACGCTTTCTACCAGTTACTACACCAGGGCACCCATCTCGTTCCCGCGGATTTCATCGTGCCGATTCACAGCCACAATCCAACAGGATCTCACCACACAATTCTGCTCGCCAACTGTCTCGCACAAAGCGAAGCCTTGATGCGTGGCAAAACCGCCGACGAGGCCCGGAGCGAATTGGAAGCGTCGGGTCTGGATCCGGCAGCGGTAGAAAAACTGCTGCCCCATAAATGCTTTCCGGGGAATCGCCCCACCAATACGCTCGTTTTCGACAAGTTGACCCCTCGGGCCTTGGGCCAGCTGATCGCTCTCTACGAACATAAGATTTTCGTGCAGGGCGTCATCTGGGACGTCAATAGCTACGACCAATGGGGCGTCGAACTCGGCAAGCAACTCGCCAAGGCAATTCTTCCAGAGCTCGAAGGCGACGCAGCGGGCGCGCCACACGATACGTCGACGACGGGACTAATCGATTATATCAAGCGGCATGGCTAATCGACTTGCCGCCCGCGCAGCTCATGATTAGCGCACAACTTTTGAACAGGTCGCATTTGAAAGCGAGGAGAGACTACGCCGTCGCCAACGGGTTACAGCCGAAAGGCGCCCGGTGGCGGAGGACCAGGAGCAGAAACGATGCTTCGTCAAACGTTTAGGCGTCAAACGTTTTTACGATGGACGTTTAGGCGTCATACGTTTTTACGTTGCGACGTTTTTAAGTTGGACGTTGTGACGTTGTGACGTCGGACGTCGGACGTTGTGACGTTGCGACGTTGTGATGTCTAGACAAGTAGGCATTCGCAGGAAGAATCGCGCCTAGAAATCAAAATTTGTGATCTATGATGAGCCGCACGGCCCACGATTTATCATATTGACGCCGGGAGGCTCTCGTCCGGCTAAAGGCGGTCGGTAAATCGGTTAGCCCCGTTTTGCAACGGAGCATTGTCTCAGATTGGCCCGTCCAGAGTTCGCGAATCTACTCTAGCTCGGTGAGCGGCCTTTGGTCTTTTGCCGCCTGAGCATCTACGGCGTTGGCAAAAAGCTGCACGTATTCCACCGCTGAGAAGAGTGAGAGCACCAGGGAAATATAGATGGTGTAGATTCCGACCTGATGAAAGTCGATCCAATAGTCCGCGGTAAATATCACCGGGTAGGGAAAATGGACGATCAGGCAGAGGATGCCCAAAAACTGGAGCGCGGTTTTATCCTTACCCAGTTGCCTCGCGGAGATCACGAGCCCCTGTGCGGATGCTATTCCCCTCAGAGCCGTAATGGTTATTTCCCGCGCCAATAGCAGCACTACGATCCAGGCATTGATACGCCCCATGGGAATCATCCAGACCAGGGCTGCCATGACGAGCAATTTGTCGGCGAGAGGATCCAGAAACTTGCCCAGCAAGCTGACCTGTTTCGATCGCCGAGCGAGATAACCGTCAAGCATATCTGTGGCCGCGGTACCGCAGCATAAGAGCGCCGCGATAAAACTGCGCATAGGGCTTTCGTTATCGATGAAAGCCAACACGAGTGGAATGGCCACGACGCGTCCCATCGTGAGTAGGTTGGGAATTAGAAATAGTTCTTTTCGCAGATTCGATGCCACAGTTCAGCCTAGGGTCGTACGTAGCAAGATCGTTCCTTTACCTTCGCAAAGCAAGTCTTCTGCCTTTGATAGCACCATTGTTTCAGCGACGGCAACCTTCAAGTTTCCCTTGAAACCAAGCAGTCTATCCCTGCGCATTTGTACAGGAACGCCTTCCTCGACAGGCCAGGTTTTCGTATTCTCGGGCAGCGAAAGTAGCACGTGCCCCTGCCCTGATAGCCTGATTAGCGGTGAAGCCAAACCGTCCACCCTTGCCTCGATTCGCACGAGGCTTTCCGTCAATGCGAGAATCGCGGACGGCGAAACGACGAGCGCTTCGTGTTCGAGCCCAACTAGCATTTGGTGTTCACCGTCTTCTAGTCCTATGACGACGGAACCGTCACCCCGGCAGACCAAGAATTCTGGCAGCGCTTCTCCCTCGACGGTCAACAGCTCCGCTGGAACGGGGTCGATGTCTCCCGTGATCGCGAGCATGGCGCGTTGTCTGACAAGGTTCATTTGGCCTGTTGGCGTCGTATCGGCCAGGGCCCCCAGTCGGAGGATCCACAGTCCGGTTTCCTGTTCAGCCGCAGCCGCTTTGTCAGCATCCGCAAGGAGTGAGGACAAGATTCCATCGGCGACCTCAGACCAAGCCCCGTCCAGGGCACCTTTCGAGACCTCGTCTTCTTGCGTCGTCGCCCCGGGTGCCGCCTCGTTGATGACGACCTCCAAATAGTCCTCACCACTTTGCGCTCCAGTATTGGAAAGATCAGCAGCGAGCTGATAAGCCGCCTCCCCCACCTGCCGGGTGAGGGCGTGGCTCTCCGTGCCGTCTGCAACAAGAATGGTCTGCGCCAGCGAATCCAACCCCGCCTCAAGTAGGGCGGCACCCGCCAGTTCGTTTTCTTCCCGCCGCAAATGGATCCACGCCAGATAGGCGTAGGCACGCCGGTGCGTGGGGGCGATTTCCACGGCCCGCCGTAGATGGTCGCGGGCCTTTACCAGTTGTTCGGCATAGAGCGCGGCCAATCCGGCGTTGAACCGTAGCGCGAGCACATCACCGTGGCGACGGGTTAACGGCTCAAAAACCGCGGCAGCTCGGCCGAAATGCCCCTGAGCAAAATGGACCACCGCCATCATATTCTGCGCTCGGGAATTGCGCGGACGAATTCTCAGCAAGGCTTTCGCTTGCCGTTCCGCATCCGACAACCGCCCCTCGTGCAAGGCCTGCAATACTTCGTTGGGAGATTGTCCCAGCGCCGAGAGTTCATCTGTTGCGGAAAGCTCTGCCATAACGAATCGCGCGCCTCAGCGGGAGGGACCATCCACCCGAGTGAGCACCGTATCGTGAAGAAAGCGGTCCTTACTTTCACTGTTGTCGATGTTGAAATGCAGTCCCCTGCTTTCTTTACGCCGCCGCGAAGACTCAATGATGAGATGGGCCACGGTGGAAATATTGCGCAACTCGAGCAGGTCCCTCGTGACGAGGAAATCCCAGTAGTATTCCCTGATTTCATCGCGGAGCAGCTCGATCCTGCGTTTCGCCCGATCGAGCCGTCGATCGGACCTGGCAATGCCAACATAGTTCCACATGAATTGCCGAATTTCGTCCCAGTTCTGGGTTACCACGACCCCTTCGCCACTCGGTACCGCGTCCGCGGTATGCCAGGGCACGAATTTCGTGGGTACCACCGGTTCACTGACAAGCGCCTCGTCGGCGGCGCGCGCCGCAAAAACCAACGCTTCAAGCAGGGAGTTCGAGGCTAAGCGGCATGCGCCATGCAAACCGGTGCAGGTCACCTCTCCGGCGGCGAGCAAATTGCGCAATGTCGTTCGGCCGCGTAGGTCGACCATGACACCGCCACAGCTATAATGCGCTGCCGGTACCACGGGAATGGGCTGCTCGCGCATGTCGATTCCCAATGAGAGGCATTTTTCGTGAATATTTGGAAAGCGCTTCGCCGGCAAAGAATTGTCCAGATGCGACATATCCAAATAGACACAATCATGACCTGTCCGTTTCAGTTCACCATCGATCGTGCGCGCCACCACGTCGCGAGGTGCGAGAGAGCCCATCTCATGAACGCCGGACATGAACTCGGAACCATCCTGAAGACGAAGAATACCTCCTTCTCCGCGCAATGCCTCGCTAACGAGAAAGTTCTTGGCATGGGGGTGATACAAAAGCGTGGGATGAAACTGAACGAACTCCATGTTGGCGATAGCAGCGCCGGCACGATACGCCATAGCGATACCGTCTCCGGTCGACACATCGGGATTCGACGTATATTGATAGACTTTGCCCGCCCCACCCGTAGCCATGAACACGCAGTGGGCGATGATCGCCCCAACGCGCCGGCTCTGCAGATCGAGTACGTAGGCACCAAAACAAGCGTTTTCCATGCCGTAGCGCTCGGTCGTGAGCAAATCGACCGCGAAGTGGTGCTCAAGGAGGCGAATATTCGGATGGGCGCGCGCAGCGTTGAGTAGCGCAAGCTGAACCGCCCGCCCCGTGAAATCGTCCGCGTGTACCACGCGCCGGTGGCTGTGCCCCCCTTCGCGTCCTAAGCTGAGTTTGTTGCCCTGCTCATCTCGGGAAAAGGCAACGCCCAGCTCCATCAGCCTATGGACATGGGCAGGACCTTCTTCCACCGCCAAGCGAACGGCTTTTTCGTTGCAAAGGCCAGCGCCTACACGAAGCGTGTCTTGGACATGGCTTTCGAAAGAATCTTCATCTTCATCGTGCACGGCCGCGATTCCGCCCTGCGCATAGTTGGTGGCTGATTCCTCACCATCCCGCTTTGTGACGATGATGACCTTTCCCTGGTCGGCGACCCTCAACGCGTAGTAGAGGCCGGCGATGCCGCTGCCCAAAACCAGGAAAGTTGTTTCTTCTCGTTGTTGCATACGCTTCGCTCCGGGTTGCGTCCGCTGAGCTCCGGCCGAACTCTATCCTAAAATCGTTTCAGAGCAAGGCATTGTAGTGCCCGTTAGTTGGGATTTCCCCCTCCCAGCATGGTATTAATAGAGATGATGTCCATGGACGGTGCCACCGCAAAGCCTCAGGGGACCAGACGCAAAGCGTCAAGGGCGCCCCACCTATGTTGGCCTGCAGCGTTCATCATGGCGGCAACGTTGTTGATCTCGCCAGCTGCCGAAGCGGATATATATAGTTATATCGGCAAGGACGGGGTGGTGCATTTTACCAACCAGCCTCGACCCGGTCGGCGCTGGAAGCGGGTGTTGAAGACCGGTCCCGGCAAGGCAGGTGTCGTCCATGCGCGCCGGCGTTCAAAGAGGAAGAAACGCTCGAAAGCTCGCTATCATCAATTTGACCAACATATTCGCCAAGCGGCCGTGCTCTACCATATTCCTGAAGCGTTGGTCAGGGCGATGATCCGCGTCGAATCTGACTACACCCCCACCGCAGTATCGCGGGTAGGCGCCAAGGGATTGATGCAACTCATGCCTGCTACAGCGAAGGGTATGGGCGTCGTCGACGCCTTTGATGCCAGGCAGAATATCTTTGGCGGTACTCGATATCTGAGGCTCCTCGCCAATCGCTTTGCCGGTGATCTGGTGCTGACCATCGCGGGCTACCATGCTGGCCCGGGAGCGATCCGGAAGTACAAGGGCGTTCCTCCCTACCGTACCACCCAGTCGTATGTGCGAATGGTGCTCAAGCAGTATCAGAAGTACCGAGGCAGGGAAGCGGAAGGTTCGTAGAACTCAGACAGCGGGCGCTTCTAATATAGTTGAGCGCAGTCACCGCCCTCTTTTCTGGCTCGTACGACAGCTTCACGAGCACGTCGCAGAAGATCGGGAACTTCATGAATATCGGGATGCGGCATTCCGACCACGCCAACGCTGGCAGAAATGCTCGTCTCCTGCTCTGGTGAGGTCGACGCCATTTCGCGAACCGCAACGCAGAGCCGTTCCCCCACGGTTCTGGCCACCAAGAGTGACGTCTCAGGGAGCACTACGCAGAACTCGTCGTCACCGCTACGGGCGACCATATCTACGCCACGAACACGTGAACTGAGGACCCGGGCGACCTCACGGAGCAAAAGATCGCCAGCCAAGGCGCCCTGAGCTTCGTTGACTTTATCGAGATGATCCACGTCGACCAAGGCTAGAGCGAGGCTGCGCCCATAGCGGTCGGCACGACGCAATTCGTACGCCAACCTCTCCAACATATAGCTGCGCGTGAAGGCCGCGGTCAGGGGATCGATGCGGCTTCCCTCAACAACCTCAGCCTGGTATCGCTGAATACGGTGCATGGTGTGGATGCGGACCATCAACTCCGGAATATGAATCGGTCGTACGACAACCTCGTCGGGCTGAACGTGTTCCGGTCCGTGGATTTCCAGAGACGTGTTGCGCCCGACGATTTGAATGACGGGTATCGACCGGGTACGCGCCGAAGCCTTGACCTGCCGCGCGAGGATCTGACCACAACGATCGCCCGAGAAATCGGCCGAAATCAATACAATATCGGGCAACCGAAGTTCCACCAGGTCGACGAATTCCATGGGGTCGCCCGCCACGCGTACGTCGTAGGTATCCTGGAGAACCTGCTCTAGGGTATTGGACTCCATCCGGTCATCGGTAGCAACAACAAGCAATGGTTTCGGCATGGGATGGAGTCTATCCCATATTATCGGCCCGAGCCATAGGCAAGCCCGACCATCGCCAATGCGCGTTCCACCTCAGCTCGCAGGAAAATAGTCGGGGCTACAAATTCCCACGACACAAATAAATGAGGTCTCACATTGGCTGGCCTGGCTGCAAGAAGCCCGGCAAAAGCCGTTGATACAGGTGCCACCTTGGCAGTGTATGTCCAGCGAGCAGTCCGGGTTCTCCGGATCTGGATCCTCCACGCAGAGGCCTGTGTCACAGACCTGTCCCTTTCCACAACTGTCGCTCGTCGAACAATCAAAATGGCAGCGACCAAGGCTGCAGGTTTTGCCCGCGCCGCAGGGGGTCACATCATCGCAGAGCACCTGGTCCGAACCACAAGTGGCTGGCTTGCCTTTCTCCTGGCATTTGCCGCATTCCAAGCAGACTTCGTCAGCGGAGCAATCCTCGTCAGATTTGCAGAGTGGTTCGCATTTTCCCGCGTCACAAAACCGATTTGTTCCGCAGTCATCGTCTGTCTGACAAAGCTCAGAGCCGAGGTCGCCCCCACCGGCATCGACGTCCGACGGAATCGTGTCACTGTAGCCCGGGTAGTTCGGCCATGGCGTTGAAGTCGATCCATCGCCGTCGAACCCGCCGCCACATTGTTCATCACATGGCCGGTAGTTGTAGTTTGTTTCGGTGCACCCGGTCGCCATGACCAGCCCAAGGCTGATGACCAGATAGGATGAAATGTTACGCGTCGACAAGGCGCCCATGGTGCTCTCCTGAAGCCATTTTCCCTTTCCTATTTCAAGGTCCGTGCCGAAAATGGGGTCAATATTCTTGGCTATTTAGAGAGCATCGCGGCCCGTATTGTGAAATCGGGTTCACAAGTTCAGTGTGAAGGCTCGCCCGTTCGGGGCCTGCGAGAATACGGCCCCAGCGCCCGCTGCACGATATTTACTCGGCCTCACAACGGCTTTGCGTTATGAATAGTCCGATATGAAGCTACCGATGATCGCGTTGGGTACAATACTATGTGCTTGTGCCCCCAAACCCATCACTTCGCCCGTCCACACCATGCGTGTCTATCTCACGTCTATCGATCGGAACCGCCCGGACATCGCCTACGGCCTCATGGGAGCCGACGCCAAAAAACGCATCACGCTGGAGGAGTTTTCCCACCGTTGGCAAACGCTCAGACCGGAACTACAGATCCAAGCCAGGAAGCTACGACGGGCCCTGAAAAATGCGTCGCCGACCCGGAGGGCGAAGCTCGTTCCGCCGAACGGCTCTGGCATCCAACTCACCCGTGAGGGAGGCCGTTGGAAACTCGACCGCGGCATCCCGCTCGGGCACGGAACCCGCACACCTCGGTCGGCTCTGAAGTCATTTGTCCGCGCCGTGGAAGAAAGAAACTACCGTGCCGTCATGCGCCTCCTCGCACCTTCGGTAGCACAAAGCATCGAAACCGATATCGATGGCCGTCTCCGACAGCTAAAGCAGTCCCTTAAAAACATGAAGATAAGGTCTACGAATAACCGAGCTTCTCTTAGGTACGGCAGAGGAAAGCACGTCAAACTTGTTCGTGACTCTGCCGGTGACTGGCGCATTGAAGACTTCGACTAGCCCCTGCCTCCCCAGCAAATCGGTGAGTGGTACCGGCGGCCCGTATCGGACCGTCTTCCCTAAGCTCTGAGATCTCCCCTCGTTAGAAGTGAAGCCGAGGCGCCGATCTATCCGATTATCGGAGGAAAAAAAAAGAGGAATAGCCACCTCTTATCGCTTGACAAGGCATTCGGTGCCAATGTTAGACGTACCGTGCCCCCCGGTCCAACCTAGGTACGAAGTTGTGGCATATGTGGGACGAGCTGCGCCATATCCGCCCACTTACCTACCACCCTGTAACTCAACGACTTAATCGTCTCGATCCCGGGATCTCTCCGGATCTGCGCGACACCTTGTCACAGCCGCTCGGGCGCCAGAAATGCCTTCGAATCTCAAATGCGGCGGAAGAACAGCCATTATTTGCCGCAGTGCGTCTGGCATCAACCTTGCTTGGGAGGCGGCAAACTGATTGTAACGTTCCGCCCGCGCGGCACCCTTTGGAGGTATTACCATGAAGAACAGTTTCAAAGTCGAGGATTTGGCAGTGTATCCGGCACAGGGTGTGGCAGAGGTCGTAGGTATAGAAGAAAAAGAGATCGCCGGTCAACCACATAGATTCTACGTACTTCGTATCGTCGATACCGATATGCGAATTATGGTTCCGGTCGCCAAGGCCAACCAAGTCGGGCTCCGCAGAGTCATCGCCGAAGACGAAATTGCAGAGGTCTTTGACGTTCTGCGCGAAACAGACGTGCATGTCGACAAGCAAACCTGGAACCGCCGCTATCGTGGTTTCATGGAGAAGATCAAGACGGGTTCCCTGTACGAGGTAGCTGAAGTATACCGCGACCTATACAGGCTCAAATCCACGAAAACGCTGTCCTTTGGTGAGCGACGCATGCTCGACACCGCGCGCAATTTGATCGTCAAAGAACTCTCCGTGGCACGCCAGACGAGTGAAGCCAAAATGGAAAGTGAGCTAGAACAGGTCTTCGCCAACTGAATTCCCGTTTCAGCGCCCTCCTCTTCAATACACGCCCCTGAGATTCTCGGTCGACAACCGTCCGAGTAACGAGTTTCGGACTCTTTCGCGGCGCTATGCGAGGCGAGTTGCCCATGATGCGCACATTAATAAATCGGGTTAAGAGTCTGTTCACAAACCCTGAAGATTTCTGGGATGATCTGTTGTCGTTGCCAGATGATTTGGGGGTATTGCTCGTCCCTCACGTGCTGGCTCTCGCGGCTATTCCGGCAATTGCATCGTTCCTGGGCACCTTGATCGGTGGCGCTTCCATGGCGGGACAGGCCGGAATCGTCGGCCGGCTCGTCGGCTTCGCACTGGTCACGCTCGTCTTAGAGTATGCCTTTACGATAGGCACTTGGATCGCGCTCGGGATGATCCTGGATGCGCTCGCCCCTTCCTTCGAGGCGCGCCGTGATTTTCAGCAATCCATGAAGCTGGCCACCGGAACGATGAGCCCACTTTGGCTAGGCGCCCTGCTCTACCTCACCAGCAGTCCTCTGCTGGGTTTGCTGGGTACGCTGGGGGGATTGGGCTACGGAGGCTACGTGCTCTATCTGGGGCTGCCACGCGCCAACGGCACCCCAGACGAAAAGCGAATCCCCTACGTAGCCAGCGCTATTGGGATCCTGGTCGGCCTCGTCCTGCTAATAGGTGTCGTACGCTGCTCGATGTACGGCTGCTGCATCGGCTCAGCGCTCGTCAGCCACGCTATCGGCGGCTGAACGGCCCGCGGTTTCGAGCCTTGACTTTGGCGACTAGCTAGCCTACCAACAGCGCGGAAAAACCAGCAGGGGCATCGATTATGCGGCCAGGCGTACACGCCAATTCGGCACAAATAGACATCCGGCAGGAAGATATTCTCGCTTACGACGGCGACGGACTCTTGTTGCCCACACTCTCTCCCGGCACCATGATTGAAGGGCTGGCAATCCGGGTGAAGGAGATCGTGGGCCAACTCGTGGAAGATGCGGTGGCTAAGCACGCCCCCATCGCGGTAGGCGCCGCTATGCTCAGTGAAGCCCCGTCCATGCCCGTTCGCCATTTGATCCACGCCCCGGTGGCTGAGAGCCCTGGAGAAAAGAGCCGCATCGAAAACGTTCGCCGAGCTACCCGCGCCGGGCTGTTGGCTGCAAATCACTACGAACTCGAACGCATCGCTATCCCGGGTATCGGGTACGGTGAAAGCGGAATCCCACACGATGAGGCCGCCCGTGCAATCATCGATGAGATCCGCGGCTTCAAAGGTGGCTTTCCCAAGCAGATCAGCCTAATCGACGAAGATATCGATATGGTCGATGCCTTCGAGATGCTTCTTGCAGGCAAGTAGATCCCCCGACGGCCACTCCGGCCACACCTCTGAACAATTAGTCTAAATAATAGTAGGTTAGCCCGTGGCTCAGCCCCTGATTTGCGTTGACAGGGATGCGGACAAACCACAGAATCAGGGCCGCTGTAAGTAGACTCAGGTCATGGACATACAGCATTTGCCGGTGTAGGTTGCGACCCGATTGATACGCGATCGGTAGACGACCGACGGACACCCGGTAAACGGTCGAAAGGCGATCAACCACGCGGTAAAAATGCCGTCGTCCTGAACGAAGGATGGAAGATTTCGATGCTCGAAAATTACCTGCCTTTACTCGTTCTATTTGCTGTGGCCGGAGGCATGGGACTCGCGTTCTTTGTCTTGGCCAAACTCGTTGGCCCAAGCCGGCCGACACCCACAAAATCGATAGCCTATGAGTGTGGGCTCGACCCCGCGAGCAGCCCGAAGATTCGCTTCAGTGTGCAATTCTATCGCATCGCGCTGCTCTTTTTGGTTTTCGATATCGAAGCTGCATTCTTCTATCCGTGGGCAGTCTTATATAGAGATATGGCCAAAGGCGGATCACCTTTCGGCATGTTGGTAATGTTGGTCTTCATGGCCATCTTGCTCTTGGCCTTGGTTTTTGTTTGGAAAAGGAAGGCGCTGGAATGGGAATAGAATTTACCACTGGCCGCCTTTCGGACGCCATCAACTGGGCACGTAAGTTTTCGCTCTTTCAGTACCCCTTCGTTACGGCATGCTGCGGCATGGAGTTCATGGCCGTGTGGGGACCGCGATACGACATCGCACGATTCGGTGCCGAGTTCCCCCGCTTTTCGCCGCGACAATCAGATTTACTCATGGTCGTCGGAACGATCAGTGAGCGACAAGCTCCGATCCTAAAGCGCATCTACGAACAAATGTGCGAGCCGAAATGGGTCGTGTCCTTTGGTGTATGCGCGTCTAGCGGCGGCTTTTATCAGAACTACGCCGCCGTACCCGGAATCGATCGCGTCATCCCCGTAGATGCGTACATCCCTGGTTGCCCACCTCGACCAGAGCAAATCCTGGATGCGTTGGTGATGCTCCAGGATTCGATTCAAAAGGGCGACGGATATTCACAACGGCGCTACGCGTTGGAACAGCGGCAAAAGGCAAACACGTGAGCGAAAAGGCATTAAACCAGCTAAGGGAACAATTCCCCAATGCGGTATTGGAAAGCGGTGAGTACCGCGGCGACGAATGGGCCATTGTCGATCGAGAAATGATTCGTCCCATCGGACGTTTTCTCAAAGACACCAACGGTCTTCAATTCGACATGCTGACGGATTTGACGGCCGTCGACTACTTTGGCCGCAAGACCCCTCGCTTTGAAGTCGTTTACCATCTCTATTCGGTGCAGAAAAAACACCGCCTGCGATTGAAGGTTCCGCTGTCGGAGGATGACCCCACAGTAGATACCCTTTCCGATCTCTGGAAAGTCGCCAATTGGATGGAGCGCGAGGTCTGGGATATGTACGGCATCCGGTTCAACGACCATCCCGATCCCCGTCGCATTCTACTCTATGAAGAATTCGAGGGTCATCCCCTCCGCAAAGACTATCCCAAGGATAAACACCAACCCTTGGTTCGTCGCTCACCGGAAGCGATTGAAGAGGCCCTCAAAAGACGGCCCGGAACCCTAGCACCGATCATGCCGGAGTGAGTGATGAGCCGAATCGCAAAACAGGTTCGTAACGCGAACACCGAGCTTCCCACCGAAGACATGGTGCTCAACATGGGCCCCGCGCACCCAGCGACTCACGGCACCGTGCACCTAAGGCTGGCGCTGAACGGTGAGCGTATCGAAGACGCGCAGGTCAACGTAGGTTACCTCCACCGCGGTTTCGAAAAGGAATGCGAAGACCATACGTGGGCGCAAATTTTCCCCTATACCGACCGGCTGAACTACGTCTCTCCGATGTTGAACAACGTGGGTTTCGCGTTGGCGGTGGAAAAACTTCTGGGCGTCACAGCGCCGGAGCGAGCCCAATACCTCCGCGTTATCGTCGGTGAGTTAGCCCGTATCGCAGACCACTTCACGTATCTCGCCGCGCAAACAATGGAGATGGGCGCGTTCACGCCGTTCTTCTACTGTCTCAAAGGCAGAGATGAAGTCTGGGACTACCTGGAAGAAATCTCTGGAGCACGACTCACGCATTCATATGTGCGCATCGGCGGCGTCTCGTGGGATATGCCGGAAGACTTCGAAGCGAAAATTCGCGCAGCGCTTCCCAAATTCCTAGAGATCACCGACGAAGTCGACAAGCTGATGACCAAGAATCGCATTTTCCTCGACCGTATGGAAGACATCGCGACTATCAGCGCCGAAGACGCCATCAACTACGGCTGGACGGGCCCATGCTTGCGGGGAAGCGGCGTCGACTACGACGTGCGCAAAGCGCATCCGTATTCGTTGTACGACCGTATCGATTTCGAAGTACCTCTGGGGAGCAAGGGCGACAATCTCGACCGATACTTGGTCCGCGTGGAAGAAATTCGGCAGAGCCTGCTCATCGTCGAACAAGCGTTAGACCAAACTGAGCCGGGCCCCTATTTGCTCGATGATCCGAAAATTGTCATGCCGCCAAAGATGTCCACTTATAATACGATCGAAGGCATGATCAACCACTTCAAACTCATCGTCGACGGCATAGAAACGCCGCCTGGCGAGGTCTATAGTTATACGGAAGCCGGCAACGGAGAACTCGGTTTCTACCTCGTCTCCGATGGCACGGGTCGACCTTGGAAATGTCGCTGTCGCCCGCCCTGCTTCATGATCATGTCCGCTTCGGAGTTCTTGCTCAAGGGTCACTACATTGCAGACGTGATCCCCACCTTCGACACTTTCAATATGATCGGCGGGGAATGCGATCGATAATGTTCGATTGCCTCGTTTCTAGGATATGCAATGGGTAGCGTAGACACAGAAAAGAAAGAAAGCGCCAAAGAGATGGTCGAGTTCAACCTCGACGGTCGCAAGGTATCCGCACCAAAAGGCGAGAACCTGCTCGATGCTCTGCTCGAGCTCGGCGAAGACATAAGCTATTTTTGTTACCATCCCGGCCTAAGTGTCGCGGCGTGTTGTCGGCAGTGTCTTGTTTCCCTCGGAGGGCGTCTCACGCCGGCTTGTCAGCAAACGGTTCAAGCGGATGCGGAAGTTCTCTCCGGAACCTGTGAGAAAGTCGGCGACGCCCGCAAGCAAATGCTCGAATTCACGTTGGCCAACCATCCGTTGGACTGTGTCATTTGCGACAAGGCCGGCGAGTGTGCTCTACAACGGCAATATATGGATTGGGATACCAAGCCATCCGCCGTAAATCACCAGAAGGTCAACAAGCCGAAAAAGGTCGACCTCGGCCCCGAAGTCGTATTGGACGCCGAACGTTGTATCCTTTGCAGTCGCTGTATCCGCTTTTGCGAGGAAGTAGCGAAAGACCCTCAGCTCACATTCCGGCAACGGGGCGACCATACGGAAATTACTACCGCCCCCGGCAAATCACTCGATAATCCTTATTCATTGAACACGGTCGATGTTTGCCCAGTTGGCGCGCTGACCGATAAGGATTTCCGTTTCAAGATGCGCGTTTGGAACCTGTTTTCGACGGTTTCGGTCTGCAATGGTTGCTCGGCTGGATGCAACGCAGACATTCATCATAAAGACGGCACCATCTATCGAATGGTGCCACCAAAGCGGTGGGATACCAATCTGAATTGGATGTGCGACTACGGTCGCCGCACGCATAAGCCCCTTACGGAAAACCGCGCAAGCAGCGCCGAAGAGCGAGGACAGAGTTGCGACTTGGGCACTGCCATTGAGGGTGTCGCCGATTCCCTTTCGGCGCTTCTACAATCCAACCGCGAAAATATTGGCGTGGTACTCAGTGCCGACGCCACAAATGAAGACAACTACCTCGCAGCGTCTTTTGCCATTGATTTTCTTGAGGCCGGTCATATCTACATGGCAGCGCTACCCGAAGATACCAACGGCGATGATATCCTGCGCACGAACGACCCCAATGCCAACAGGCGTGGAGCCGAAGCGTGCGCTCGGGGTAAAGCGAAGAAGCTCACGGAATTGGAAGCCGACCTTGAACAGGGCAAGTTGAAAGCGCTCTATGTGGTGGGCGATGCTCTTCGTCTCTCCGACAAGGCCACGGCGGCCCTTTCCTCTTTGGACCTCTTCGTAGTGCAATCTACCGGTGCTGGCCTGCCATCGAATATTCGTTCCAAAGCGAACTATTTGCTACCCGCCGCTGGCTGGACGGAAGTCGACGGCACCATTACCAATCATGAAGGAGAAGTGGGCCGGCTCCGCCCCGCGATGGAACCGCCCGGCTTCGCCCGACCCCACTGGGAACTGTTGAATCAGGTGGGCAAGAAGATGGGACTCAAAGCCCGTTTCTCATCGGCTCAAGAAATTTTCAACGCCTTAGCCAAAGATGTACCGGCTTTTTCCAATGCCACCTGGGGAGCCCAGCTGCTCACCGAACGGCTGCGTTTCGGCGGACGGAGAGGTTAGGTCAACAATGACTGCTACAACCATCATAATCGCCACCCTGATCAAGATCGCCATACTCTTCGGCTTCGCCATGGGTCTTGCCACCGTACTCACGTGGCTGGAACGACGGCAAAGCGCGATGATGCAGGATCGTCTCGGCCCCCAACGCGCCAACATTGGGCCCGTTACATTATGGGGATTACTCCATCCGTTTGCCGATGCGCTGAAACTCATGTTCAAGGAGGATCATATTCCTCCACGAGCCCATAAGGCGCTTTTCGTTATCGCGCCTCTCTTGGCCTTGGTTCCCGTGCTCATGGTCTTTGCGGTGATCCCTTTCGGCCCGCCTGTGTATATGGACCACTTAAGCGCGAAGCTCACGCAGGACATTATCGCCACGGTGAAGCCACATAATCTGCAAATCGCCACTTTGGACATTGGTGTGCTCTTCATTTTCGCCATCGCATCAATAGGCGTCTACGGTTCCGTCCTCGCCGGCTGGGCCTCGGACAACAACTACGGCTTGATGGGCGGAATGCGTGCGAGTGCTCAGATGCTCTCCTACGAGATCACCATGGGCATGGCGGTCATGGGTGTCTTCCTGATGTACGGAACCCTTGAGCCCATGGAACTGGTTAAGATGCAGGATAGCGTCATGAACTGGGGCATTGTCCGTCAACCCCTCGCGTTCATCCTCTTCCTTTTCGCGGCAATCGCCGAAACAAAGCGCGCACCGTT
>Ga0257122_1001320_pt1 | contig 17802 bp, 14 predicted proteins | sample SI106_120metaG_FD_190146 | JGI IMG/M metagenome (GOLD analysis project Ga0257122, IMG submission 190146) | Marine microbial communities from Saanich Inlet, British Columbia, Canada - SI106_120 | ecosystem: Environmental > Aquatic > Marine > Inlet | place: Canada: British Columbia | collected... | reverse complement strand
ACCGTATGAACCCTACCCAACGCGCCTCGACACCAAACCCATAAACTCACGATTACACTGACCGTCTACCCGTTTACGGCGCAGTGTGTCAAGCCGTTTATGGCCTTTCTGCTGTCATTTAGCGGGGGCTTTGGGGGTCGGCGCCGGAGTGGACTCCATTCCAAAGAAGTGCGCCGTTTTGTCGCCGCAATCCTGTTGAAAGAAGAGCAGCGCCCCCAGACCGATGACCATGAACGCGATGATCGCGTAGATCGATCCCGATGAGCGGGACCGAGAGCGACGCTGGCTCTGATAGCGTTGCATGTCTATTTTGCCGGGCTTTTCTTCTTGTTCGCTCATGAGCCGATTCCTTCACCCTCAGGCTGCCAATCCAATAAGCGCATTTGCAGCCGCGGGCCACGATAGTCATCACGCTGCAGCACAAAAGCTACATCGATTCGCTGGCCCGCATCGGGCACCCTGTCGCCCATGCCGAAACCGATGGAAGCGACGGTCTTGCCTTGCTGGCCAAGAACCATCCTAAGGTGCCCCTGCCCCACGACGGAAGCGTTGATAACCTCAACACCAGATGCTGCCAGTTTTGGTTCGGAATTTCCGTTGCCGTAGGGCCCCAGCCGCGCCAACTCGTTGAAGAGATCGAAATCGATAGACTGCAGGGCGACCGTCCCATCGAGTTCCAGGGCGGGCGTATCCGAATCCCCTAGGCGTTCTCCGGTCACCCGATTTAGGGCCTCGCGCAGAGCCTCCAGCTTCTGTTCTTCAACCGAAAATCCCGCGGCCGCGGCATGGCCTCCGAAACGAATCAGATGGTCTCCGCATTCCTCTAGAATGGAAACCAAATCTACGCCGGGAACACTGCGGGCGCTCGCACGGCCTGTTTCGCCGTCGAGAGCAACCACCGCCGCAGGGCGTTGAAAAGCATCCGCAAGCCGCCCCGCAACGATGCCCACGACCCCTGGATGCCAGCCCTGACCTGCGGCAAGTACGAAATCGTGGCCTTCATTCGCCTTTGCCTGCTCCATGGCCTCGTCGAGGATACGTTTTTGCAGGTCCTTGCGCTCTTCGTTTACGGTATCGCATTCACGAGCGGCCTGCTCTCCTTCGGCCCCTTCCCGTGTGAGACAGCGTAACGCCAAATCCGCGTCGCCCAGGCGCCCTGGCGCATTCAACCTGGGCCCGAGGCGCCAGCCAATATCCGCAGACGTGGCGGCGCCAAAGCTGACCTGCCCCAATCGCATCAATTCCCGCAAACCGCTTCTTTCCGTATGGCCCAACACTTCTAGGCCCTTTGCCACAAGAATGCGGTTTTCGTCTTTGAGGGGCGCCACATCGGCCACAGTGCCCAGGGCTACGAGGTCTAAGAGCAGCCGTGGATCGGCCGCCTTTTTACCATCCTCAGCTAACGCGCTTCGAAGCCCCGCCATCAAATAGAAGGCGATACCCGCCGAACAAAGACCTTTGAAGGGAAAGTCACAATCAGGCCGCTGCGGATTGACCAAAGCAAAGCCGGGCCAGGCCTCGTCGTCAACAACACGATGATGGTCGAGGGCGATGACATCGGTACCCAGTTCGCTGGCACGTTTCACCGCCGCCAAGTCGCTGGTACCACAGTCGGTCAACACCAAAACCTTGGCCCCCCGCTCCACCATTTCTTCGGCTTGGTTTTCGTCGAAGCCGTACCCTTCATCACGTCGCGCCACACGCATGAAGATATTGGCCGACGACTTCTCTAGGAATTCGCCGACCACCGCAGCAGAGGTCACGCCATCAACATCATAGTCGCCGAATACGCCGATGGTTTCGCCTGTTTGGATTGCCAAAAGTAGACGGTCGACGGTCTTCTGAAAATCAGCCATCGTGCCGGGCGGGCGAATATGAGCGAGTTGTGGGTCGAGAAAACGCTGAACCTTCAACGCATCATCAAACCCACGAATGAGCAGCAGGCGAACAGCGAGTGGATGGAGTTCAAGGGTAGAGCAAAGCTCATTTAGGGAATGGGTGTCGACGTCCCTGAGCGCCCAAGCAGGCATAGAATAACGGGCGGAGGAGCCCTAGCGACCGCCGCCGCGCTTGCGAGCAGAGATTCGTTCGTTCAGCACAACAACGAGCGGGCTCGCGATGAAGACCGAAGAATAGGTACCGACGAACACACCAATGGTCAGCGCGATAGCAAAGGTTTTCAGTACGCCTGTACCCACAATCCAAATCGAAATGCAGGTAAATAGCGTGGTCACCGAAGTTAGCAACGTGCGGCTAAGCGTTTCATTGATCGACGCGTTGACAACCAAGGCGAATTTGCGGTCGCGGAGCCGCGTCACGTTCTCGCGAATACGGTCGTACACAACGATTGTATCGTTGATCGAATAACCCGCAATGGTGAGCAGGGCCGCAAGAACAGGCAATGAGAATTCGATCCAGAGGACGCCGAAAACGCCAATGGTGATGATAACGTCGTGGGCCAAAGCCACGACCGCACCGGGGGCATATCTAAAGTCGAAACGGATTGCGATGTAGACCAGCATCAAGAGCAGTGAAATGATAACGGACTTGATGCCATCGTCGCGAAGCTGGGCACCCATCTTGGCACCGACAGATTCCATCTGGGGGATTTCTTTGACAGAACCAGCGCCTAGACCCGTTTCAAACGCCGCTCGGAGTTTTATGCCCAAACCACCTAGAATAATCTCGTAACGCTTGTCTTCTGCGCGACCGAAACGATGCACCTGCTGGATGGCAACGCCGGCTCCAACGAGGGCCGTCTTGATCGTCTTCACGTCGGTATCTTGGCTACGACCAAGGTCCGCACCCTTTTTGAATTTCAGATAGAGTTTGTCGCCGCCTTCTTCGTAGTCAAATTTATCGAGTTTGCTGGGAAACGCCTTATCGATAGCGGCCTTTGCTGCTGCTTGTTCCTTAGCAGAAAAGGAGGAAACCTCCTGCAAACGCAACATATAGAGGTTGGGTTTGTCGGACGACGCCATGCCGACGACTTCCCCACCGTTGAATCCACCGCTCTTGAGCGCTTTCCGCACGTCCTCGGAAGCGGTTGTCTTGTTGAAGTCGACAAGAACCTGCGTGCCGCCGCGGAAGTCGGTGCCAAAGTTCAGCACACCACCACGGATGAAGACATTTGCCACCAGAACCGAAAGGCTCACCACAACGGCGATGGTGGAAAAGGTCCAGACTTTGCTTCGTCTTCCGACGAAGTCGATATTGATATCGCTTTTGATCCAATGTGCCATCGTCTTCTCCTCAGATGCTCAGCTTCTTGACTTTGAATTTATGAACTACCAAGTCGAGCATGAGACGGGTCACGACTACCCCAGTAAAGATGGAGCAGAGGATTCCGATCAAGAGCGTCACCGCGAAACCGCGGATTGGGCCAGAACCGAATTGCAGGAGAACGAAACCGGCAATAGCGGTAGTTAGTTGTGCGTCAAAGATGGTCCAGAAGGCGCGAGAGTATCCGGCCTCGACGGATGCACGCGGTGTTTTCCCTAACGCGACCTCCTCCCGAATACGCTCGTAGATAATCACGTTGGCGTCCACCGCCATACCGATAGTGAGTACTAACCCCGCTATACCCGGTAGCGTAAGCGTCGCTCCGAAACCGGCGAGAATCGCCATAATGAAGAGGAAGTTGAGTATCAGCGCCAAATCGCAAACAAGACCGGCACCGCGATAATAATAGAGGATGAAGAGGATGACGAAGAGCGCCCCGATGCTGAAAGCGTACTTTCCTTTGCGAACGGCATCTTGCCCCAGAGTGGGACCAACCTGACGCTCGAAGGTCTTACGCAGTGGCGCCGGCAGCGCACCACTTCGCAGTACGGCAGCGAGGTCGCGAGCTTCGTTTTGCACTTCGGTCGCCCCGCGCATACCACCCAGGGTAATGACGGCACGACCACCACCGATACGTTCCTGCAGAACGGGAGCCGAATTGACTTTGCCATCGAGAACAATGGCCATTCGCTTGCCTACGTTGTCGCCCGAGATATTGCCAAAGAGTTCCGCGCCGCGGTGATCGAAGGTTAGACCGACTTCAGGACGGCTGGTACGCTCGTTGAAGTTAACGCGAGCGTCGGTGATATACTCACCGGTGAGTCCTGCCCTCGAGATCAAGAAATAGGTTTGCCAGATTTTGTCGGGGGTATCGTTGCCCTTATCGTCTTTGCCAAAGGCTTCGCCCATGACGATTTCGCGATCTTTCGGCAGTTTGAGACCCAGACTGGGTAGGCTATCGAGGAATTTCTGCAACACCTTGCGGTCGCTCGACTCCAAATAGGTATAACCGGCAACACCACCCTTCTTCCCTTTGCGGAAGCTGGAGGTCTTGATCTTGATTTCAGCCTTCTTGTCGGCTGGAATTTTTCCTGCCACCTCGGTCATGAAGGTATTTTCGTCATCGCAGATCTTGAACTCGAGCTGAGCCGTTCGACCGATTTGTCGTTTGACCCTTTCGAATTCCTTCTTAACTTTCTTCTCGTCGTACTTTTCGCCTTCGCCTTTGGCGAAGTTTTCCATGGGCATCTCGATGATGATGTCGCGGCCCTTCTGCAAGATGGAAGGCTCAGCAACGCCGAATTGGTCGACACGATTACGGATTGTCTCGACACCCTGTCGGACGGCGTAGTCCTGAACTTCGGCGACGTAGTCCTCATCCATTCGCAGTCGCAATTCGCCCTTGGCGGGATCTCGCGATATTTCATCGAGGTTGGATTGGAAGTCGCTCATGAAATCTTTGTCGACGACCTTGATATCCGCAGGGGTTATGAATTTGACGATGATGTCGTCACGCCCCTGCCGCTCGATGGTCACCTTTACTTTCTTGGTTTCCGTCAGGCGATCCTCAATATCGCTTGCCAAGCGATCGCGCTTATCCTCGACGGCCTTATCGACGGCAACCTCATAAACAAGGTGAATACCGCCCTGAAGGTCCAATCCAAGGTTCAGTTTTGCGTCTATTCTTTCGCTGATCCATTTGGGAACAGCGAAGCCCCCCCAACTCCCAGCGGTCGGTAGCAAATAGGCCACCGAGAGCAGAGTCAGCAGGAAAACAGCGATTGCTTTCCACCACCAGTTTCGTTCCATATACCTTCTCGTAGTGTTCCCAAACTATAGGGGGGATTAGTTTTCACCGCCGTCGGATTGTTTGCCCAGCACGTGACTGCGCAACACCCGTAGACGAATCTTCTCCGCAACTTCAACGGTGAGCACCTTATCGGTGAGCCCCGTAACGCGACCGAGCATACCACCACCCGTGATGACCATGTCACCCCGTTTGAGGTCTGAGAGCATGCCTTGGTGCTCTTTGGCCTTCTTTTGCTGAGGTCTGATCAGCAAGAAGTAAAACAGTACAAACAGGACTATCATTGGCAAAAGGCCGGTTATTCCCCCACCGCCACAACCGGGCATGGGACTACCGCCGCCTTTACCTTGCGCTTGCGCCAAAAGCGCAACTAATTCCAAATGACTCACAGTACCTCCGCTAGTACACCTGCTATTACAAAAGACGTCGAGCTATTCTCTACCGCCCACAAGCTCATAATTCGCGTAACCAGGCCAGATCAAAGCTAGAACTATTGGAAACCTGGCCCAAAAGTCGCTGAGGTCTACCAAATCTAGTGCATTGGGTCAATGCATTCTGGTAAAAGCTGTGTCCCCCATTCTCCTGGGAGTTCGCAGACTTAAGCGACTTGCTCGAAAGTCGGGCGAGGTTTTACTTTTGGGCGGTGCGCCGCTCGAAAAAGGATCTGCTGAACGCGTCGTAGCGCCCTTCCAGAATCGCCTGGCGAGCGCGTCCCACGAGGTCGATGACGAAATGAAGATTATGCAAGGTCGCGAGCCGGCTATAGAGGATCTCCTTGGAAACATAGAGATGCCTCAGGTAGGCCCGACTATAGTTAGCGCACGTACTACACGTGCACTCAGCATCCGGTGGGTTGGTATCCTCACGATGCTTCGCATTCGTGATGACGATCCGGCCGTCCTGCGTGAATAGCTGGCCGTTGCGAGCATTTCGCGTGGGCATGACGCAATCGAACATATCGATTCCCAGGCCAATGGCCGTAACGAGATCTTCAGGTCGCCCGACCCCCATCAGATAGCGCGGCCGGTCGGCAGGCATTTGATGCGCGATGGCATCCAGAACCACCGCCATTTCCTCGGGCGTCTCGCCAACCGAAAGCCCCCCCAAAGCAAATCCGTCGAATGGCAGGCTGCAGATCTCTTCCAAATGACGGCGGCGCAATTCGAGATCCAAGCCACCTTGCACGATGCCAAAACGGCATTGGTGTTCCGGACGAGGCTCTCCCACGCATTGTTGGGCCCACAAGGTCGTGCGTCGCATGGCATCTTCTACATCGGCCGGCGGCGCGTCGCTCGGGGGACAATGGTCGAACGCCATAGCGATATCTGAGCCCAGCGCGGCCTGAATCGCCATAGAACTGCGTGGATCCATGAAATGCTCGGATCCATCGACATGGGATCGAAAAGTTACGCCCTGGTCATTGATCCGATTGAGCGCGCGCAGGCTGAAAATCTGAAACCCGCCCGAATCCGTTAGAATCAACCGTTTCCAGTTCATGAATTTGTGAAGCCCGCCACAATCTTCGACGATCTTTTCGCCGGGCCGCAGGTAGAGGTGGTAGGCATTTCCGAGAATGACCTGCGCCCCGATGCTGGCGACCTCTTCCGTCGTCATCGCCTTTACGGTGGCTAGGGTACCCACGGGCATGAAGATCGGTGTTTGAAATTCCCCTCGAGGCAGACTAACGGTGGCTGCGCGCGCTTTGCCATCTTCCGCTTCCAAGGTGTATTTGAGTCTCATGAATACTCCTCTGAGGTGCTTGCCCCAGTTACCGGATCAACATCGCGTCGCCATAACTATAGAATCGATATCCCTCTGCCACGGCCTCTCGATAGGCGGCTAAGACACGCTCACGACCGGCGAAGGCCGAGACCAGCATTAATAGCGTGGAACGAGGAAGGTGAAAATTGGTCAGCAGCGCTTCAACGACCTGGAAGCTATAGCCCGGGCTAATAAAGAGCTCGCTGCGGCCTTGTCCCGCCATTCCCTTTGAACTCTCCAGGGTTCGAACGGACGTAGTTCCCACTGCCAAGATTCGGCGATTTTCTCGGCCTGCAGCGGCGATCCTTTCGGCGGTCGCAGCGGAGACAACATACCGTTCCTCCTCCATCTTGTGGTCGTTTACGCGTTCACTTCGTACGGGCACAAACGTCCCCGGCCCCACGTGAAGCGTAACCTTGGCTAGCTCACAGCCCTTCGCCCCCAGCCCGGCAAGCACTTCTTCACTGAGATGCAGCCCCGCCGTGGGCGCGGCAACCGAGCCATCATTCGCCGCATAGACGGTTTGGTAACGGTTCCAATCGTCTTTATCTGTGGCGCGGTCGATATAAGGGGGAAGCGGTGGCTGACCGATTTCTTCGAGCGGGATCTCTTCGGTGAATTCCACCAAAGCGCGCCCTCCCCCCAGATGAGCGCATATTCGCAACGCCCCTAGATGCAGGTCGGCCGCCTCGGTGGCATCGGGGTTGGCCCCCTTGATGATATGCAGCAGTTCCTGCTCCTTGGGCCGCTTTGAAGCCTTCAGCATGCAGGTCCACTGTTGTTCTATCTTTTCGATGAGCAGGACTTCCACTCGTCCGCCCGTTTGCCGGCGCGCGTAGAACCGAGCGGGGATGACCTTGGAATCGTTGACGACGATCAGCTCGTTGCCCAACAATTCGGGTAGATCGACGATTTTTCGGTGTGAAATGGCACCGGATTTGCGGTCGAGGACCAGCAAGCGACCACCGTGACGATTTTCGGGGGGCCGCTTGGCGATAGCCGACTCGGGCAATTCAAAGTCGAAGTCTGAGGTACGAAGGTCTGCCATGGCGGGGCGCATCTGTGCACGGCGCGCACCGTCAGTCAAGCGTTGGCACGTGAGGGATTCCATTGAACGGCCTGGGAGATCGGTGCTAGAAGAGGGTTACAAAAGGCCTCAAGGCAGGAGTCTGTCATGCGCGATTTTCTAACTGAACTCGGAATCCAACCCGTCAACTCCGGCGTTTTCGCCGGCGAATGGGTCGAAAAACCCTCAGGGGGCACGATCGAATCCATCTCCCCGATAGATGGCAAAGTCATCGCCAGAGTCAATCTGGCTGGAGATGACGACTACCACCGGGCTGTCGACCGCGTTTCCGAAACCTTCAAGGGCTGGCGCAAGGTTCCCGCCCCCAAACGCGGCGAGGTTATTCGCCTCGTGGGCGAAAAGCTCCGCAAACACCGCGACGCTTTGGGGAAACTGGTTAGCCTGGAAATGGGTAAGATCCTCCCCGAAGGCATCGGTGAAGTGCAGGAAATGATCGACATCTGCGATTTCGCCGTAGGCCTGAGCCGTCAACTCTACGGGCTTTCCATGCATAGCGAACGCCCTTCGCACCGCATGTATGAACAATGGCATCCCCTTGGCCCCGTGGGCGTCATTTCGGCTTTCAATTTCCCCGTCGCTGTCTGGTCTTGGAATGCGGCCATCGCGGCCGTTTGTGGCGACCCCGTCATTTGGAAGCCGTCGAGTCAAACCCCGCTTACCGCCATCGCCGTGCAAAATATCGTCAACGACGTATGCGCCGATGCGGGCTTTCCCGCGCTCTTCAGTCTCGTTGTGGGCTCGCGTCATGCCGTCGGAGAACCGATGCTCGCCGACAAAGCGCTTCCCTTGATCAGCGCTACGGGCAGCACGGCGATGGGCAAGCGCGTTGCCACCGTCGTAGCGGGACGCTTGGGCCGCACGATTTTGGAACTCGGTGGTAACAACGCGGTCCTCGTCACCGAAGGTGCCGACCTGGATATGTCGTTGCGGGCCGTACTCTTTGGGGCGGTTGGAACTGCGGGACAACGCTGCACAAGCACCCGCCGTTTACTGCTACACCGCCCGATAGCTAATGAGCTCACCGAGCGTCTGGTTTCCGCCTACAAACAAGTCAAAATTGGCGACCCTCTCGCTGAAGGCACCCTCATGGGACCGTTGCTCAACACCGCAGCGGTGGACACCATGCAGAAGGCACTTGAGCAGATCAAAAAAGAGGGCGGCGAAATTATCTACGGCGGTCAACCCCTCGCCGAAATGGCTGGCGGATGCTACGTCAAGCCCGCCCTGGTCAAGGCCCCCAAGAACCTCCCCATGATCCAGCATGAAACCTTCGCGCCAATACTATATATCACTGAAGCCGATACGGTAGACGAGCTGGTGGCCATTCAAAACGATGTCCCCCAAGGCCTCTCGTCTGCCATGTTCACCGACTCCGTACGTTCCGCCGAGCGATTCCTCTCCGTAGCGGGAAGCGACTGCGGTATCGCGAATATCAATATAGGTACAAGCGGTGCGGAAATTGGAGGCGCTTTCGGCGGTGAAAAAGAAACCGGCGGCGGCCGCGAAGCAGGTTCCGATTCTTGGAAAGCGTATATGCGCCGACAGACCTCCACGATTAACTGGGGCACCGAGTTGCCATTAGCCCAAGGCATTTCCTTCGGCGACTAGGCGCTCAGAAACGATGCACCGTTTTTTCGCCTGCCTTTTCTTCGGCTTCTGCGCGTTCGGATCTTCCATCACCACGGGTTTCGCTGCGCCGGCGCCGCTTCAGAAAGGCCCCGTGCAAGTGGCCCACGACGGCCCAATCATCGTCAACGGCAAAGAACGGGGACGCCACGATTTGGCTCCCCCATTGAAGAATCTCACTGTCACGCCGCACACTGTCGCGGGAGATCATCTGTTGCGAATCGGCTTCACGAATACCGCCCAAGAACGCTACGATTTCGTCTTTTCGCCGCAGAAACCAAAAGCAGCCGTTATTTTTAGCGGGCGAATGGGGCCTCTAGGAGTGGATGGTGAATGGTCCCGCCATCTGGAAATCCGCTCCCATGCAATACTAAAATATCAACGGCGGGCGGATCTCAGGCGGTGCGACACGCAACCTGCGTACCTATTTGTTCAACTCTATGACTTCAAGAGCCAGCGTTTTCGTCCAGCGGAAGCGATGGCATCTGAAAACTCGCTGCCCACCCTCGTCGCCAGCCGTAAAAAGCCAGCGATGATCACCAGTGCCCCCATGTCAGGCTTTCGGCCTTACGGCGCATCCACACTTCACGACGATCAGGGGCAGGCAAGCAACCTTCGCTCTCCAATGGCCCTCAGCGATGGGGATACCAATACGGTTTGGGCGGAAAGCACCCCGGGTTACGGCCGGTCCCAATTTTTGGTAGCCCGCCGTGCTTCAGGCAAATATCGCCTACGCGCCCTAAGTATCATTCCTGGCGACGCCAGCTCGGCTAAGGCATTTCGGCAAAACAACCGGCTCAAATCTGTCATCGTTTCATTTTCGGAGAAAGAAAAGTTTCGAATTCGGTTCGAAAAAGACCCGGCAAAAGATCGACGCGCCTTTGCCACCCCTTACTGGGTCGTACTCCCCAAGCCCACCGCGGCCATCTGCGCGCAGCTCACCATTGAAGAGGTCTACCGAGGCAAGCGCGGGAACCGCACGGCGATATCTGAAGTCCAATGGTATACGGAGTTGTCCGGGGAAAGCGGCATCAATAAACTGATCGCCGATTTGAACACGGTAGAACACGCCCCCCTCGCCCACCGGATTTTGGTACAAGTCGGTGATCCTGCCATCAAAGCAGCCGCCAATGCGCTGGGCCTATCCAAGGGCAATCAAAGAAAACAACTCCTCCTCTTTCTCAGCGAAAGAGATTCGCCCATTGCGCTCAACGCGCTTCTGAAGAGCCTGAAGAGCCTAGGCTCTAAGGAGAGAACGACCGCGTTCAAGGCCATTGAACGTTTTGGCTCACTAGGCGCCCAGCAGCTGGCGAAGAGAATCGAAACGCCCAACGCCGAATTCAGTGACGACCTTTTCTCCTTGCTGGGCAAGATAGGCGGCAACGATGCGGAACGCGTCTTGCTCAACCACGTCGGATTGGGCGAAGACACCAAACGGAACGCGGTCGTGAAGGGGTTAGTCGCCCTCAAAGGCCCAGCTCTGCAGCCGAAATTGCTACAGCGTCTCAACCAAACCAAAGACGATGCCCAAAGGTCGGACCTGATCAGGGTCCTGAGCAAGCGTTCCCTGGCTCCCGGCCAGAAACAGAATTTTATTCAAACACTCCTTCAGCGCTGGAAATCCGACGCGAAATTTGAAGAGCGATATCGAATCTTGCATGCGCTCGCAAACTACCAAGAAGAGCGCGCTGACGGACCACTCCTTGCTGCCCTAGGGGGCGAAGATACGATCCTACGAAGGGAAGCCTTCGGGATTGCGGCCCTGCGCGGCGATAGTTCCAAACTGGTTGCAGGGCTTGTCGATGCGGATCCGGGTGTCCGTCTAGCGGCCGCCATAGGTCTGAAGGAAAGCCGCACATCTCATTCCCCTTCCCTGGCCAAAGCGCTGAACGATGAAAAATGGCCGGTCGTCGCCTTCGCGCTGGCCGAGGCTCTGGGCAGTCATTGCAGTGATGCTCGAACCGCCTTGGTCGAAGCATTGAACCGCCCTCGCCATTCGGTCGACCGAGCCGCGTTACGCTCATTGATTCAATGTCGCGGCCCCTACTTGGCAAGGGATCTGCTCGCGATGGGGCTGAATGCGAACTGGCGTACCTACCTACGAAAACAAGCGCTAGCCGGCTTCGATAAGAAGCTCGCCGGAAAGAATAGCAAGGCGCTGCGTACCTTGTTCGGCAAACTTCGGCGCCGTGCCGGACGCGAACCCGACGACGAGGAGGTGGCCCTCATAGCGGCCCGCGCCTTGGCGCAAGCTGGCGACAAGGCCGCCATGGAAGAGTTGGCAAATGCCCTTGCGCTGGACCCTCGCCCGCCAATTCGCGCCGGCGCAGCGCGCGTGCTGTCGCTAGCCTGCCCTCTGTTGGCCCGCAAAACCGTAGAACGTGCGGCCGCCGACAGTGACCCGCTCGTTCAGCGAAGCGCCAGGGCCACCCTCAGGAAATGCCGCTGGAAGTAGTGCTCTGATTCGAATAGTCGCCTTTTGGGCGACAACTATTCAAGCTGGTCTCTCTTAATGATGTTGGCTGACTGCGCCTCGGGATCGAAAACGATTACCACGTGTCCGCTCCTAAGTTGGCGTTTGATCGCATCCTTCTTTTCTTCCAAGGTATGCTCTTTCGCGCCATAGTCGGTTCCATCGCGCGTCACAAACTCCTCGATCAATCCGTTGAGAGCCTCTTCACTCAAAGCCTCGAAGGGCACTTCTACGAACATTCGCTATTTCTCAGTGAACGATGGCAGCACAGGGAAAGGTGGCCGTTAGCGTGTGGTCACCGCCGGCCATAATCGTAGTACAGGCGGTCCCTAGCACTTCCAGCGTACTATCATCTGTTAGGGTCCACTCTGTCGAGTACGCAAGAGGAAGACCATCTAGAACAACTTTTCCTTGGCCCGCGTATGAGTTTTCTATACTGCCATCAATGGTGAATTCGCAGGTCCGAACGTTGCCCAGAATTTGATTGAAGGCCGAGAGCAACTGGGTGGCATCTAATGCCTGAAAGTACGGCGCCTTTTCGGATCCTTTCGCCGCAAGTCCAGCGCCGACGTTTGCCATTTCCTGCAAATGACTCTGGCTGATGTCCGCGCCGACGCTAATAACCGACGTCGAAATCCCCGCCTCGTAGGCATTCTTCGCCGCTGTTTTGGAGACTTGCTCACCATTGCCGTCTGGTTCGGCACACGTGTCTGGAACGCCATCGGTTGCCAAGATAATCACCTTTGAACCAGGATCCGTAACTTTCTTTAAGCGGTCCGCAGCGGCGTCGATGGATTCCCCTGTGGGCGTGTCGCCTTCGTCTACCAGTTGAATCGGCTCGTAAACGGCGTTCATCGCTTGGTAGTTATTCAACGCGATCGGAACCTCGGTCAATATCGGACAGGTCCCGCCGCCGAAGCCATAGTCGCTGGTATACAACATGAGTCCGAAACGCACTTTCTCTTCAAATTGGGCCACCAGACCCGTCTGTTTGTCCATCAGAACGTTGTAGACGGCTTTCCAGCGATTTGTCGCGCCGAAGGATTCCGTCATGCTACCGGATTTGTCGATCAGTAGAACCACCGAGGGCGTGGCGGCGCTGAGTGAAACATTGACCTCAGCGCAAACTTTCGCGTCGGGATTAGTATTGACGACAGCACTGTCTCTTCCCGCCACGCCCGAATCGGGGCGAAGAGCACTATCGGAACATCCGCCGGTAAAGGCGAATGACAGAACTATGGCTGAGCGAATCCAACATCGGTTTGACATCATGTTTTTCCCCTGTCGTCAGATTCTGCCATATTCCGGAGGCCTTCGCATCCGGTCAGTGAGAGGGGGCAAGGGGGGAGCGAGAGGGGGACGAATCTAGTACGCTACTTGGCTATACGGGCATTGTAGCTGCATATCGCTACAGGGCGTGGGCGTCGGAGGCATGCAGTTAAGCCACTCCGGACAACTTGCGGCCTGCTCACAGCCACAGCCACAATCATTGCTGAAGTAGGTTGTGTTCACTGGACAGGTAAATTTGATCACAGCGCAAACCGTGGACGAAGTGCCGATGTAATCCCGATACCATTCGGCCGTCGGATTACAAATACACGCCATTTCCGTACAACCGACAGAGCCGCTCGCGTCGCAGGTGCAGGTGTTGCAGCCATCACTCGCGGGGAAAGTAGCACCAGCGGTATAGACTTGGCCATTGTAGTTGCAGGTATTACCACAGAACATTTTGGTACAGGCAACAAGGCCACCTGGTTGACAGCTACATGTGTTGCAGCCGTCATTCGCGGGAAAGCTATCACCTGCGGGGTAGACCTTACCGTCGTATTCGCAGGTATCAACGGGGCATGCGATCTTGGTACATCCAACTAGACCATTCGTACCGCACGTGCACGTATTGCAGCCGTCCGTTGCGGGGAAACTGTCACCCGGCACATAGTCTTGGCCGCCATAGCTACAGGTAATATCTTCGCAGGCACCGAGTTCCCAATGGCCCTTGCCCTGCCCCGACTTGCCGGCCCAACCGCGAATGGCATTCTTGAAAGAGCAAACGTTGCCGTAGCTACTGTTAGTCCCATAGGGGCTATCACCACAAACCGGCGCGTAAACAAACGTGCAAAAGGTTCCTTGCTCACTGCACGCACCTTCGTTGATATCTTCATTGATGAACTGGCCATTCAAGGCCGCGAGAATCGCTTTGCCGTCTTGGTAAGAATTGACGTTATGCGCGTAGAAATTGCTATAGGGGTTACCGTAGGCATCGGTGGTTTCGTATTCGACGCAATAGCCGCATTCGCCCAATTCCGCGTGGCCCTTCGCAGCATCTTTCGTACCGGCCGCTTGCCGTAGTGCCTTTTTGTATTCACAGGTATTGCCAAAGGTTTCGGCCGGGGCGCTGGCCACGTCTGCGCAGACGGGAGCCCAGGCGAGTGGGCACATTCCCACGATATCGGAACAAGCTCCTTCGGTGATCGACTCTCCCACGAAGCCATACTTGAGATCCGCCAGGAGTTGTTTTCCCGCTTCGTACGAATCAACGTTCAACGCATAGAAATTGCCGACGCCATTTCCAACACTGTCTGCCGCTTCATATTCCACACAATGAGGTGCCTTTTCACAGGTTCCGGAGAGGCAGTTCAAATTGAGGGTGTACGAGAGATCGTCCTGCCAGGGCGAGCCCACCACAACCAAATATTCGCCGCCCTTCTTGGCCTTATGCTGCAAGCTGCCCTGAAACGCGCCAGCCTTGCTATCCCACCAGATATAGTCCTTGGCCTTGGCCCCGCCCCATTTGCCGCTCGTATTTTTGCGATAGAGCGCCAGATAGCCCCAAGACTTAGCCTGAGCGCTCAGTTCTACCTTGTCACCCGCCGTAAGAGTTAGCGTGTAACCGTCAAAATATTCGCCATAGCCCGTAGTGGCCGATACGGATTGGCCGAATGCGATGGGACCGACGATTCCGGTATACCAGCGGGTCAGCATATCCGATTTGCTGTCTCCGGATTCGACGAGTGCCGTGTCGTCAAAGCCTTCAGGAAGGGGCGGAGGTGCATCTTCCCCCGCACAGCCGACAGCAACAAAAGACACCACCAACAACGAACTCAACAACAAATTCACCAGGCGCATGGTTTCCACTCCCTCGAGCAACTTTTGCTCACTAAACAACCGACTAGCCAAATACACTAATAGATAAGTAACTCAGTAACGCGTTCGTCATAGCGCATCGCGTCAACGTTGCCAAGCATCTTCGGAACATGTTTTTGCTGGTAATTACAGGAGGTTAGTGATTGCACGAGCAGGCGCAATGCATCTCATCGTACTGGAATACGAGGGTGGGTGGAGATTGATCCCCTGTATCGAGTTACTGCTGTGCGCCGGTCTGGAACCGGTAGTCGCAGCCCTCGCCGCAAATATCTCTATTCGAAAGCGTAACGGGTAAAACGATGGCGAGGGTCGTGGCGACTACGGCACCGGCAACCCCTGTCCAGACATACCATTTCTCATACCATTTGGGCGGCGGTGGCGGCGCGGGTTGATAGGGGGAAGAACCGATGGGCAGCGGTTTCATTTCGGCTGCGATGTTGAGCGTGTGGCCAGCGATTACCTGGGCGACCTTGATCACATCGTAAAAGCCGGCCTTCATCACTTTCACGGTCCGCTTGCCGATCAACGCTTCCGCTCGAACCGGCGCCATGCCTACGTATTTTCCGTCGATGAAGACCTTGCTTTCCTGCAGGTTTGACGCGACCTTCAAAATGCCGGCGATGGGCAATAGGTCGATGGATAGTTTGGTCGTCTTGCCGCGCTTGATCACAAAGACATCCAGATACTGCGTATGGCCCGGGGCAGACAACTTCAAGGTATGTTTGCCCGGCTTCAAAGTGATGGCCTCTGGCAGGGGTACCGCCCCGCGCTTCACACCATCGACGAGAACCAAGGCCCCCACCGAAGAGGATTCGATGAGTAGTTTTCCAACCTTAGACCGACGACGACGCCGGCCCTCCGCCGCAGGAACGGCGAGGAGCATGACTAGAATAAGCAGAAGCAAACGGCGCATGAAGCTTATTGTAGCCCCTGAACGCTAGGGAACCAAGGGGGCGCCACCTGAACTTTAATTATCTCGGTTACGGCGCTGCTGCATCACCACGCCGACGGCTGAGCCCACGGCTGCGGCCGCCTGAGCGGGCTCGACCTTTTTGCCTGGCTTATTGCAGATGCACGCATTGCTGTAGGCCCCCATCGCGACCATTCCCGCGAATTCTAGCCCCCATCCCGTGCAGATCGCCATGCAGCCTTTGGGGCCGCTTTCGATATGAGCTGCGCCGGTGAAGCTCGTGGCACAACCGCCGAATACCAGTAATATGGGAAGAACCATCAGGCGAAACCAACGCGACATCTATCTACTCCTCGTTAGAAATCCGACGATCTGCGATAGCACACGACGCGTGCACATCAGGCCAACTATCGGTCAAATCCGCACCGTGCACAATACCCTGCCAAACATGTATGATGCTGGCTTCGTCAAACACGGCGGGATGGAATCAGGTCCTTGGAAATATTACCTCTACTAGCCGCCCATAGCCCGGGGCAGCAATCCGCGTTGGTTCAAGAACCGATGGCCGTATTGGCCGTGTTGCTCGCGGTATTGGCCTCGCTTTTCGCGGCAAACCAACATCCGCGATTCTCGAAGATCTTTCGCATCATCCCACTTTTGGTCTTTGCCTACTTTCTGCCCACCGCGCTGTCAAATTTGGGGGTGATCCCGCTGAAGTCTCCGCTCTATGCATTCACGCGGAACTGGCTACTCCCGGCAAGCCTCGTGCTATTGGTGCTGTCGGTCGATATCCCCGCAATTCTCCGCCTCGGCAAACCGGCACTCATCCTATTTCTGACAGCCACCGCGAGCATCGTCATCGGTGGTCCTATTTCCTACGCCCTTTTTGCCGGCTGGATCCCACCGGATATGCGCGATCAAGCCTGGCGCGGACTCGCCGCCGTTGCCGGTTCGTGGATCGGCGGTGGGGCCAACTTCATCGCTATCGGCAAGAGCGTCGGGGTCGACGAATCCATGTTGAATATGATGGTCGTCGTCGATGTCGCGGTGGCCAATGTATGGATGGCGGTACTTCTCTTTTTCGCGGGCCGCGAAAAGACCATGGACAAAAAACTCGGTGCAGATCGCAAAGCATTAGACGATGTACGAAACCGCGTCGAAGCCTATCAGGCTGAGGTACTGCGCCCGAGCACCTTGGCCGACTTGATGCTCATCGTCGCCATCGCATTCGCCGTGACCGCGGTCGCCAAGGGTCTAGCGCCTCAGCTTCCCTCGTTGGGCGATATCATCGGGACCTTCACGTGGGTCATTCTCTTGGTAACCACGACAGCCCTTGTATTTTCATTCACCCCCCTGAGGCGACTCGAAGGTGCGGGGGCCAGCAAGATCGGCTCGGTCTTTCTCTATTTACTCGTGGCCACCATCGGCGCCAAAGCCGAATTTGCCAAAGTCCTCGACGCCCCAATCATGGTCGTTATCGGTGCATTTTGGATGATGATTCACGCCACCCTGCTGATGACAGTACAGCGCTGGCTGAAGATACCGATCTTCTTCGCAGCGGTGGGTTCGCAGGCCAATGTCGGTGGGGCCGCTTCCGCCCCCATCGTGGCCGCAGCGTTCCACCCTGCCCTGGCCCCGGTGGGCATATTGCTGGCGGTCGCCGGATACGTGCTGGGTATCTATGCGGGCCTCATCTGCGCCTTTTTGCTGGA
>Ga0257122_1001315_pt1 | contig 17826 bp, 9 predicted proteins | sample SI106_120metaG_FD_190146 | JGI IMG/M metagenome (GOLD analysis project Ga0257122, IMG submission 190146) | Marine microbial communities from Saanich Inlet, British Columbia, Canada - SI106_120 | ecosystem: Environmental > Aquatic > Marine > Inlet | place: Canada: British Columbia | collected... | reverse complement strand
AAAGAATATTGTAACGTTTCTTCAATTCAACTACTTCAGTATCGCCTAAAATTGTACATTTGGGAACAAAACTGTGGTTTAATATATTGTATTGAAGGCGATTAATATTATGAATGATTACAAATATTCCATCGTGGTCGTATAGGTATCTAATTCTAGTTATAATCGTATCATTGGGTTCATCGTCTATAATAATTACTAGTGTGTCTTTTTTATTAAGGATATTATCAATGTTATAGAGATCTTCAATGAGATTGTCTAAATTAGCACGGTTTATCTGTTTTGAGTTAAAGTAATGTTTAACATAAATCTTGGAATCGGTTTTTCGGTGTGAAATTGTCATGTCAAGTTGGTCGTGGTTATTCATAGCATCGATTTCATTAATACTAAATTCACTATAATCTGATATATCATAGTCTAGATTATCGAATTGGTCGATTAGCGTATTGCGCGACTTAAACAACTTTAATATACGATTGTTAGTTGTCATATTATATAAATAAGATTGATACTTTTATATAATAGTTGTATATTTTCAATTTTTTAGATTTTTTTGATTATTAAGTTATTAAAATCGAGTTCCTTCGCAGGAGGGTCAATATTGCTAGGTGTTATATCATGTAATGTATCTACATTGGGTACGCTAATTGGCATTGAATCGTTGTGTTCTGAATTGTCTCTTATATTTGGGATTGGATAATCGGTTGTGGTTTCATTGTCAACTCCACTTCCACTCGAATGGTCTTCTCCTTGATTAATAATCTTAATATTTATTGGTGGCATATGAGCGGCATGCGAATATCGTTCATGCATTGGTAGTATTGACCCTCCATTAATTGAACTATCGGGGGAAGGATCGTCGGATGGTGGTGGGGGTATATTTGACATTGATGACGAGGTTGACGAAATGGAATCATAGTCACCTTGTCTATAAATGTCTAATGCAGTAACTAATTTAATTGTGTCTGAATCGTTTATGCTTGGAGTATTTGTTTCTATTTTTAGAAAACGATCTCCAATATTTGTTACATTCCATAATCGATTTGGTGTTTCGTCTCCTCTATAATGAACTGCGTCGCCTACTACATATTCATGTGCTTGTTTTGATAGTTCATTGTACTCGGGTTTTTCGGGAGATATTTGATTTGGATTGTACGCGGGTGAACCAGGTGGGTAGTCAGGTGAATTTGGATTGTATGCGGGTGAACCAGGTGAATTTGGATTGTATGCGGGTGAACCAGGAGGATACGCAGGTGAACCGGGAGGATATGCGGGTGAACCAGGAGGATATGCGGGTGAACCAGGAGGATATGCGGGTGAACCAGGAGGATACGCAGGTGAACCGGGAGGATATGCGGGTGAACCAGGAGGATATGCGGGTGAACCAGGAGGATATGCGGGTGAACCAGGAGGATATGCGGGTGAACCGATTGGAGTAGTTGAAGGAGTGGTTGATTCAGATATCGGTGTATCTGAATGTTTATTTTCTTTGAGAGCCGTAGCCAAGTTGTTACGTGTCATCGAGATAACTTCAGTAGGTGAAATATCGGGGCTAAATAATAACTTATCAATGTTTTTGGAAAATGACATGTTCTCTAACTGCTCGATATTGTCGTCAGTGATTAAACGCATCTGTACGTTTATAGTCTGTAATTCTTGTATTAACAATTTTAATGTATATGGAACATTTACTACACTGAAACTACGTCCATATTTACTTATTTGTTCTACATGTTCGGTACCATCTAACGAACCAGTAAATTTAAGTGGACCATCAGCCATAGGACTCAGTAATATATTATTTGACTCATTATAAACAGCCATCATTCCGGTTGTGTTACAAATCGCAATCTTATATTTATCAGCGCGGTCCATCATTGATTCGCGTAGAAATTCAGACGCACCATGTGAAATGACAACATCACGTTCCATTTCTCCTATACGTAAACCACCATCATTCGCACGTCCGGATACTGGTTGACGGGTCAATTGTGTATTTGGTCCACGTGCACGATAATTTACCTTGTCCTTTACCATATGTTTCAATCTCATATAATAATTTGGACCCATAAATATTTCAGTTTCGATCTGTTCGCCAGTCATGCCATTATATAACAATTCATTTCCACTTGAATGATAACCCACCTTTGTTAGCATATCTCCAAATACTTTGATTTTAGAACCTTTATTATTAAACGCCGTACAGTCGCCAAATCCACCATATTCGGCCACCGCTTTTCCTACAATGCATTCTACCAAATGACCTATAGTCATACGAGATGGTATCGCATGTGGGTTAATTATTATATCAGGACGAACTCCATCTCGTGTAAACGGCATATCTTTTTCTGGAATTACTAGTCCAACTGTTCCTTTTTGACCGGCACGAGATGCCATTTTATCGCCAATGTTTGGTATTCTAACTTCGCGAACTCGTACTTTGGCAATACGTTTGCCTTCTTCTCCCTCAGTAATGAATGTTTTATCAACGGTTCCAATTTGACCCTTTTTAGTTGTTTTTGACATATCAGTAACAATGTCGGGTTCGCCAGAATTTTTAGACGTTAATCCAATTAACACTGTTTTATCTTTTATTTCTGTATTTTCTCGTATAATACCATGTTTATCCAACTTGCTATAATCATAGCCGGGTTTTGTCCCAACTATGTGCGGTTCAGACTCAATGTTAGTAAATGTTTTATCAATACTATCTTCTCCTTGTTTGCTTAATTCTTCATGTGTTTCATACGTCGTATAATAAGTTGTTTGAAACAATCCTCGTTTTAATGCTCCTTCGTTAAATAAAATGGCGTCTTCCACGTTATATCCAGTATAACACATGATTGCAACAATTGTATTCTCGCCATATGGATTTTCTTCTTTGTTAATATAATCTAAATACCGCGACTTTACTAATGGTGTCTGACCCGATGTTAGCACAACTGCGGTCTTATCCATTCGTACCTGAAAATTACTATGATACATAGAACACGCCTGTTTACTTTGACCGCATGAAAATGAATTACGAGATGCCGGATTATTTTCTGGAAAGTTAATAATGTTCGCCATTGTGCCAAATATTAACGATTCGTGAATTTCTAGATGAGTATGCTTATCTTGTGTAGTTTTTTCTAGGTCTTCTTTATTTAATGCGATTAACGCATTTTCGGTTTCATTTGTATCAATATAATCAATTATTGCTTTCTCTTCTAGGAATCGTTTCATTCGTGCAGGATTAGTCTCCGAATTAATACCTTCGTACAATTCAGATAATTCATACATACCATAGTCATTGGGATTAAAGTCAGACACACTTTTCTTATTAAATCCACTAACTAAATCATTCCACGTATAATCATTTTCATCAATGCGCTTCCGTATATTATCCTTATCAAATGACATTTTATTAGTATCGGGATCGCGATAAAAAATAGGACGACAAATACGACCTGCGTCATTATAAATAAAAATAGTATTTTGAGCGATTTCAAAAGTTACGCTTGTATAAATTGGTAATAACCCATTGCGTCGAAATAAACGTATTTTATCTACAGTTTCACTTGGATTAGTAATCGCACCGCACCATAATCCATTTATAATGACTTTTGTCAATGTTGATAATTTAAAGGGAGTACATTCTTCTAATAGTTTCATTTCTGCCTTCTCTCTCAGCCAATTAATCATTGGTTCGCGAGAAACCCCTTGGGTTATATATGCCGTTATTGCCATATGTTTATGTATACCGATGTTACCACCATCAGGGGTATCAATTGGGTCAAACATACCCCATTGTGTACTATGAAGGACACGAGGGCCAATTAATTTAACACTCGCATCAAGAGGTAAATTAGTTTTACGTAGGTGACTCAGTGCGGAATTATAAGAAAGGCGATTTAAATCTTGTACTACACCTATACGCTTTGTATGTGATTGCGACCCCCAATTACCATTAAATGCTACTCTGAACCCCTCTTCTACGCTTCGATTACTTAATATCTGTTTATAATTTTGTTCTATTAATGATTGTAAATTATCTTCAAAATCAGCACGGTTAAATGTTAGTATGGATTCAAACCCTAAATGAATTTCACGAAGTTGAATATTATAATATTCTCGGAATAAATCGTACATAAGCGACCCAACCAATTCAATGCGCTTATATTTGAAATTATCTCTGTCAGTTGGCTCTTCATTACCATTATATACAGACAACAATCGAAATGTAATATATCCCAAATAATATGCTTTATCAATATAATTTGTCTCGCCGACATGTGGTAAAAAATAGTCGGCTAATATTTCAAGTGCGTGCGATACGGTTTTTCCTTTTGTAAATGATGCTATATATTTTAATGCGGTTCGCTGTGTCATTATTCCTCCTGCATCGTGAACGGAAGGAATAAACATATCAACCATATTATCATATTTTTCTATGTCGAGTAAACACATTGTAATGATATCCTTGTCTGAAATAATACCAAGTGCCCGAAATACAATAAATAAAGGTACTGGTTTTCGTACATTGGGAATATTTACAACAATATTTTTGAATGTTGAAGTAGTTGACATCATTTTCACCGATAATGTTCGAATTGGTTTTGATGCGTTCTCCGAAACAGAACGAATCTCTGCTGAATATAAATATTTGTCATCTCCTGATTTACGGATATATAACATATTATCTCCAAACTTTTCTTGGGATACTACTGTTTTTTCTTTTCCGCGAATTATAAAATATCCACCATGATCGTTACGGCATTCGCCCATAGTATGTCTCACTTCTGATGGTAATCCAGATAACACACAATAATTTGATTGAACCATAATAGGAAATCTACCTAGTAATACCTTTTCAATAGTTACTGTTCGAACCTGTTTATTCGTATCAACCATTGATTTTTCGGTAACCTCGCGAATTAATGCAGTATCGTCTGTAGTTGCGTTTTGGAGTATTCGTTTATTGCGTCGTTTAGTCGCACCACCAACCATAACTTTCGGCTCTTCTTCGAGGTCATCTACGTTGGAATTTTCTTTTATATTTATAAATTCTTCAACGTTGGTCGAACTTGTCGTACTAAATAGTTCGTCGGGTCCTACTAATTGAGGGTCTTGACCGTCTTCTAGTATGTCAATATACTCAATTTCAATGTCGTAATGTACGGTCATTCCATACGTCATATTACGTAGTCGTGCTTCATTTGGAAACATATAATGTGAATTGTCATCGTCATAAATTACCGGTTTACCAAAAAATATTTTATCCCCATTTTTACCGCCAAAATGCATAATACATTTAGAACGATAATCGTCAATCGATTCATCATATTTTGTTTTTATTTCAAGAGGATTTCTCTCTTTAAATATCTGAAAAATACCTTTCTTGAAAAAATCATTATACGATTCAGTATGGTGTCTTACTAAACTTTGCGGATTGTTGTCAAAATATTTGTCAATTATCTTCCATGTTGTTGAATGGTCCATAACACTGTATATAAAGTAGAGGCATATATTTATACATTTTTACAAATATTGTTTTAGTGAATTGATGATTATTTTCTATGTCTTGTATATAATGGATAATCTTCTTGAATCTTTTTTTGGTCCACTCAATAAAGACTACTGTCTTTATTTTTACATTCTCTCTGTAATAGGATTTATTTTACTCACTATGATGTTAGCTACTACATTAATGGTTGGTATCACTAAACGCAAAGGAATCGACTTCTACTTACAATCCGTATCTGTTGCAATCGCATATGGTATTTTTTACTTCCAAAACCGCCTCTTATATAGCATGTGCGTAGGAAATCAATAAATTATACTTTAGTATATAATATAAACTCATGGATATTTTATATTATAGTAATTATTGCCCTCATTCGCAAAAGGTCTTGCAAACCTTGGTAAAAGGAAATTTAAGCGATAAAATTAGTTTTATATGTATCGATAAGCGACAAACAGACAATAAAAACGGTCAGACCTACGTACATCTCGAAAATGGAGGGAAAGTAGTTTTACCTCCAAACGTGCAAAGTGTGCCTTCACTATTATTAGTGAAAGATAACTATCGAATTATTTGTGGAGATGAAATTCTACGATTTTACCATAAGGATTTGAAATCACAATCCGATATCGCTACGAAACAAAATGGAGAACCGTCATCATATCAATTAGTCAAGACTACTGGGGGTACAAATGTTACATCCGAACAATATACGTTATATGATATGAGCCCTGACGAGTTGAGTGCAAAAGGCAGTGGCGGTAATCGTCAATTATATAACTATGTACCTGTTTCGAATAATATGAATTTAATACCTACTCCAGATGATACTTATAAACCCGATAAAGTATCAAATGATGTCACCGTTGACTCACTTCAACAACGTAGAATGGATGAAATTAATGAAATTATGCCAAATAAACAACCATTCGGACAACAGGTCATCTAGTATCACAAGTTCAGTCAAAATAAAAAATATAACATAAACAATATAAACGTTCAGTCGTTATGTTTTACATAATCATAATGACTGATAAACCAACATTAAGTCGCGCGTTTAATAAACATTTTTTAGAATTTCTAGAAGATATTCTTTGTATTTATCCCGACAGTCAGGAAATCAGTAAGGCAAAGGTCTCATTTGAAACCATTAAACGTGCAAATCCAGCACTGGTAATTAAAGCATGGTATCAAAATGTATATACTACATACCAAAGTATCATTGATTCAGGGGATATTAGTTTCTTTGTTGATAAGGATTATTCACATGATCTTCAATCTGTGACTAATGCAGGTGAAATTATTAAAATGATTGAAAATATACGCGGACCTATTCGAAACATGGATGAATCGAATAAACAGCATTGTATGACATATATTCAGAACCTTAGTAAACTATCCACTGTGTATAACACTATGTAATTACACCGAAATCAACAAATATAATATTTCAACAGGATCCATTCTATTTAAATATTGTTTTATTCGCGATCGCGTAACTTTCATTTTATTTTTCTTCTTAAGAGAAGAAATGTAAATCCGTTTATGAAATAATTCCAAATATCGAGCATATTTTTCAGGTATCGAGGTTTTACGTTTATGTATATATTTGTTTATATAAAAGTTATGTAAATGTGTAATAGTTCGTTCATATTCATTATGTATCTTATAACGCAATGATTTAGTACTTCCGTGTATTTGATTATATTCATATAATTTATCAATACGTCGTACACATAAATATTCATATAGGTGATACGAATCGAACGATAATAACGTCTTCTGTGTCGAATAATTCGGACATATCATCTTTGTATGTATGCCCGTATTTGTATCTGTTAATACATATCCTATATTATTTTCATAAAACAATAGGTCATTATAACCTGCAATATCATACTGTTTGGGAAAGTGTATTATACCTTCAATATCCCTTAAAAAACTATCATTTTCATATTCTAACATTGGTATATATCGAACATTGTTATTTATCAACTCATATACAGATATCAAATAGAACTGACGGTCAGTTTCATTTATCGCAATTGTATTGAATATAAATGTATAACAATTCGATGTATTTAAATAATCTAGAACGGGACTGTCACTGTCGGCATTAAGGTGGAATATTGATTTGAACTTTTCTATTATATTGTGTGTATCTTTACCGGACACAATTCTCCATACATCACATCGTTTATCATAAAATAAATGTAACATTATACCGTCTATATATTCTTGAATTACTATATTTGATGTTATATTCGGATAACGTGACATAAATTCAGTAGTTATTAATGTTTTTGGAGGAGAATAACATAAGAGTTCTTTCTCAGGATATGAATAAATTACTAATTTATACAATCTAGTTTCAGCGTCATTATAGCATAACATATCCTTATTATAACAAAATATAGAATACATCAACTTATCTATTAACATATACTTATTTGGAATACTTTTTTTCATAATGTCACTCATGTCAACACATGTTCCATTGAGTGTAGATATAATTTCCATTAGTTCATTATACTATTTTTTACTTTTTAACCGGTTTCTTTCCGAAATAAGTTTTGTAGGTAATATAATTTAGATATATAGTATATATTTTAGTATTATAGTATAATGGAAACAACAGAAACGTCGGATACTAAGATCGAAACACCTAGCATGGAAAATACATCAAATAAATCAATACAACTTGAATTAGGGGATATTATTGAATTGGTTGCACCATCCAATACGGATATTCATCAGATGACTGGCGTTATTACATACATCGATAGTGATAAAATATCCGTTATTAATACCGTTACTACTCGTACACATGTATTAAATATTACAGACAATGGTAAATTCAGTGATGAATCTATTACCGAAATTTATGTTTTATGTAAAAGTAACGAAAAAGGGTATGCTAGACAGAATAATTTATTACCAAAAACATGGATTGATATACACTTTGGAGGTGAAATTCCAACTATTATTACGGGTGAAATTACTAATTTAGAAGAAGATATGATTGAAATCACTACATTCCCTGAAATTATAACCATTTATATTAATTTTGGGTACAAAGGAGTTCCCGAAAATTTACCTATTGTACGGATTGATATTCGTGCAAAACCCGATTCTCTTAAAAATGTTGCTTCACTTGCTATCGTAAAACAAAATCTAGAAGATGGTGAAGAATTTGATCCAGAAAATTTTCAACAAGAAGACATCGCTACTATGGAATTTACCGAAACCGGAGAATCCATTATTAATGTACCCGACAATGTTAAAGGAGATGGGGACTTCCGAACCGCATTGCGAGATATATACATTGACGCCAATTCTATCATTTTTGGCGATTCGGCACAAGGATTAGAACAAGTTGTTGAAATACCTGAATCAGAAAAACGATACAGCATTGAATCGCAGGTGAATGACTTATTAGACGAGTTGTTATCCTCTATACCCAATAGTCAACGTACACAAAAGGTTATGGGTAACATTCATTTACTAATTGAAAGATTCAAAGAGTTACGTGTTAAGTTCTCAACATTTGATGAAAATCATAATATTGATAGTATTTTGCGAAAAGGACCATACAATAAACCACTTATTGATAGATTACACAATGTAGACACGCAATTAAGGTGGATAATACCAGTTGTATCTAACAAAAAATATATTTATAGTGAAGGTGGCGAGATTGAACCGAATGACACCATTGTAAGTAACGAGTCAACCGACCTTATTAACTTTTCAAACTTACAAACGGCATACTATGATAATAACAATACCGACCAAACATTGACGTACCAAACTTTAAATTCACGCATGTCTGAATTCACTGAACCATTTACCAACCCTTTACCAAACGACAATCATATAGAGACACGTAAGGTATTAACTAACATTGATGCTATTGTTGACAATTTAGGCGAGTTTAAATCAACCGTGTTTAGTAACTCTAGTGTGCCATTTTCGAGTCAACAATATGTTATTCAGCGATATAATCTTGGATTATCTAAACTTGATAAAAACGATTTGAACGCAAACAAGACACAATATATACGCAAACCTCTTACCTCAAATGATAACATCACTGTTAAGTCTATTATTATGATGCCTGAATCCATCGTTCAACACTCTAAAATTAATTTACCCACCACTAATATTTTACATAAATCCTCATTACATGAAACCTACTTTTCTATATTCCGACTACTAAAAAAAAATACGGACATTATTCCTCATGTTATTAATGATCTATCAAAAGAACTGGATTATGATACTATGCAAAAGGAGAACAAGGTTGATTTTGTTAACGGAATACAAGAGTTTATATTGGGAAATGAGTTTAACACTGACAGTTTTAATAACGATAAATACAAACACTTTTTACAACTTATTGTTCCAAAAACGCAATTTTTGGTTGAACTTGTCAAGAAATACGTTAAAAATAGTATATCGTTTACTGGGGTCGTACGGCAACTTGAACCATATATGGTTTACGGCGATGATATTACATTTAAACAATACACTCATATTCATTTCTTTATTAGAGAACGTATCAAAGAAATTAAATTAAATATTTCTTCCAAATCAGAACAATTTCGTGCTTTAAAAAACGCAAAATATGATATTCGACCATTTATTAATCCATTATTGAATTTAATCACAAATAAGACGGAACTTCTTGAATCATTTTATAACAGTTATCGGTTGTCTATAAACAATACACAAAGTGTTATTCCTACACCCCAAGAGGTTCTTTTACACATGAATAATAGTGACAATGGGAAATTATATACTAATTTAATCACCTCATTACTTATCTCGCTTATTACACCTGATAATATTAGTCAAACGCTACATAAACCTCACATTGATGATTTAACTGATAATGAAAAGATTAAACCCGCAGATTGTTCCAAACGCTTCTTAACAAAGAAATATATTTCTATGAAAGAACTTCAAAATGACAACAATGTTGATGTTATCTACTATGACAAGGATTTTGATAACACACCCTATCATATATTAGATAAATACAAGGCCGAACAGAAAAAAATGTTACCCGATATATTTAAAGAGTTTTTAACGGAAAATCTTATTCACAAACACGATTGCCTTCCTGAAATCGCAGGTTCATTAGCAGATGTTATTATTAACGGTAAAAAAAATGTATCCGATGGAGAATATGCTATGCTTGAATTGCGACCCACCTTACAAAACGGCGACGATATTAACAGTCTATCTACAAAAGAAAAGGATTCTATTGAAATAGAACAAGAGGTTCGTAAAAAAATTACCTATTATAGAAGAGTAAAAGACACATGGGTCAGCGATACAACTATTCAAGACGAATCCTTCATGGATACCGATTTATTGTTCTGCAATATTAGTCGCGAAATGTCCCAACAAAATAAGAATAATGATGGTAAACCTACACGTTCAAACCTTCTTAAGGAATTTGATAAACGTTTCGAATTAACATTGGATGAACTTGAGTCAAGATTAGAAAGTAATATCACTTACCATACAAATATGTTAACCAAAACACGTATGTTGCGCCATATACAATTACATAAAGCAAATAATCTAGCCTACATTATTGGAAATACAACAAATACTCCCGATATTATAATATCACCTCATCTACAATTGAGGGATTTAATACTCGGGCAAGATAATTTCGCGAAAAAACAACAGAATATTATTACATTTGTTACCGTATACTGCCGATCACCTATGGTAACCGAGTTGAACGAACATCACGCATGGTTATATTGTATTGAGACCAACACCAAACTATTTCCTATTTCTTTACATGTTCTCGCAGAATCATTCACTAATAATCGTTCGTATGGGGAAAAACTGGATGAAATATGTCATTCTAATGGTGTATTAAGTGATGATGGAGACTCGATTATAGATAAATATAGCGGATTTGTTCTTCGTAAAATGGATTTTAGTTCCGAAGAAGGATTCACTGAAGCCGGATTTAAGATGTCGTCCAGGGATATTATGGAAAAAGACCTCGGTAATGTTTTAATTGATTCTATTTATAAAGGTAAGAATCGGGTATTCGAGAACAATACTACAGAAACCATATTTAATGTTATGTCGGCTATATCATCAAACATTGATATTAATATAGATTCAATTGAGGATTTTATTATAAGAACATCCTCTGAATTGATAGAAAATAACATACTCAGTGAAGTAAAATATGCGAAACGTTCCAAGAAAATGGAGAAGACCAATGATAAACAGTTAGGGCCATATAAAGAATATTATAATGAGACTATGATTATCATTGTTGCTAGTGTTTTTATAGTTGGGGTACAAACTTCTATTCCATCATTTATCTCAAAAAACACTTTTCCAGGTTGTGTTCGTTCATTCAGTGGTTTCCCTATGGACGGCATTGAAGACCTTACTGGGATCAAGTATATCGCATGTATCTTAAGTAAAATGAAAACTCAAGTATCTCCATGGGATGCTATTAAAAAATACAAATCTAATATAATTGCTAGCCGAATTAAGGATATCATTGAAAAATACATAATAACTCGAAATGACATTACCGAAATGTATGTGAAGAAACGTGAATATATTATTTTAAATCCAGAATTACAATTACCATCGGAACATCATATTAATAAATGGGAACATTTCTTACCACCCGTTGTCAAATTCTCCATTGTCAAATCACTTAAAAACGTTACTAACGATTTTAAACAAGAAGTTCTTGAACTTGTACGTAACGGTAAACCGGAACAGTTTAAATCGATTGCTGTATTAAAAAGTAAGATTTCACAGTTTGGATATGGAATTATTGAATATATTAATCATATAGTAAGAACCAAAGACCAATTGTTAAAAACGTCGTCACAACTACCGTTTTTAGAAAACGGATGTTGCAATGAAGGTAGTGTTATTAACCCAATCGTATATTTCAATTCAGAAGATAATAACATCAATGTCAATATAAAGATTGTTAACCAACTTTCAAACATTGTTAATGATTTAAATAAACTTACTAGGGCTCCGTTGTTTTATCATCCAGCATTTACTGGAATTAATTATTCTTCCGTTACTACGGGCGATAAAGAAGAACTTATATATTCTACAGTTATCCATTACTGCAATCTTGATCGCAATTTACCAGTACCAAATCTATATAAGTCCATATGTAACGAGCGCCCATCAGGGTATGATTCAAATTGGTCTCTTCCCGATAAAATAGAATTTATGAAACGCAATGGAAAACGATACACGGAAAGTCATCTTGATAAACTAATGGATATTGTATTTAATAATAACATTGTCGACGATAAAACTAGATTACCATTCGATCAAATTACCGTAATCAAAGAAATTATTCATAATTTGGATAGTACAGAATCGAAAATTATTGAGGAACCTTTGAGAAAACTTTTAATGAAGGTTTTGAATAAATATAACCCAAAGATAATGACGCATGAGAAAAATGACGAATTAAAAGCACTTGACCGATACTTAACTAACACAAATACCAAATTACAAACTGAAATTATGAAATTCTTGAATAAACATGGGAATCTAACCGATTTAGAATTCAACAAAATTACCTCGTTTCTCGATAATATTACAAAGTGGTCTATCGATGAAATGTCTAGCAATACCGAACGGTCTGATACACATATGCATACAATTATTCAATTTCTCAAGAATTCTTCTTTTGATATTGGTAATATTTATCCTATCGCATTATTGAGCGATGAACCATTTTATTATAATGTTCCACGACATTGGGGAATTAGTAAGAAACATATTTCTGATATCAAACAATTTATTGAAAAATATTACGAGAACCTTCAACAATTTAAATCGGATACTGTACTTAAACGCTTACTTACCGAATTAAATTTACGCATCTCGGGGGTTACACAGTTCATTAATCATTTTCCCGTACAAACTGGTATTGTTAAAAATATAGAGGATACACGAGTTGTCTTTCATAATCTTTTCGACAAATCTACTACCTATAAAATCTTTTCATATTGCTTTTATTCCATCATGTATGAATATATTGTTCTTTCAAACGATTCAACACTGTTAATGGCCGATACGCAACTTACCAAAAAATCACGTAGGGAAACCATTGCGAATAACAACAATGTTTCGAATCAATTATATGCCGAACAAGATACCCCATATGAAGATGGTAATCAACTTCTTGAAATGGAAATCGTAACCGGCAATTTGGTCGATTTAAAACGACGGGTCGCATCATTATTAGTTTCATTTATAGACGTACAACAACAGAATAAAAACGCAATTGACATGTCTTACCCGGCCATAATGAAAAAGGTTGGTAGGTCCAAAGACAAAGAAAAACAACGTATTATATCCGATTTAGGGAAGTTAAGTATTGAAGAACGTAAGATTGAAGATATGTTTAAAAAATATAAATTAGGTAGGTGGAATATAGGTCAACAAAAGGGAATTTTTAAATACGATAAAAATACGTATGATAGAGAACGAAACGAACTTATTACCGAAGTACAAGAAGAATCATCAGACGCACTCGATTCCAATCTTGAATCATTAGATATATATGACATTGAACGACTTGACGCATATGAACCTGGCGACAACTATAATCGAGACACCTACGACTTTAGTAATCTAGACGATGAGTTCGACGATGGAGACTTTTATCCCGAAGACCGCGACGAAGACGAATTTTTCGAAGAGTAGTTATTCCGCACATTTTTTTATAATCATATTTTAGTTACAAATATTACTATATGAAAGGGTATATCAGATATCACAAACTTAATGTCTCCATTCTTATCTTTATTGCTATGTTCTTTATAATACATACTATAAAACCTACAATGCTGTATAATAATGACGGATCATTTAGACAATTCGGCGTTGGGTATCGTCATAAAACGGTTATTCCTATATGGGGGGTATCCATTGTTATGGCGATATTCTCCTATTTGTCGGTCATGTACTATTTAGCGTATATGTAAGACAATTTTCATCCATTTCATTATATATAATCAAATGGAAGCATCATTAATTGAACCGTCGGTTAAAAAATACCTATTTAATACGTTAAACAATTGCCATAATAACAGAGTGAATGTCTATTTTTATGCATTGAATATTGGTATTTTTATTATTTTCGCATTAATCGTTGGTAGTGTATTATACTATTGTTATACCCAAAAACCGAACGAATATGATAGACAACAGAAACTAATAAAGGATCAAGAGTATGTTATGTCGAAAATTCGATTTTATAAAGGACAAGAGAGGGAAAACGAAGAGACTCAAATGTCGAGCATTTCCAAGTTACCATTTACGCACGGACACTAGACAAATATATTATATCTGTATTTTATAAATTGAGTAATAATGAGTATCACTTTAGAAAGTCGTAATGAAGTTATTCGGAATAATAATACAGCACAGGAGAAATTAGCCGAAATTATGGAATCACACCCTAATCAGTCCACTACTCTACATATCACAGAGACATTACATGGCGACCTAGACCTTTTACTACTTAATGATTTTAATATTCAAACTATTACTTTCTCAAATGGCGAAATTACATCTGTCGTAAATATTCCAAAATCTGTTTCCACATTTACATGTAACGCCAATTTACTAGTTTCACTTACTAACTTACCGAGTTCTCTAATTACACTTAATGTTACTGATAATTTAATCAATGATATTAATGTTTCGAATCTTAAACGTCTAGAGAATCTAAACATTTCACATAATAGATTACAGAAATTAACTGATTTGCCATCAAGTTTAACTACGTTACTATGTGATTATAATCAATTACAAGACATCGATTTACTCTCGCTTAATAAATTAACGTCCTTAAATATTTCGAACAATAATATTACCCTTGTTGAGAACATGCCTGATAAAATACAAACATTTTTGTATGAAAACAATCCTAGTATTGAATTTAGAAATTCTGACACATCTATACTATCTAGTATTAATACAAATTCTGACGAGAAAACGAATACCAATTATACTGACGCGCTTAATGAATACTTTAGACTTAAACAAAACTACGAAGATGAATTACATAAAAAAAGAAAACAAATTTTTGAAAAGGAACCTAGCAAAAAGATCGCAAAACGTCTTGTATCCGGATTTATACCGAAGTGTATTAAATGCAAACGTAAGGTTGGGACTGTTTTTTCACGCAAAGAAACCACATATACTGCTGTATGTGGTGATACCAAAAATCCATGTGACCTCGATATTCAAATTTATCCCGGTGTTATGACACAATTCCAGTATATTTTTGATACGGCAAAGGAAGAATTTGATAAGGTCAAAGATGTAATCATACGTCAAAAATTAGACACACTTTTCAACTTTGTAACTGAAGAAGAGTCCGTTGAACTATTTAAGAATCAGTTGCAATTATACAACGAAGCACATACATTCTATAACGACTACTTGGATAAATACAATGATATGTATAATAATAAAGACACAGCGTCTACTATACAATCTAAACACGAAAAATTGTTCTCGCTTATTGAGAAAAATAAAGACCTATTGTCGGAATATAGGCAAACGAATAATGTGGAATTCTTAAAGTCCGCAGTTGATTTACAAATTACTGATATTATGCCGGAAATACGAAATATACGCATGTTGAAACACGAGATTATGGAAATTAATACTGTAACACCCGAATCTCATTTTGGTATTCAACCACCATCTACACATACTTTGTTTCAATACCCAGTATCATTAGCAAAATTAGACCATGTATCAGGAGAAGAACAACGAGTTATTAGTTTTACTATCTAATTCATTCATTTCATGAATATTTTCATCAAATGAATTTAGCAATCATTGTAATTCGATATACCATCCCAAACTATTCCATATGTATTCGCCCAATGTTTTTTAGCACATACACTGTTTCCGCTCTTATTCCATCCATCGTCGTTAAAATCGATAATTTTATCTGATTCTAGTCCAGGAGTTGTTGATGAATTCGCTAGGAATCTACCCGCTTCACTGAATAAAGTTCCTCTATTTTTAGCACTTTTTCCAGGAATTTTACTCTCTTCAGGAATTTTACACTTTCCGGAACTGTCTATTTCCCAATAATCAGGACACGTTGTCGATGAAGGGGGGTATACTTCAGAACCCGACGAATCATTCATCAACATTCCAATGTATGTAAGTATACCAATTAATAATATTATAGCAATCACGATAACAATAGTATAAAAATTGTCCATTCTATACTATTGTCTTACATTTTGTTCTGACCCTACTAAATATTTAGTGACTGTCTGTTCTCATCGTGATAATTTAATTTGACGAAAATATATATCAGTTATATAAATAACGATGAATTATAATCAAGCACACCTTGATACAAATCAAATCCATAAAAATCCTGAACGTTATAATGGACGTGTAAATATAGTAGAACCGCCATCACCCGATATTGTTTTCAAAATGCAGGAGAAAATTGCCATTAAAAATACGTCTACAGCATACTGTGGTGCGGTCGCAGGAACATGGGAATCTAGTCTATTATCACAATTGTTTTTTTCTGCTGAAAATATCCAAATTATACAACATGAACTACGACTAGGGGTATATAAATCATCGCAAAATAAAATTGTTATCCCACCTCAAAATATTGACAATCTTAAAATTATAATGAGAAGTATTTATCTACAATATGCAGAACACAAAGAAGATGATATTACCGGTCAAATTGAACGTCTTAATAAATTAGTACTTGATTATGCTATTCCATCCGTATACAGTGCGGCTATGGGATATATGAAGTATTGCCAAGATCAGAGTACACTTGTTGTTCCTCTCGAATTACCACGTAATCACGACCGTGATTATAAACAATTAGAACTAAAACAATTTATGTAACTTATAATTTAATAACAATAGTATATATTATATATAATGAGTTGTCTTTTCAATAGCATGCATTTTTTTTTACCCGAGTTGTCAAGTGGGGATATTCGCAATAAAATCTGCGATTATATTCAAAACAATGGTGCTTTAGTAGATGGTCTGAAAACATCTGAAATTGTAAAAATGGAAGGTGGGACCTATATTCAAAATATGCGCAACCCGAGTACATGGGGTGGAGCAATTGAGATACAATCTGCTTGCAATATATGGCAGTGGCGTATTATTGTTAAAAATTTCCGCGACAGGAATGGAACCAGCATTGAATTTATTCCCGTTTCTAGTAATTATACCAAGACGATTCAATTAGAATGGACGGGCGGTCATTATGAACC
>Ga0257122_1001313_pt1 | contig 17843 bp, 16 predicted proteins | sample SI106_120metaG_FD_190146 | JGI IMG/M metagenome (GOLD analysis project Ga0257122, IMG submission 190146) | Marine microbial communities from Saanich Inlet, British Columbia, Canada - SI106_120 | ecosystem: Environmental > Aquatic > Marine > Inlet | place: Canada: British Columbia | collected... | reverse complement strand
TTTATATCAATTATATAAATTACTATTTTTGTTATATTTATGTAAAAATATCGTTACGACAAACAGTGCATAACTTACCCGTATATTTATTATAGAGTTTGTTCTGTTCAACACAATTCAAACAGAAAGTATGATTACAGGAGGTTTGCACTATACTTTTGTTTTTCATTGATTCTAAACAGATTGCACAATGAACTCCGTTTTCGGGTTCTTCGTTGATGTTATTTATTAATATTTTTTGTAAATTATTCGCCTTTTCCAATGCAATAGATATTTCCATGTGAACATTTCTCATAAAATAGTATCTATTATGTTCAGCCAATACCAGCTCTGCATATAATTTGTATTTTTCATTCATTATTACTATGTTATTAATAATGAAAAAAATGACATTGTTTCTCAATTTTTTGTAAAAAATTATACAATTCCCTTAGTTTTTGTAATGACAATTGAATCATACACATAATCAATAGAAGTTTGTACATAATCAAAAACCATTGTTGTTGAATTTATGACATTTACTTTTCCTATACCAAAATGATGTAAATCAACACTGGCAGACCAAGGGCCATAGTCACCGGGTACATTTATAACATAATTTGATATTTTGTATATCAAAAATAAATATAATTAATTACATAATTGCTGTGTTGTAATGAAAAATTGATATAAACCGCTATTGTTATATAATAGTATACTCAATAACAATGACACAATATATATGTGAAAAATGCGGAGTAAAAGAGACGGTTGTACAACCGCCTCCTCCCGCTGTAATACCCGTGAACGAACTCATTCTCACACCTACTGACATTTCTATTACAAATTCATCATTTGAAGAAATATCTACGTATTATGATACAGTATTTAATGTCGATAAAACTACGTATGTTTCATCAAACGATGAACCGACTCCTATGAATTGTGTGAAAGAATTAATTGACTCGATACCTACAAATTTTTGGGAAACCCCCGATTTACAAATACTGGATCCGTGTTGTGGAAATGGCAACTTCGGGGTGCATTTGTATCATAAGTTACTCGCACATCATTCTACGCAGTCCATCTTAGAAAATATACTGGAATTCAATGATATAAATGTGCAAAGATTAGATAATGTTCGTAAAATATTTGATGCAGATAAATATAAATTACAAATTACGCAACACGATTTTCTAAACACGGAATACAATAAATCATATGATTTGATTGTTGCCAATCCACCGTATGCAAAGTTATTAGAAAATGGTAAACGTGCATCAAAAAATCACAATCTAATCAAAGATTTTATTAAAAGGTCATTGGAATTATTGAAACCCGATGGATATTTATTGTTTATTACACCAGATAATTGGATGTCATATGCAGACAGAAATGAATTGATTAAAATTCTTACACGACTACAAATTGTACATCTTGATATTCATACTGCGAAAAAATATTTTAAAAAGATTGGGTCCAGTTTTACTTGGTATCTAATACAAAATCGTCAAGCAACCGATAATATTACTGTTTCTGGTATATGGAAAAAAGTGGAATATACAAGCAGTATTCCATCAATTGAACGTAAATATATACCATTATTGTATACAAATGAGGTTTACAATATATTATCAAAGACAGTGGATGCAGATGAGTTGGAAAAATATAAAGTAGAAACAAGCAGTGATTTGCACCGATATACAAAACGCGAAATTATCCGCGATGAGGAAGATGATATTTACAAACACAGATTAATCCATACAGCAAAACAAACGTGTTATGCATCAAGACCCCATAAATTTCAAGAAGGTTACAAGGTGTTCATCACTACAACTGACAAGTATAAGGTGTTTGTAGATGATTGTGGAATGACACAGTCAATTGTATTTATACGATGTTCGGGTTTGGATGACGCAAACCGCATCAAAACGATTCTTGAACACCCGTTGTATGTATTTATAAATAATTTGTGTAGATGGGGGAATTTCAACAATATTCGTATTTTGCAAAGTTTCCCGATTCCATTGGTTGATTCGTATGATGAAACCGCAATTTATAGACATTTTAATATTACCGACGAAGAAATCAAGTTCATCAATGAACATTAAACAAAAACATTACACCCTTGGTAATTTAAAACGCCGTTTTCACAGAGTAAAAATAATCAAAAATGTAAAATCAATAATAGGAATTTCACCTACGATGGTCTAACTTTTTCTTCTTCATTTTGGATATTTGAAGAGGTGAAAGACTAAATTTGAAAACACGCAGGGTGTTCTTGCTTCTCTATCCAGCACTTTGTTAAGTTCATTATGTTGATTGCCGAATTAGCATCTCTTGTCTTGAATACGGTTTGTTTGACTTGGGGCTCCGCCGATTGTGCGCATTTCTCTCTATAAGCGTAATACACTTCTGGTTTATGAACAATCCTATTTAGTTTTCTCGCTCTCGCTCTCACTCTCACTATCGCTTTCAACGCAATCGCAATGACAACTTCCGCAGGTTCTTGTCCCACAATCGTCGCAAATATGTCCATCGTCAGCCATATGTGTTTGTTCACCACATTCGTCGCAATTACCTTCGCATCTACAATCTTCTCCTGTTCCACTATACATTTTCATACATAGTCCACATACCATCATATTGCAATCCCCGCACATACAATCTAAACAAGTTTCACAATAATTTTCCCCGCAACTCATACAAGATTTATTTTTATTACAATCGGAACAAGGAACACAATAACATGTATCAAAGTCCTCACTTTCACACGCCTTGCATACTTTGGTTGCGTCAGGGTCGGGGTCATTTATTGTGTGATTATCATCACACTCAGTTAGAACCGACTCGGTAACATTATCAATGTTGTTTGGTGTAGAAAATGCGCTCATTTGTATACATATCAACTTTTCTCTATATTAGTTTAGCAACGGGTTGTCATCAAATAAATATATTTAGAGACTTCGTATAAGAAAGAATATTATGAAAATAATAAAGATACGATAAAAGAAAGAAATATAAATATATGTTATTACATTATTTTAACATATATTATGGAAAATCGGCCCGATTGGAATACTTACTTTAAAGAAATTGTACAGGTCACATCAAAACGATCGCCATGTGACCGACTGAAAGTGGGTTGTCTTATTGTAAAAGATAACCGAATTATTAGTCAGGGTTACAATGGTTTTTTACCGGGTTGTCCACATACAAGTATTGTACGAGATGACCACGAACAAGCAACAATACATGCCGAGCAAAATGCATTATGTGACTGTGCAAAACGAGGTGTTTCGTGTAATGATGCAACTGCATATATAACGCATTACCCATGTTTGATTTGTACACGGCTGTTAATAGCTTCTGGTATTTATGAAATCAAATATATTGAGGATTATAGAAACGATGAGTTGGTTGAGTATTTTATTACACAAAAAAACATTTTGTTATCTAAATTACAATAAAAATACAATATGTCTATACTTTTTCTTTTTCTTTTTCTTTTTCTTTTTTTTAATCTTTTTTATCTTTTTTTGATTTGTATGTAGGGTCTGCATTATCACACAGCTGTGGGATATGTCCAGTTATAGAACGAAATAGTTCAATGCATCTGGATTCATATGCGTGATATGTTTGTGCAATAACCGTAGTCATTTGTCCAAGAATATTGACATCAACCGTTGTATGTGGAAGTTTCCAACTATAAAACTCCCATGTATTTCCTAACAACAAATCCGTCTCAATTGTATGATAGAGATGGGCATTTGTGACTGACATCTTACCTGGATTCGGTTCTCCATTTTTGTTTAATCGTTCTGCAACGCAATGTCCACACAAATAAGACCCCCAGCGTGCCTTCATTCCTGTACGTGTGCCACCTAATTTCATAATGACATTGTTTCTGGCTATGATGTAGATATGTTCTGCGGTTTCTTTCCAACGGTCTTCATTTACTGGTACGGTTTTTACCGTTGTGCGACGCGTTTCACTATTGTCTAATACAATGTCAGCCATCTTGGCGAATTCTGCACCGACTGCTGCTTGGCAATAATCTGTTACGGTCATCTCCTCTGGGATAATATCCTTTGTCCATTTTGTACGAGCAAGAGAACCTGCCGTAAATTTAGGGTGTACTTGCATGATAGTTCTTAAAATCGTGTATAATTAAGTTATTATGTGATATGTGGTGGGTTTTATTCAATTTTTTACATTGTAACCGTTATAATTCAACAAAATATATGGATATTATATAACAATGGCAACTTCATATGATCCAAATAAACTAGGTGGTTATAATTGGATTTTTATTACTACAGATAATGACAAAATAGATAATGACAAAATAATAACAGACCTCACCGAAAATAGAAATTTCAAAAAAATATATACTGACAAAAAATCTAATAAGACAAATTATGGAGCTAAGGGAATATCTCAACAACAAGGAAACAACATTGAAGTAGATTATAAAACAATTTTAAAACATAATATTATGGGCGGTATTACCGATAAAGACTTAAATGCATTAATGCGAAGTGAACCAAACGATACGGCTGCTCCATTAACTGATACGCAATTAAATGAAGTAGACGATACGCAATTAAATGAAGTAAACGAAATATTAAAAGAAATAGAAAAGCTAGAAGGTGGCAAACGTAAATCCAAATCTCGCAAAAACAAATCCCGTAAATCCAAATCTCACAAGAGCAAATCCCGTAAATCCAAATCACACAAGAGCAAATCCCGTAAATCCAAATCACACAAGAAATAATTCATTCTTTTAGTAAACATTTTTAGAACAAGAGAGAACCTGATACAACTATTTTTGTCAATATACAATATACCATGAATATTGACAACAAACCGATGTCTTTGCATTTGAGTGGAGAAATAGACCAAGAGAAAATTCTACCTATGGAAGAAATAGAAATGAGAACAATCCCTAAAAAAAGAGTCGCTTCAAGAAAATCACCCTCAAAACCCAGAAAAACAGCAAAACGTAAACGATGTAAAAAAGGTTCTCGCCGAAATCCAAAAACCAAACGTTGTAATAATAAATGTCTTCCCAACCAAAAAAGGAATCCAAAAACAAGGCGGTGTGTTCTTCGCAAAAAAATAAAAAAATGAAAAATTTATATCAATTATACATCGTCATACAACTGAAAAATAGATAAAATACAAGTATTAATAAATTGTGTATTGTTTTGTTCAACCGATTCAGTATAACGAGAAAGCAATAAAGACGACATAATGTTATTTAAATCCCCCATACTTGCCTCCATTCGTAATAATTCCCCGGTTTTTATGTTAAAAAGACGAAAAGTTTTTTCATTGTCGTCCGTGGTGTCTTCCATATGTTTCATGTTCCATAACCAAGCATAAATTGCCAGTTGTAACATATGGTCGTGTGTTAGTTCACTCGTACATTTAAATTCCCAAACAGTAGTATCTGTAATCAAATCGGTACGTGCATTAAACCGAAATAGTTTTCCAGGTATAATTTTATCTACAAATTTGTCAATATGTTTATGCTGTTCTTCCATAGAAGCATTCATAATATATTCTTCTATCAATGGTGGAGAATCTTGACAATCAGGGCTAACAACGTGTCGTAATCGGTCTTTACAAATCGTTACAATTTCATCGGTTAGCCAGTTATAATCATCTCTGTCAATTTGGTTTAACTTAAAATACAAGGATTCTTGAATGGCGGTGTTAATGTTTGCCATGTATAGATAATCATTAACAGATTCAATCGTTTCTGGTAGATTACCGATGATTTCTAATAGAAATTGTTGTTTCTTTTCATTAAGGTTCTCTACATTCATGTCAATAATGTCATATAATATACTATCTTTTGTTTTGTATGAGTAGTCATCGGTCCATGCATTCAACAAATGGTCATAATACATACATGGAATTGCGATACCATTTAAGTCGCTAACTTCTTCATAGTACCCCTTTTTCGTTTGTATAATTCCAGGAATCTCTAAGTTCTCAATTATGTCTTGTTCTTTCACAAAAATACGGTCCAAAATAGAACATATATGTTGGTTTGTATCTTCTGGTATGAATTTGATTAATTCGGTTGGAGTAATTTTGATCGGTAAATTTGATTCTGTTTCTTCAATACGTAAAAATAAAGTTTGTTGTTGTCCTTTGAAATTCACATAATCTACCAATTTCATATCTACATGACTCATTTGTAAAAATTCCAATGGACGGTCTTCCCTTCGTGTATCACTTTCAAGAACATATAACCCGTTTGATGCTCGTGTACATGCTACATACAATGTATTTGGACATATATCACGAGGTAAATTACGTGCATAATACTTAAAATAAGAATTATCATATCCAACAACAAATACATATTTACGTTGTCTACCCTTTACACAATGAAATGTAGAGAACACAATTTTACCATCAATCACACGTTGGTCAATATCGGTGTTTTCGAGCATAGGAACATGACATGGAATATTTTTTTCAACCAACATGTTCTCTAATTTACGAATATTGCTACGTTCTCCTTTTACAGATGGTCCTAATATAAAGATATCACTGGGTTTTACCCCTTGTTCAAACAATTTATTAATTTCGGCACATACAATGCGTTCAATATTGAACCGTGAATTGCGAATATATTGAACAGGAACATCATCTCTACATGCATCCATACGTTGTTCTCCCAACATTGCATTATTTACAAAATGGCTCATTTGTCGTGTAATTCTATAGGACATTTTCATAGTACATTTTTGAAATTGTTGGGTTCTCAAAGAGGGGTGGTCTTTCCATATCATTTCGGCCAATGTTAAAAACCGAATATCAGAACCCTTGAATTCATACAACCCTTGCATATAATCCCCCAATATCAACAGTTGAATTGGAGAACCTATGTCTTTTATAAATTTTACCATCAATTGGTAGTATAATAGGGTCATATCTTGGGCTTCATCTATCACAATCATATCAAATTCAGGAATTTTTCTATTTGATTCCTTGTTATTTGTTACGATTTTCTTAATTTCATTATCAACATGGGCTGTACATGAGTAATAACATACAGCAAGACTATGGTATGTGTGTATAGTTAGGTTATCTATACCCATTGATTTTGTTTTTCCCCGAACTTCGAACTTTAACGACTTATTGTAGGTAATTTGTAGTATTTTTTGAGAACTTAATACCTTTGCAATTTCCAAAATAAGTGTTGTTTTACCCGTTCCAGCTACCGCATCAACTATAACATTGTCCCCTGTTTGAGTTACATTTAATATTTTTTGTTGTTCTTCACTTAACATTTTTAATGAATTGGAGAACCTGGTATTAATATATTATGTTTCTTTGATTATATATCGTTTTTATAACACTTTTATCAATTTTTGGTATTCTTTGTATAAAGTTCTCCAATCCCTGAAAATAATGTAGAGAAACTGATGAATATAATAGTTGTATTGTTATTTTTGGTTGTCATATAGACTACGATTTAAGTTACATACATTTATTTTAAATAATATTGTAGTATTATTATTAAGGATTAGAGAACCTGAACAATATGATACAATTGTTTATTCAATATGATACAAATTTGATGTATATTTTTTAATATTTGATATAATGTTGTTCAGGTTCTCCAATCCCATAAAAAAATGTTATAAAAAAACTTAATTATAGTTTACAAAAGAAAGATTCGTGTTAATATTGTTGTGAAATTACTTGGAATATCCCCCTCCCGCTGCTGCACGTGGTCCCCCTCCCGCTGCTGCACGTGGTCCCCCTCCCGCTGCTGCACGTGGTCCACAATTCGGTCGTAGACGAGCAGGTGTACGTGGTGCGGACATATCTCTAATCCAAGAGGATGCCCTTAAATATATTTTCTGTAATTTGAGAGCATCCTCTTGGAGTTTGCTATGATTACTGTTATTTGGTGATGGCATTTGAAAACGATGTATTGATGTGATATATTATGTTGAATTGGTGTGCTATTAGCAATTTTCTACATAATGGCTTGAAAATCAAGGGAATTTGAGAACATAATAAACGTGTAATAGTATGTTCTCAAAAACAAAGAAAATGGAGAACTTAATAATAAATTTGTAATAAGGTTCTCAAAAATGTAAAAAATTGATGCAAATAGTATCTATATTTAAAATTAACAATTCAATAACAATTCAATAATGACAGTTGAAGTTAAGCGTATCTCTCGTCGTCAACAGGGCTTACCTCCTGTTGCAGTCAAACACCAAGAAAAGTCTATAAATGACCTTGCAACATTTTATACAACGGAATGTAATTATATTATTTATCATTCTACTCGCGAAATGTATCGTGGTCAAATGAAAGATTATATGAGACATGGTAAAGGACAAATGATATATGAGAATGGTGTTGTATATGAGGGATTATGGGAAAATGATAAACCCAAACATGTGCAAATTTATATTAAAGACCCATCATTTTTGGATATGATTCATGCATGGTTAGAATACAATGCATAAATAAAAAATAAAAATATAAAAAAATCACCTTAATTGGTGTTTTTTATTTGCTTTTTTTTCATGGTTTTCCCACCCGTTCTTGCACGATAATTATTGCGAAATTTCTTACTATTTTGAATGGCTCTTAGTAGTCGTATTGATTTTACACTTTTGATTTTTTTACTCTGTGAAAACGGCGTTTTAAATTACCAAGGGTGTAAAGCTTTAATTTTGCTGGTACATTTGGCAAACGTGTAATAGAATGTTCTCCAAAAAGTACGAAAAATGTGTAAAACGTGGAAAATTGATAGAATATATGTGGGTTATATTGATTCAACTATAGCACACCAACTTAAGCCAGCACAACAAGTATGAAAAAACCTGTGTTTCCATCGTTACCACCGGATATTGAGCGAGTTATTTTAGAGGTAACCGGCGGATTAGAACATGTTGATAAAATAAAAATGTTAAAAGATGATATTCATTTCCAGGGGGGGTGTCATTATTTGCAATACCTACGTCGGTTTACTTGGTTTGAACATATTACATTTGAAGAAGCGACTGATTATATGAATATGTTTACCCAATGCAAATGCTGTGAACGTCATAAAAAACAACGCCCATCTACCCGAATGTTCATGGAAGGATTTATTCAAGAAGGGTTAACCATTATTAAACCTGATAAAAATTATAAATGTCAATGCAAATGCAGACATTTATCAAGAGTTATGTGTGACGAACGCTACAACGTTGAAGAGGAGTTTAATGCGTGGGTACAAAATTAAAAAAAAACATTCAAATTATACATCGGGATATATTTGTATTTTTTGTTCAGGTTCACGAGTATTTGTGCAACCCTGAAAGGACTGTGTTAACCGTCTAACCCCGTTTTTTCATGGTTTTACCCCCGGTTTTTGCACGATAATTATTACGAAATTTCTTACTATTTTGAATGGCTCTTAACAAACGCATTTGTTTCACTGCTTTTTGTTTGGAAGTGCATTTGGCAAAAGTCTTTTTATTAACGGGGTTATAAACGCGATAACATCGTCTATTATTCACTTTACGTGTTTTATATGGCATAATATATATTAATATAATATTATATTTTCAGTTACATATCATACATAGTTTTGATGGTTAAACAGAAAGAGAAGTTGGTGTTATTCATATGTAAAATTCTGCCGTGTTCATCAAATAGCCGAATTCTGAACCGTTGAATATCAACGGGTCCAAAATAGATACGCGGTTCAGATACAATAGACATTTCATTATCAAGTAGCATGTTAAAATGAGAACCTTTAATAGATATACGTGCTAAAATGTCATCATTTAATATAGATTGATTAAAAATACTAATAAACGGATTATTTGAATTTTTATTGAAATCATCAACAGATAAATAAATATAGCGATTGTTTTTAGGTTCAACAATGGAATCCGCAACATAAAAGAAGTCCCCCTCATATTTCGGTTTTAAGAACCCCAGATTCCACCCGATTCGTTTCGTAATTTCAACATTGTCTGTAACACCACTGATATTTCGTGTAAAGTCCAATGTAATTTTGTGAATAGATAAGGTTTGAGTACCGACAGGTCCAATGGTGACTTTACCGCTACCAGAACCATCAGCAGTTAAGTCTAATGATAATCGTACATAAGAAAAAATTTCAGTAGGTTTAAGCATTTTCCCATTAACATCAAGAGGGCATAATACATTGTTAATTTTATCTATAAAATCATTAGGATTGTAATTACCATCGGGTATAATAAAAACATTTTCGGCGCATTTATGTTCAGGTTCATCGCCAAACTCTACTTTTAAATACAAAAAATTATTACCATTACTGGCGGATATTCCATAGAAATTCAATGGCATTTCTAATGCACTTAATTCCATAGAAACAACTTTATGAAATTTGGTAGTTAATTGTACAGTAAAATCCGAACTTTGAGTAGTATTGATACTTTCGCGAAATCGTGTGTCAATATTAACACATTTAGTAATAACTCGTGTATTAATAGGGTTAATCCTTCCAGGTAAAAAATCGCTATTACTTGTGTAAATATAATCGGTATTCGGGCGTTGTATTAAATTTTGTGCACGGGAAGCATCTTGGTTATCTGGTCGCGGAATATTTATTGGGTCCAATTGATAATTTGTTGGAACACTGGTAGGTTGATGTTGTTCATCTTGACATTTATCATTAACTAACTGTTTTTTGGCGGCATTAAGAAAGTTTATCAAATCCCGTTTTAATCGTTTATCAATATGTCCACTCTGCAAAAGTTGTTCACGTATTTCATATTCCTTTAAATCAATGTCAGCAACAGTATATTTTGTTCTCCGTTTCATTTTGAAAAAAGTTTCCAAATCTTGGGTAGTATAATTACGAATATCTAAATCTAAGTTTTCCATTACTTACTATTTCCAGATATAATTATATGCTTTTTTATATAAATAAGTAATGCGTAAAATATGAGTTTACATACAATTCTTTTCGTTTGTTTTATTATATAGAAGAAAAATGTCAGCCAGTGATTATACATGTTTAAGAAGATATAGAACACAAATGTCGTGTAATACAGTACCAACGTGTCATACATTACCAGCATGTCTACCGAATGGTACGAGTAGTACCAATACGTGTACATCAAATCAAGTAGCTTTGAGTAGTTCTGGGTATTGTAATGTCCCAACTCAATGTATTTCAAGTACTGGACAAGTGATTTCAGCAGATTTAATATATTGTCCAGATACTGCATTTACAAATCAAAAATACGTGACAAAAACAATAAATCCATCATATGTAGTTCCAGTGAAAGATGCAACTGTAGGGTTTTTAGTCGAAAAAAGATTACCATTTATAAAAAATCAAAAAATTAGTTGTAGAATAGAGGATAACGAAACTAATTATTTTAACGGCAGTGTACTTGATTATGATGCAGATACAGGATTTTTATCAATAGGAGCGATTGACAATATAACAGGAGATTTTAGCAATACTGTTGTATACAAAATTAATTTAATTTTATTTGATCCTGAAACAGTAAAGTTAAAGCAACGAATGGACTATTTATATAAATATTTATTTCAAGTAAATTTACATACAACACCTAATTATAATCCTGCACTTGAACAATTAATATATTTTGAGAGACGAACAATAGATTTAATGTTTTATTTATTTGATTATGATATCAGGATAGCAACTGATTATGAATTTACTGAAGCATATTTATTTAATTTATTGAAAAACACATTGTATCTTTCTTTATTTGATATAGACATAGCCTATATTTTAAATTTCCAACCAAATGGAAACCCAGATGTTCTAATCACAAATTTAAAAAATGCACTTTATGAAATGTACAAATACTTATTTGATGTTGATTTAGAACAAAATATATGGTTTAATCCAAATTCCTAATTAAACAAACAAATTATTATGTGATTGTTTAATATTTTTATTAATTATATATATATATAATAAATACTATGCCCAAAATACCTGTAAAAAATTTATCTATTGAAGGAACCTTAAGTGTAGCCACTGGTGGAAGTATTCAAATAGGCAGTGCAGCATTAAGTGAAACTCAATTACAACAAGTAGTAAATGGTGCAGATGGTGCTCAAGGTGCAGCTGGTGCAGATGGTGCTCAGGGTATTCAAGGTGTAGCTGGTGCAGATGGTGCTCAGGGTATTCAAGGTGTAGCTGGTGCAGATGGTGCTCAGGGTATTCAAGGTCCATCTGGTGCAGATGGTGCTCAGGGTATTCAAGGTGCAGCTGGTGCAGATGGTGCTCAGGGTATTCAAGGTCCATCTGGTGGTGTAGATGGTGTAGATGGTGTAGCTGGTCCTCAAGGCATTCAAGGACCAGCAGGTCCATCTGGTGGTGTTGATGGTGCTGATGGTGCTCAAGGTATTCAAGGTGTTCAGGGTCCAATATATTCTGTTCCACAGGTTCCTACTGGTTGGCATTATGCTGACCCAAATGATATCAATAATACAGGATATATTGAAGGAACGTCTGGACAACTATATTATGGATTTAATGCATTAGATGATACACCAACATCATATCAAAGTCTATTATATATGTGGTTTGAATACCCAGATGGAGAAAAGAAATGGAAATCACTTAACTTTCAAAATCCATCAGCATAAATGAATATGTTAAATAATGTAATATAAAGTGTATATATAAATATATACATACACTTTTGTGATGTCTCAAAATCCTGGACCAACCGGACCAACCGGACCAACTGGGCAAAATGGACAATCTGGACAATCTGGGCAAGCTGGGCAAGATGGCATTCAAGGAATTCAAGGAATTCAAGGAATTCAAGGAATTCAAGGGCCGCATGGTATTGCTGGAACAAATTTCACTGAAGACGTGTCGATGAATAACGATTTACATGTATTTGGTAACACACGTGTAGATGGGGATTTAATTGCAGCTGGCGATGGAACGGTCTACAATCGCTTATTTGTAAATAAAGACGCAAGAATAAAAAAGAGATTATTTGTAGACGGTGATATGGTAATGCTTTCAAAATCATATTTCATGGATACTGTTTCAATTGCTGGTAATTTATCAGTACAGAACAATGTGGAATTCAAAGATAAGATTATAGGTTTAGATGGGTTAGACGTTAATGGTCAAACCGTACTATATGATTTAAGTGTAAATGGAACGTTATCAACGCCTGTATTGAATGTTTCAACATTAACAACAAATGCAGTGGATATTACGACAATGACCACACAAATTGCAAATATTGGACCCTTACTCAATCTTACTGGCAATGCAGATATTGGAGGTAATATGGATGTAGTAAAATCTGTAACTATAGGCGAAACTATGTCAGTAAATGGTGATGCAACATTTAATGCTGGAGTGAACATAATAAATGATTTAACAGTTGGTAATGAAATAACCGCAACCACTACAAATACAACAACGCTTAATGCAGACATAGTGGACATTTCAACAAATTTATTTGTGAAACAGGATGCTTCTTTTAATGGAAGTGTTTTTATAGAAAAAGATCTGGTTGTAAATGGACAGCTTACTGCTCAGTTTGTTAACAATGAATACGTAATAAATACAACAACGACCGACTATAATATGATAATAGCAGAGGATTTATCATTAAATGGAGATATGAATGTCTTAAAAGATATGCACGTAAATGAGAGATTTTTTGTTAATGGAATTTCAACAATGAAAGGAAATTCAGTTGTAGAAGGAAATCTGGATGTATCAGGAAATCTGGATGTATCAGGAAATACAACATTAACAACAGTAACCTCAAGTGGAAATGCAAGTATTGGTGGAGAATTAAATGTTACGGGAGCAACAACATTTAATGATAATGTCACCATAACAGGAGATTTACATATAACCGGAAATACAACACAAATTGATGCGACAAATTTAACAATAAGCGACAATACAATTGTTTTAAATAAAGGAGGTGACATAAATACACTAATGGGAGCTGGTATTAATTTTAATCAAGGAACAACCGAAGACGCTGGAGTTATTCGCGTAAGTAATGATTTATCAAGTTTTGAAGTAAAACTACCCAATATGGAAGGTGGAATATTTCAAAAAATAGCAACAAAAGATTCTAATAACGATTTTACTGCCCGTAATATTACATCAACTGGAATAACTACAATTAATGAAATGAATTTAACTGGTATATTAAATGTAGCGGATACTACCAACTCAACAAATAAAACAACCGGTGCAATTGTAACATCTGGAGGTATTGGTATTAATCAAAATGCAAATATTGGTGGTAATGCATCAGTAACTGGTACATTAAGTGTGACTGATGCTACAAATGTATCTAATATAAATTCAAGTGGAATATTATCTGTTTCTAATACTACTAACTCATTAAATGCAACAGTTGGTTCAATAGTAACAAGTGGAGGTATGGGTGTTGCTCAAAACATAAATGTTGGAGGAAATTTGGGTGTAATTGGTTCATCTTCACTTGCATCATTGACAACCTCTGGAGATATAAATGTTACATCAACCACAAATTCTACAAGTGAAACAACTGGCTCTATTCATACTGCGGGTGGGTTAGGTGTGAAAGAAACTGCATTTATTGGAGGAAATTTAAATGTATCTGGTGCAACTAATATGGCAAATACAAATATTGTAGGAACAATGGGTATAACTGGAGCAACCACATTAGCAGGAACAATAATTACGGGTCAAACCTCTATTACAAATGATACAGCAAGTTCAAGTATAACAACCGGATCATTAAAAACTGCTGGTGGGCTTGGTGTAGCATTAGGTGCATATATTGGTGGTAATTTAAATGTAGAAGGCACAACAAATGTTGCAGGTGTGGTTGGGAGTGGTATTTTAAATATTACGAATACTACTAATTCTACGAATAGTGGAAATGGCTCAATTGTGACATCTGGTGGATTAGGAGTAGCGCAAGACACTCAAATATATGGTAAATTAAATGTGGGTGGTATTTCAACAATGAATAAAACAAATATTGTAGATTATACTCCTTCAGTGAATGCAAATACAGGTTCCATAACAACCCTTGGCGGCATGGGTGTTGCCCAAGATATCAATGTTGGTGGAACCGCGACAGCGAGTGTTGTAAAATCCACGGTTGCAACTGGAACTGCACCATTTACGGTAATATCAACCACCCCTGTTACTAATTTAAATATTGCTGGAAATGCAGCAACCGCGTCTGCTGCCGAAGTAGGGAGTGTATTAGATACAAGAATTACTACACTTGAAGGGTCAAGTTCTGCATCAGCCGGTGATATATCTGCAAATTTAGCTGCAGAAATCGTACGTGCACAAGGTAATGAAGCATTAAAAGCAAATTTAGCGGGTGCCACATTTACTGGAGATATAACTAATTCATCAACTACGGATTCAACCGCAAAAGAGAATGGGTCAATAACAACATCTGGTGGGTTAGGAGTAACAAAAAATGTAAATATTGGTGGAGATGCAAATATTGAGGGAAATGCAACAATTGATCAAAACTTATTGGTTACTGGTAATTTAACTGTTGCTGGAACAACCACCACAATTAATTCTACTGTTATTACTATCAATGACCCCGTATTTGATATTGGACAGTCATCTGCAGATGATAATTTGGATAGAGGTATTAAATTCAAATACAGAACTGATGTTGAAAAAGAAGGATTCTTTGGTATGGACGACACTGATAAGAAATTCACTTATATACCAGATGCATTGGATGATGGTAGTGTGTTTTCTGGTGAGGTTGGTACAATAAAAGCAAATATTGAAGGAAATGTAGATGGTAAAATAGGCGAAACCACTCCAGAATCAGGTTCTTTTACTACTATATCTACATCGGGTGACTCTACAATTGGTACTAATTTAATTGTATCTGGAAGCACAACTGTTGCGAATATAACAACAACCAATATCACGAGTACAGGAACATTAGATGTAACCGGTGTAACAACATTAGGAACAGTATCTACTGGAAACACTGCTGTAGATGGAACAATAAATGTTACTGGAAATGCTACTGCAAATGTGTTCAGCTCAACCGTGGTTACTGGTACAGCTCCATTTACAGTAATATCAACAACCCCTGTTACTAATTTAAATATTGCAGGAAATGCAGCAACTGCGTCTGCTGTCGAGGTAGGGAGTGTATTAGATACGCGAATTACTACACTTGAAGCATCAAGCAGCGGAACAGATGGTAATCTATCTGTAAATTTAGCTGCCGAAGTTACTCGTGCCCAAGCAGCTGAGGTTGCAAATACAACATTAATTACCGATGCATCCAGTAATTTAGCTGCTGAAGTGACCCGTGCCCAAGCTGCCGAAGTAGCAAATACAACATTAATCACCGATGCATCCAGTAATTTAGCTGCCGAAGTTACTCGTGCCCAAGCGGCCGAAGTAGCAAATACAATATTAATCACCGATGCATCCGGTAATTTAGCAGCTGAAGTGACCCGTGCCCAAGCAGCTGAGGTTGCAAATACAACATTAATCACCGATGCATCCAGTAATTTAGCAGCTGAAGTGACCCGTGCCCAAGCTGCCGAAGTAGCAAATACAACATTAATCACCGATGCATCCAGTAATTTAGCTGCCGAAGTTACTCGTGCCCAAGCGGCTGAAGTAGCAAATACAACATTAATCGCCGATGCATCCGGTAATTTAGCAGCTGAAGTGACCCGTGCCCAAGCGGCTGAAGTAGCAAATACAACATTAATCACCGATGCATCCAGTAATTTAGCAGGTGAAGTGACCCGTGCCCAAGCTGCCGAAGTAGCAAATACAACATTAATCACCGATGCATCCAGTAATTTAGCTGCCGAAGTTACTCGTGCCCAAGCGGCCGAAGTAGCAAATACAACATTAATCACTGATGCATCCAGTAATTTAGCTACCGAGGTAGCCCGTGCCCAAGCGGCTGAAGTAGCAAATACAACATTAATCACTGATGCATCCAGTAATTTAGCTGCTGAAGTTACTCGTGCCCAAGGTGCTGAAGTAGCAAATACAACATTAATCACTGATGCATCCAGTAATTTAGCAGCTGAAGTGACCCGTGCAGAAGCTGCCGAAGTAGCAAATACAACATTAATCACTGATGCATCCAGTAATTTAGCTGCCGAAGTTACTCGTGCTCAAGGTGCTGAATCATTAAAGGCAAACTTATCGGGTGCATCATTTACTGGAGATATTACCAGTTTATCAAGTACTGATTCAACATCAATAAATAACGGTGCAATCTCAACCGATGGTGGTTTGGGTGTAATGAAGAATGTAAATATTGGTGGTAATACTAATATTGGAGGAAATACAACAATTGACCAAAACTTGACTGTTACAGGTCATTTGACAATTAATGGGTCAACTACGACAATTGATTCAACGGTTGTTACAATTAAGGACCCTGTATTTGAAATCGGTCAATCAATCGCTGATGATAACTTGGATAGAGGTATTAAATTCAAATACCAAAATGAAACTGCAAAGGTAGGATTTTTTGGTATGGATGATAGCGATCAAAAATTCACTTATATTCCAGATGCAACAGATACTTCCAGTGTATTTTCTGGTTCAGTTGGTACAATAAAAGCAAATATAGAAGGTAAAGTAGGTGAAAGCAATCCCGCATCTGGTTCATTTACCACCATGTCCACTTCTGGTACATCCACTGTTGGTAGCGATTTGACAGTGATTGGAGTTACAAATGTGAATAATATTACCGCACAAAATATTACAGATACCGGTACATTGGATGTAACTGGCACAACCACATTAGGGTCTGTATCTGCTGGAAATACGGGAATTACTGGAACATTAT
>Ga0257122_1001310_pt1 | contig 17848 bp, 2 predicted proteins | sample SI106_120metaG_FD_190146 | JGI IMG/M metagenome (GOLD analysis project Ga0257122, IMG submission 190146) | Marine microbial communities from Saanich Inlet, British Columbia, Canada - SI106_120 | ecosystem: Environmental > Aquatic > Marine > Inlet | place: Canada: British Columbia | collected... | reverse complement strand
GAAGAGTATATCTCTACCGGTTGGTACTACAGACTTTGACATAAGAGTTGGTTATGGTGATATTATCGCTGATACGTTTCAGGCTACTCTAAACGGAGTTCCTTTTGCCGGCTTCGATTCAGCAGTCACTGGGGGATGGGAGACAGTCTCAATACCTCTGGAACCTGGTAGAAATGTCCTTGTTCTGAAGGTGAAAGGAAAGAAGGTCAGCGGACGTCTGGCAACGGACACAGACCGGCTTGTATTTATTGTTAAATGAATATGATATGAATTGTTGTTGATGATACTTTAGTACTGCGCAACAACCAGACTATATAATCAGGCAGAGAGGTGTGCTGATACTACAGCATATCTCTCTGCCATTATTTGATGATTAAAGATGAAAACAATCACGATACCGATGCGCTGACTAATTACGCGTGTTAAAAGGCAAACACGTTAATCTACGGGGAGCGTTTTTCTTGTCATCCTGAACTAGTTTCAGGATCTATATACATGATAACTTAATAATATTAATGAAATATATAGAATTAGCAGTTGAGAAAATTATAAATATTTGGAGATGCTTAAGATCTCTGGGGGCGGAAACAACTTAATTATGAAAGAGGGGGTTTTGGTGAGAGGTTTGAAGAAGAGTAGACAGGGTTTTATATCAGTGCTGGTAATAAGCATTCTTATGGGTATTGTAGGTCTGGCATACGCGAATACTGCTAGTACAAAGTCCGTACCTGAGAAGACGGATCATGCCGCCAGGGCCCAGGTGAATAAAAACTACGGCAAACTTCCTCTCTCATTCATCCGGAATGACGGGCAGATTGATGAGAATGTAAAGTATTATGAAAGAGGTAGTGGGCACAGTATGTACTTTACCGGTGAAGGTGTATACCTGGAACTCATCACTAGTAGTAAATCAGACTCCTCAACTCCACAATCCAAAAACCAGATTTTACAATCCGAAACCATCAAGCTCTCCCTTGTCGGAGCAAACAAAGATCTGGAGATCGTTGCAGAAGGCATGCAGAAAGGTAAGGTTAATTACCTTATAGGAAACAAATCTGAAAAATGGAAGACTAATATCCCCACTTATCAATCAGTCGTATACAAAGATATATATGAAAATGTGGATATGAAGTTCTATGGTAACAACCGCCAGATGGAGTACGACATCATCGTCAAGCCAGGCGCTGACGTATCCGCTGTACAGCTCTCATACGAAGGTGCAGAAGGGCTGAATATCACTGAAGACGGACGAATGGAGATTGCACTTAAGGAAGGCAAGGTAATACAGAATAAACCATATTGCTATCAGGAGATAGACGGGGAGAGAGTCGAGATTGAAGGTGATTTCAAGCTTATCAACCTGCAACCTGCAGCCCGCAACTCGCAACTCGATAATCCTAACTCCGAACTCACAATTCCGAACTATCAACTGTATGCCTATTCGTTCGAGGTAGCTCCCTATGACAAAAACTACCCCATTTTTATAGATCCTGTCATCATCTATTCTACCTACCTTGGGGGCGGAGCTTACGATTTTGGCAATGGTATAGCTGTGGACGGTTCAGGGAGTGCATATATAGCAGGATTTACATATTCCAATGATTTTCCCGCCTTAGGGACAGTCAATGATACGTATTTCTATAAAGGTGCCTTTGTGACTAAACTGAATGATACAGGCTCAGGCCTGGTATACTCGACCTACCTTGGAGGAAGTGGTGGTGGGAGAGCAAATGCAATAGCAGTGGATAGCGCAGGATATGCTTATGTAGTGGGATCTAACGCTAGTAGCCACTTTCCAACAACCACAGGCGCAATATATGTAGGGAATGGAGAGGCGTTCGTGTCCAAACTACTTCCTGATGGATCAGGCCTTGCTTATTCTACATTTTTTGGAGGAGATGGAGCATTTGGTGATCATAGCACTGACATAGCAGTGGACAACTCAGGTAACGCCTATGTGGTAGGATATACTCAAGGTACAAATTTTCCTACTACCGCAGGTGCTTATGATACGATTCTCAATGATGGTACTGTAACTCCGGGATATTCACCTTTATACGATACCTTTGTGGTCAAATTGGATACTTCACGTACAGACACAACCCTTGAATACTCTACCTTTCTTGGGGGGAGTCTTAATGATCAGGGTTTTGGCATAGACGTGGACAGTTCAGGAAATGTTTACGTAACTGGATGGACAATGTCCACAGATTTTCTTCCCACCGCAGGGGCCTTTGACACAACCCATAATGGCGATGCAGATATATTTGTAACCAAACTGAACAGTACAGGCTCAGGTCTTATATACTCAACCTACCTTGGAGGAAGTGGTTCTGATGAAGGTAATGGTATAGTTGTAGATGTCTCAGGAGATGTCTATGTATCTGGAACAACTGGTTCCATAGATTTTCCTACTACCGCAGGGGCTCTTGACATAACCCATAATGGTTCTACGGATATATTTGTAACCAAACTGAACAATACAATTCCAGGTCTTATATACTCAACCTATCTTGGAGGAAGTAGTTCTGATGCAGGTAATGATATAGTCGTGGATGTATCGGGGAATGTCTATGTAACTGGAACGACTGACTCCATAGATTTTCCTACCACCGCAGGGACTTTTGACAGAACCCATAATGGTTCTACGGATATATTTGTAACCAAACTGAACGATACAATTTCAGGTCTTATATACTCTACCTATCTTGGGGGAGATAGTATTGATGAAGGTAATGGGATAGCGGTGGACGCATCAGGGAATGCATATATAACTGGAAGAACTGATTCCATAGATTTTCCTACTACCGCAGGGACTTTCGACACAACCTTTAGTTACGACACAACCCATAATGATACTAGGGAGGAAGCCTTTGTTACAAAGATAAATAAGCTGGATGCCCCCTTATTAGATGCCGATGAAGATGGTGATAATTCTATAACCGATGGCGGTACTGACTGTAACGATAATAATAACACAATTTATCCAGGTGCTCCAGAGATATGTGACGGTGTAGATAATAACTGTGATGGGTATATAGATGAGGGATTGCCACAGGTCACGTACTACGAGGACCTTGATGGTGATGGATATGGTAATGCAGCCATAAGTCTTGTTGACTGCACACAGCCTGAGGGTTATGTCATAGATAATACGGATTGTGATGACCGTCCCAATGGTGCGGATGGGATACCGGGTAATGCAGACGCTGGCGCAAATATCCACCCGGGGATTACATATTATGAAGATGCAGATAGTGATGGATATGGTAACCCAGGCATAAGTCTTGTTGACTGCACACAGCCTGCGAGCTATGTCATAGATAACACGGATTGTGATGATGGAGATAATGCTGTCAATCCGGCAGCTACAGAAGTGCAAAATAACGGTAAAGACGATGATTGTAATCCATTGACCCTGGATGATGATTTGGATGGTGACGGACTTTCTGATAGTGACGAGGTGGGCATTTATGGTACTGATCCGAACAATTCAGACACAGACGGTGACGGTCTTACAGATGGTGAAGAGGTCAACATCCATGGTACAGATCCAAACATCATTGATACCGATGTCGACGGCTTATCTGACGGACCGGAGGTTTTTTATCTTTACGATCCCCTTGATCCCCTTGATGCAATAAACAGACCTAATAATCGCTTCTGGTCAAAGACTTATGGCGGAATACTTGATGATTATTTTAAATCTATCAAACAAACTTCAGACGGTGGTTACATTGCAGCAGGACATACTACAGGAGGATTGCAGCAATGGCTTGCATTAGCAGTGAAGTTTGATGTAAATGGTAATATTGAATGGCAGAAGACATATGGTGGAGCAGGTAGTGATCTCTTTAGTTCCGTCCAACAGACTACAGACGGTGGTTACATATTAGCAGGGCACACAGCTTCTACATCAGGGTATGTTGAAACATGGTTAGTGAAACTAACTACAAATGGTACTGTAGAATGGCAGAAGAAGTACGGCAAAAGTAGTCAAGGTTTTGGCTCCGTATCTGTCCAGCAAACCACAGACAGTGGCTACGTTGTAGCTCAAGGTAGCAGGGTATTCAAACTCAACTCAGACGGAACTGTAGTATGGTACAAAACATATGGAAGACGGCCAGGTGAGCCTCGTCAGATTCATTCCCATTCCATCAGACAGACCTCAGATGGTGGCTATATTGTTGCTGGAGAGATGGAGTTATATGATGCAGAAATAGGATGGAGAGGATCTGATGCCTGGGTGTTTAAACTCAATATAGACGGTACTGTTGCCTGGATGAAGACGTATGGCGGGTCGAAACCTAATAGTGATAAAGCAAAATCAGTCCGGCAGACCTCAGACGGTGGCTATATTGTGGCAGGAATGACAACTGCTTTTGGTGCAGGAGGTTATGATATCTGGATATTGAAGCTTGATAACAATGGTAATGCTGAATGGCAGAAGGTTTATGGAGGAACTAATAATCAGTGGGCAGATTCCATAGAGCAAACAATAGACGGTGGATATATCGTAGGAGGGACTATGAGTCTTGACGCCATGTTGTTAAAGCTTGATAGCAATGGTAATGTGGGACACGGTTATCCCGGCACCTGGTGGAAGACTTACGGAGGCTCTTCCATTGATTATATTTATTCTGTCCAACAGACCGTAGACTATGACTATATCGCGGCAGGTACAACACAATCATTTGGTGCAGGAAGATTTGATGCTTTTGTACTACACCTCAACAATACCAGAGGAGGTATCGATTTTGCGGATTCATGCGGTGGAATGCCTGGCTTAGTAAGTGCTGATACCACTGCTGTAGGTATTGATACATTACACATCCCAGTTACTAATAAGATAGTCGGGATTGACACATTTTTAGATTCACTTGCTATTGATACAACTGAGAATACTCAATGTTCAAACGATCAGGATGGAGATGGTGTTGTAGATGTAAATGACCAGTGTCCTGGTTTTAATGACAATTATGATTCTGACAGCGACGGGGTTTCAGACGGCTGTGATGTGTGTAATGGTTTTGATGATAGTCTAGATGCAGACGGTGACGGTGTCCCAGACGGTTGTGACGAATGTCCTGGTTTTGATGATAATATTGATGTGGATGGAGATAGTGTACCAGACAATTGTGATCCGTTGGTAGACTCTGATGGTGATGGAGTTGCCGATTCCGTAGACCAGTGTCCTGGTTTTAATGATAATTTGGATGCAGATGGTGATGGGATTTCAGACGGTTGTGATATGTGCAATGGTTTTGATGATAATCTGGATACGGATGGAGATGGTGTCCCAGACGGTTGTGATATATGTAATGGTTTCGATGACAGTCTAGATGCTGACGGTGACGGTGTTCCAGACGGTTGTGATGAATGTCCTGGTTTTGATGATAATATTGATGTGGATGGAGATAGTGTACCAGACAATTGTGATCCGTTGGTAGACTCTGACGGTGACGGAGTTGCTGATTCCGTAGACCAGTGTCCTGGTTTTGATGATAACATAGATGTGGATGCAGATGGAATACCTGATGGCTGTGATACTCTTATAGATTCAGATGGTGATGGAGTAAGCGATGCGGTTGACCAATGTCCTGATATTAACAATAATACTGATAATAATGGTGATGGTATCCCTGATGGTTGTGAGGGTTTGCTCGATACAGATGGTGATGGTCTTCTAGACTTTGACGAGATAAATACCCACGGTACTGACCCTAATAATTCAGATACAGATGGTGACGGCCTTTCAGATAGTGATGAGATCAATGTTCACGGTACGTATCCAACCATTGCAGACTCTGATGGTGACGGATTTCCTGATGCTAATGAGATTCATAATGCCACAGATCCACATGACCCGTCAAGTACACCGGCTATATATTTGTGGGCAAATTCTTATGGTGGAAGCGGAAGTGATACTGTCTATTCAATTCAGGAGACCAGTAGTGGTGGCTATATTATGGGTGGATCGACTTCTGTGTCAACTAACTCGGGAGGCGATGATGCCTGGATAATTAAACTAAATGCAGACGGCACGGTAGGCTGGCAAAAAACTTATGGTGGTGACAATCGTGATAATGTTTCTTCCATCATACAAACCAAGGAAGGTGGTTTTGCCGCAGCAGGAAGCACAGATGGAGGTCACTTGCGCGAAGACATTTGGGTGTTGAAGCTAAAGTCCGATGGCACTGAAGTTTGGAAAAAAATATATGGGAGAGCTTCCAGAGATTTTTGCCAGTCATTTTCTCAGACCTCAGACGGTGGTTATATATTGTTAGGACGTACCATCACATACAGTAATTATGATTTCTGGGTATTGAAGCTAAATGTGGACGGCACGATAGCCTGGCAGAAGACTTATGGTGCAAACACCAACGCCTCTCCCTCATCGATCCAACAGACTACTGATGGTGGCTATATAATGTCAGGCAGTAATCATCTTTCAGAAGGTGCGGGATCTTCTGATATCTGGATATCGAAGCTCAGTCCTGATGGAACTATTGACTGGCAAAAGAATTATGGTGGGACTTCATATGATAGAGCTTCATCGGTACAAGAGACATCTGATGGAGGTTTTATAGTGGCCGGAAGTACTAATTCATTTGGCGCGGGCTACTATGATGGTTTGATATTGAAGCTTAATTCTGATGGAACTATTGAGTGGCAGAAAACTTATGGACAAGCAAGCTATGATAATTTTACATCTGTCCATCAGGCATCAGACGGTGGGTATGTTGTGGCTGGGTCTACAGAGTCATTTGGTTCGGGTGGTAATGATGCCTGGGTCTTAAAACTTAATACAGACGGAACGGTTGTCTGGCAGAAGACCTATGGTGGAACTAGTGCAGATGTTGTCCGATCCATCCAGCAAACCTCAGTTGGCTATGTTGTGGCTGGGGGTACAGCGTCATTTGGTTTGGGTGGTGGTGATGCCTGGGTATTGAGTCTGGATGGAAACGGTGATATAGGAGGTTTATGCGGTTTGAGTGATACAACGAGTATCTTGCCGGTTAATACCTCAGTCTCCGTTGCGAACACATTTTTACCTAGTATTGATACTTCAATATCTGAAGTTACCAGCTCATTGACCCTGAGTGACAGTTCTCTAGCTACCAATTTCCAATGTACAGGTAATCTTGGTGATACGGATGGTGATGGCCTTACGGATCAAGACGAGGTTAATATATATGGATCCAATCCGTTTATCGTAGATACAGACGGTGACGGGCTTTTGGATGGCGATGAGGTTAATACTTACGGTACTGATCCTATTATTTCGGATACCGACGGTGATGGTATTTCTGACCCTGATGAAATAAATATCCATGGTACTAACCCAATCAACCCGGATACCGACGGTGATAGCCTTTCTGATAGTGACGAGATAAATATCCACGGTACAAACCCGAACGTTACGGATACTGATGGCGACGGTTTGTCAGACGATATTGAGGTGTTCTATGCTTCCGACCCACTTGACCCCCTAAACATGCCTGATCAATATCTTTGGGCAAAGCTTTATGATGGAGGTGATTTATATGATTATGTCAAGTCTATACAGCAGACTTCAGATGGTGGTTATATAGCTGCGGGAGCTAACCAATCGTCTGCTGGAGTTAGTAGGGATGGTTGGTTAGTGAAGTTTGACACAGCCGGTACAGTTGAATGGCAGAAGGTTTATGGGGGGGCATCTACAGAATATTTCGATTCAGTCCAACAGACTGATGATGGTGGCTATATAGTGGCTGGTAGTTTGTTTTCATCCAGCTCGGGCTTAGGGTGGGATGCCTTGGTAATGAAAATAAATTCAGATGGAACTATAGCCTGGGAGAAAACATATGGTGGTGCTGCTGTTGATCATGCCTTGTCAGTCCAACAGACCACTGATGGTGGTTATATTGTAGCTGGTGACACACAATCATCAGGTGGTGGAGGTAGTGACGCATGGGTGTTAAAACTCAACTCTAGAGGAAGGGTAACATGGCAGATGACTTATGGGGGCTCTGCATCTGATAGTGTTTCTTCCATAGAGCAGACCTCAGACGGTGGTTACATAGTGGCAGGAACAACTGCTTCATCAGGTGCTGGAAATAGTGATATCTGGATATTAAAGCTCAATTCAGATGGAACTGTGGCATGGCAAAATACATATGGAGATGCAAGGTGGGATAGTGCCTCTTCAATAGAACAGACCTCAGACGGCGGTTACATAGTGGCAGGAACAACACAGTTATCCTCAGCAAGCAATCATGCCTGGATATTGAAGCTCAATACAGATGGAACAGTGGCATGGCAGAAAGCTGTCACTAGTGATAATAGCACTAGCTCAGCACACTCAATCCGGCAGACCTCTGATGGCGGCTATTTACTGAGTGGAGCTAACCAAACACAAAATAAAGCCTGGTTATTAAAGCTCAATGTTGACAGCACGATAGCCTGGCAGAAGTCTTATGGGAGTGCTGGTTTTTATAGCAGTATTTTAGACATCCAGCAGGCCTCAGACGGTACTTATATAGCGGTTATGAGGATACAATTACAGGGATATAATGATTTAGATTTCTGGTTGTTAAAAGTCAGTGCAGGTGGTGGTGGAATTGATATTGGAAATTCCTGCGATCTTGTAAGTGTTTCTAATATGACACCATTAAGTACTTCTGTTGTGGGTGCTGAATCATTCGTAGTTCCCGCTGATACCTCAGTGTCTGGTAATAATAGTTCTATGGTCGTAGGAAATAGTTTCGTAACTGGTGCTATTAATTGTTCAAATGATCAGGATGGAGATGGTGTGATAGATCCACTTGACCAATGTTCTGGCGGTGATGACAGTTTAGATTCTGACGGTGATGGAGTTGGGGATTGTGCTGATCTGTGCCCAGGTGGCAATGATAATCTTGATGCTGATGGCGATGGAATACCGGATGGTTGTGATCAGTGTCCCGGTTTTGATGACAGTTTAGATTCTGATGGTGATGGAGTGCCGGATGGTTGTGATCTGTGCCCCGGTTTTAATGACAGTTTAGATGCTGATGGCGATGGAGTGCCGGATGGTTGTGACCAGTGTCCCGGTTTTGATGACAGCTTAGATGCTGATGGCGATGGAGTGTCGGATGGTTGTGACCAGTGTCCTGGTTTTGACGACAGTTTAGATATTAATGGAAATGGAACACCGGATGGTTGTGAGAGTATGCTCGATTCTGATGGTGATGGCCTTACTGACATTGATGAGATTAATATTTACAGTACTGATCCTGTCAATTCGGATACAGATGGTGACGGTGTTCACGATGGTTTTGAGGTAGATAATGCTACCGATCCACTTGATTCTGCAAGTAAACCTCCTATTGTTTATTTTTCAAAGACTTATGGGGGTAATTATGGTGATTTTGCTAATTCCGTCAAGCAGGCCTCAGATGGTGGGTACATAATGGGTGGACGTACGCTTGTAAATGTGCCAAATTCACATAATGATGCCTGGATACGAAAACTCAATGCAGACGGGACTACAGCCTGGCAGAAGACCTATGGGGGTATTTATTGGGATGAGGTAAATTCCATAGAACAGACTTCAGACGGTGGGTATGTTGCAGCAGGTATGACACAATCATCTGGTGTGGGCCATGATGCCTGGATTATGAAGCTTAACTCAGATGGTACAATTGCCTGGCAGAAGACTTATGGAGGTGCTGATAGTGATTTTGCATGGTCTGTCCAGCAGACTTTGGACAGTGGGTATATTGTAACAGGTTTTACAGAATCATCTGGTGCAGGGTATCAAGATGTATGGATACTAAAACTCAATCCAGATGGGACTACTGCCTGGCAGAAGACATATGGGGGTGCTGGTTATGATAGGAGTCGTGAAATACAACAGACTGCCGATGGTGGTTACATAGTAGCAGGATATACACAAACATCAGTGACGGCACCATCAGATGTATGGATACTAAAGCTCAATGCAGACGGGACTACTGCCTGGCAGAAGGCCTATGGGAATGCTGATGTACATGATTATGCCCAGTCTATCCAGCAGGCCTCAGATGGTGGTTACATAGTGGCAGGATATACACGCTCTTTGACAGTAAGAGAAGAGGCCTGGGTGATAAAACTCAATGCAGATGGTACTATTGCCTGGCAGAAGTCGTATGGGGGAACTGGCACAGATATTATCAATTCTATCCGTCAGACCTCAGATGGTAACTACATCATGGTGGGAACTACAGGTTCATTCGGTGCAGGTGCAACTGACGTCTGGATACTGAAACTCCATACAGATGGAACTATTGCCTGGGAGAAAGTCTATGGGGGTTCCACTTACAATTCTGGTAAGTCTATCCAGCAGACTGCAGACGGTGGGTATGTTGTAGCAGGCGATACGAGGCGGTTTGGTACGGGAGATTACGATGCCTGGGTGTTAAGGCTCAATGTCAATGGTGGCATTGAAAGTTCATGCGACTTTTTTGTAAGTGAGTCAAATGCGACAGTATTTGATACTTCTGCTGTGGGTGGTAATACATTTTATACTCCTGCTGACACCTTAGTATCTGGTATTGCGAGTCCTTTAAGTCTAAGTATAAGTTCACTGACTGAAAACATTCAATGTGGAAACGATCTGGATGGTGACGGGATCATCGATTCACTTGACCCGTATCCCGGCGATAATGATAATGATGGGGTATTAGATGGTGATGATGTATGTCCTGGCTTTGATGATAACGTAGATACTGATGGAGACGGAGTACCGGACGGCTGTGACGTATGTCCAGGCTTTAACGACAACCTGGATGCTGATAGTGATGGTGTTCCAGATGATTGTGATGTGTGTCCGGGCTCTGATGATAGTGCAGATGCTGATGGAGATGGAGATCCGGATGGTTGCGATCCAGATGATGATAATGATGGGGTGCTAGATGGTGATGATGTATGTCCAGGCTTTGATGACAATGTGGATAGTGATAGTGATGGAATAGCGGATGGCTGTGACCCGGATGATGATAATGACGGCACGCCGGATGTAACAGTTGAGCCCGTCTTTGGATCATATACTCCGTCTACAGGAGTAGTCGGGTCTGCAATGGAAGGAGCGAGTGGAACCGGACTTTTCTCATCAAATATGTACAGCTGGTCTACAGACAGCAACGGAACAAATGGACTGCATATATCAGGTTCAGATCTCGGTATCATTGCAGATTCTCGTTCCAACATTGATGCCCAGGTAATACAGTCTGACGGCAGCGTTCTGTTCAGTATTGACTTTGGTACGAACGGTGTTGCCGGATCTGCAGTGGAGGAAGCGCGTGGGACAGGACTTCGCCCATCGAATATCTACCGTTCTACCGGCAACGGAACGAATGAGCTGTACATGTCAGGTGCCGATCTCGGCATAGAGGCATTTGGAGAAGAACCTAGCAATATAGATGCTTTGGCAGTACTCCCTGACGGCAGCGTTCTGTTCAGTACTTACTGGGGAACGGTAGGAGTTGCTGGATCTGCAGTGGAAGAATCGCGTGGAACCGGACTTCGTCTGGCTAACATCTACCGTTCTATCGGCAACGGAACGAATGAGCTGTACATATCAGGTGCAGACCTCGGCATACTGGCATTTGCAGGGTCTAATATAGACGCATTGGCAGTACTGCCTGATGGCAGCATTCTGTTCTGCACTGAATTTGGTTCGGACGGTGTTGCCGAATCTGCACTGGCAATCAGTTATGGAGGAGGAGATGGATATTCGGCATCGAATATATATCGCTCAACCGGCAATGGAACGAATGAACTGTATATATCAAGTGCAGACCTCGGCATAGAGACAAATTCTACCATAGATGCATTGGCTTTAAGTATACTAACCGACAACTGTCCATTTGTCAGCAATCCAGGCCAGGAAGATAGTGATAGTGATGGCGTTGGTGATGTATGTGACGCATTCCCGCTTGATGCGACTGAAACAACAGATACAGACGGAGACGGCATAGGTGATAATACAGACACATGTCCTAATGATGCCGGCAACGATGCAGATGGTGACGGGATTTGTGGCGATGTAGACAGTTGTCCTGCTGATGCCGACAACGATGCAGATGGTGACGGAGTATGCGGTGATGTAGACAACTGCCCAGCTGTTGCCAACCCATTACAGGAGAACAATGACGGCGACTTTGAAGGCGATGCTTGTGACACTGATGACGACAATGACGGAGTGGTTGACACTTCTGATGCATTCCCGTTTGATGCGACTGAAACAATAGATACAGATGGTGATGGCACAGGTGATAATGCAGATACTGATGATGACAATGATGGAGTGCTTGACACCTCTGATGCATTCCCGCTTGATGCGACTGAAACAACAGATACAGACGGAGACGGCATAGGTGATAATACAGACACATGTCCTAATGATGCCGGCAACGATGCAGATGGTGACGGGGTCTGTGGAGATGTAGATAACTGTCCAGCTATTGCTAACCCATTGCAGGAGAACAATGACGTCGACTCAGAAGGCGATGCTTGTGACGCTGATGATGACAATGACGGTTACTTAGATGCAGTAGAGACAACAGAAGGGACAGATCCATTGAGTGCAGCCAGCAAACCTGATGACAATGATGGTGACTTTGACCCTGACAGCACTGATCCGGACGATGATAATGACGGTTACTTAGATGCAGTAGAGATAACAGCAGGAACAGATCCATTGAGTTCAGCCAGCAAGCCTGCTGATAATGATGGTGACTTTATTCCTGACAGCACTGATCCTGACGATGACAATGACAGTACACCTGATGTATCAGATGCCTTCCCGTTTGATGCGAATGAAACAACAGATTCAGACGGAGATGGCATAGGTGATAATGCAGACCTTGATGATGACAATGATGGAGTATTAGATATTAATGATTTGTGTCATGGTTTTGATGATAATGTGGATACAGATAATAATGGAATACCTGATGGCTGTGATGATGATGATGATGGTGATGGTGTTGAAGATGTAGTAGACAACTGCCCATTGGCCATCAATCCGCTTCAGGTAGATACAGATATTGACGGAGTTGGTGATGTATGTGATGCATTTCCAGGTGATGCGACTGAATCCAGTGATAATGATGGTGATGGCACAGGTGACAATTCTGATCCAGATTTTACACCAGTCGGTGAAGCTGTAATAGTCGAGCCGGTTGATACTAATCCAGATGCTACTGTAACAGAACCAGTAGCACTTACGTTTGATAACGTTGAAGAAGCTGGTACTACGACTGTGACCAGTGAACCAATTTTTCTATTCCCTCCACCAGATGGGTTCATGGTGGACTCTCTTATGAGCTATGATGTGGAATCGGATGTAGTGTTCACCGGTAGTGTAGAGGTCTGTTTTACCTACGGCCCTGGTGATAGAAATAGTCCGGATGATCCTGCTGAGCAATTTTATAAACTGTTTCACTATGAAGTAGCAACTGCTCAATGGGTTGATATTACAACTACGAGGGATACGCCAGGAGATACAATATGTGGTTTGACTACATCATTCTCTCCTTTTGCTATTTTTGTGGATGCTACTCCACCGAGCTTGAATGTCCCGGATGATGCAACTCTTGAGTGTCCCGCAGATACGAGTGTGGCTGCAATTGGCAGTGCAACGGTTACTGATATGTGTGATAATGTTACTATTTCGTATGCTGATTCATCAGTAGATACATGTGGTAATACTGAAGTGATTACACGTACCTGGACGGCAACTGATGACTGTGATAATTCAGTAAGCGGAACTCAGACTATTACAGTAGTTGATATAACTGCTCCAAGCCTGAATGTACCGGATGATGTAACTCTTTGGTATCCTGCAGATACGAGTGTGGCTGCAAATGGCAGTGCAACGGGTACTGATACGTGTGGATCAGTAGTTATAACTTTTAGTGATAATTCCGTACAGGTCAGTGATGATACAAAAGAGATCACACGTACCTGGACGGCTACTGATGACTGTGGTAATTCAGAGAGTGGTGATCAGACTATCACTGTTGTTGCGGATACAGTGGTGATTGAAGGTGCCATGACAGGAGGTGGTCAGAGTAATGAAGTAGACAGTTTTCTTCGCTACGCCAGCCCGAGTGCGAAGAGTAGCTCTCTACCGGTTAATACTACAGACTTTGACATAGGAATTGTTTATGGTGATACTATAGTCGCTGGTACGTTTCAGGCTACTCTAAACGGAGTTCCTTTTGCCGGTTTCGACCCAGTCACTGGGGGATGGGAGACAGTCAAAATATCTCCTCTAGAACCTGGTAGAAATGTCCTTGTTCTGAAGGTGCAAGGAGCAAAGGCCAGCGGGCGTACGGCGACAGATACGGACCGGCTTGTGTTTGTTGTTAAATAAGAAAAAATTAGAATGGTTGATGATGATGTTAGCAGTGATGATAACAAAGGACATGGTAATGACAAAGATAGGCACGATGAGGATAATCCTGGAAAGAAGAAAAGGTAAGAAGCAGGAGGATTTGGGATTTATATCTTGTCTTCCTATAGTCTTAATCTATTCTTAGCGTTCTTTGCGCCTTGGCGAGAGAACTGAATATAGACGAAATATATAGAATTAGCAGTTGAGAAAATTATTAATATTTGGAGATGCTTAAGATCTCTGGGGGCGGAAACAACTTAATTATGAAAGAGGGGTTTTTGATGAGAGGCTTGATGAAGGGGAGACGGATTTTTGTATCAGCACTGGTAATAAGTATTTTTATGGGTTTTGTAGGACTGGCATGTGCGAATACTGCTAGTACAAAGTCTGTACCTGAGAAGGCGGAACTTGCTGCCAGGGCACAGGTGAATAAAAACTACGGCAAGCTTCCACTATCATTCATCCGGAATGACGGTCAGTTAGATGAGAATGTACAGTTTTATGAAAGAGGCAGTGGACACAACATGTACTTTACCGGTGAAGGTGTATATCTTGAGCTCATTAGTAGTCGCGAATCAGAATCCTCAACCCCACAATCCCCAAACCAGGTTTCAAAATCTGCCTGCCCGGATGATCAGGTCGCCAGCCCGACACTATTCTGGCGGGGACGGGAAACCATCAAACTCTCCCCAATAGGTGCAAACAGAGATCCTGAGATTGTTGCAGATAACATGCAGGAAGGAAAAGTTAATTACCTCATAGGAAATAAACCTGAAAAATGGAAGACCAATATACCTACGTATGGCGCAGTAGTATATAAGGATGTTTACAAAGATATAGATATAAAATATTACGGTAACAATCGCCAGATGGAGTACGATGTTATAGTCAAGCCTGGTGCGGATTACTCCCAGGTGCAGTTTCAATATGATGGTATAAAGGGTTTGAACATAACAGATGATGGCAGGATGGAGATTGCCATGAAACAGGGTAAGGTCGTCCAGAACAAGCCATACTGTTACCAGGAGATAAACGGAAAGAGAGTAGAAGTAGCCGGCCGTTTCAAACTCCTTAACTCCGAACTCCCAGCTCCGAACTCCAAACGATACGCCTATTCTTTCGAGGTCGCATCATATAACAGAGACTATTCTCTCGTTATCGATCCTGTTCTTGTTTATTCAACATTCCTTGGAGGGAGTCATGAAAGCGGTACGAATTATGGAGGAGGTAATGATAGGGGCTATGGTATAGCAGTTGATGGTTCAGGGTGTGCTTATATCACAGGTTATACATATTCCAGTGACTATCCTACTATGGGGTCAGGAAATAACAATGGCCCATATGATGATACAAAGAATTGGGCTTATGATGCATTTGTAACCAAACTGAACGATACAGGCTCAGGCCTTGTATACTCGACCTTCCTGGGTGGGACTGTTAATGGTGGCGATTATGGTAATGCCATAGCTGTGGACAACTTAGGACATGCTTATGTGGTAGGAATTACCTATGCTACTACTTTTCCCACAACAACAGGTGCAGGAACAAGAGGGAATGGGGAAGCATTTGTGTCCAAACTTCTTCCAGATGGCTCAGGTCTTGCATATTCCACTTTAATTGGAGGAGGGGGCAGTCCCAGTGGAGGTAAAGATGAATGCACCGATATAGCAGTGGACAATTCAGGTAATGCTTATGTAGTAGGTTATACTAGTAGTCAAGATTTTCCTACTACGACAGGTGCTTATGATACAATTCTCAATAATGGCCCTCCAGCTTCGGGATATTCACCTTCTGACGATATCTTTGTGACCAAACTGGATACTACACGCACAGATACGATCCTTGAATACTCCACCTTCCTTGGTGGTACTGGTGGGGATATAGGTTATGGAATAACCATAGACGGTTCAGCTAATGCATATGTGACTGGACTTGCAACCTCCACTGACTTTCCCACCAGCACATCGGCCTTTGATGCAAGCTATGATGGCGGTACTGATGCAGTAGTGGCAAAGTTGGATCCGACAGGCTCAACCCTTCTCTACTCCACATATCTTGGTGAAAGTGGTTATGATAGAGGGCTAGACATAGTTTTAGATAGCTCTGACAATGTATATGTCTTAGGGTATACTAATTCTACTGGCTTTCCAACAACCGTAGGGTCTTTTGATATAACCCATAATGGTGTTTTTGATATATTCATAACCAAACTGGATACTACACGTACAGACTCAACGCTTGAATACTCAACCTTTCTTGGGGGGACTGGAGATGATAGGACTACGGCTGGTATAGCGTTGGATAGTTTAGGTAATGCATATGTAGCCGGATATACTCTATCCGCTGATTTTCCTACTACCGCAGATGCTTTTGATATAACCTATAATGGTGATCTTGATGTATTTATAACCAAACTGGATTCAAATGGTGCAAACCTTGAATATTCTACATATCTTGGTGGTGGTGGTTGGGAGAACTGTAATGACTTGACTGTGGATTCCTCAGGCGATGTGTATGTAACTGGCCAAACAAACTCTGTATATTTTCCTACCACAAGTGCATATGATACAACGCTTAATGGTGATTCTGATGCTTTTGTGACCAAGTTTTCCCAAGTCCCTGTAGATAATGATGGAGATGGTTACTATTCAGACGTAGACTGTGACGATAGCGACGCAGCCATTAACCCTGGAGCAACCGAGGTATGTGACTTAGTGGACAATAACTGTGACGGTCAGATAGATGAGGGCTTACCACTTACCACATATTACCAGGATAGCGATGGTGATGGATATGGTGATTTAGCCGTTAGCCAGGATTCCTGTTCACAGCCTGAAGGCTATGTTATAGACAGTACGGATTGTGATGATACAGATGCTAATGAGCATCCTGGTCAGACATGGTACCAGGATAGCGATTTTGATGGATATGGTGATCCTGACACAAGCCAGGTTTCTTGTACACAGCCAGGTGGTTACGTTATAAACAACACGGATTGTGATGATGGTAACAGTGCTATCAATCCGGGAACCACAGAGATATGTAATGGAGAAGATGACAATTGCAATGGTTTAATAGATATAGGAGTAGCTAGCTATTCTAAAATCGAATCAGGGCAATTTCATAATCTTGGTCTCAAATCTGACGGTACATTATGGGCCTGGGGAGCAAATAACTTTGGTCAATTAGGAGATGGCACAACAACCGATAGATGGTCCTCTGTTCAGATAGGGTCTGATAGTGACTGGGTTGCAATTTCGGCAGGAAATAATCACAGCCTAGGTCTCAAATCTAACGGTACATTATGGGCCTGGGGAAGAAACAATTATAGCCAGTTAGGTGATGTTACAACGACTAATAGACTATCCCCAGTCCAGGTAGGTAGTGATAATGACTGGGTTTCTATAGCGGCAGGAGAGTATCACAGCCATGGTCTTAAATCAA
>Ga0257122_1001298_pt1 | contig 17932 bp, 14 predicted proteins | sample SI106_120metaG_FD_190146 | JGI IMG/M metagenome (GOLD analysis project Ga0257122, IMG submission 190146) | Marine microbial communities from Saanich Inlet, British Columbia, Canada - SI106_120 | ecosystem: Environmental > Aquatic > Marine > Inlet | place: Canada: British Columbia | collected... | reverse complement strand
AATCCATTACAATGGATAGACTATCAGAGAGTGTTTTAAATGTGATAACATCATATTGTCATGAAAAAGATACTATTAAATTATCTCAAATAAACAAGTACTTTTCAAAAATACATATATACATGGGACTCATTTAATTGGTATCCAATTAGGTGATAGTGATAACACCAAAACAGGATATGTTGTAAGTGGCACTTGAGAGGGTCTATCTAACAAACGCATCGATTCCTTCCAAATATTAACATATGATGATATTTACAACGAACAAAATATAGTTAATATCCGAGAGTACATAAACACTGATCCGAACTATGTTATCAACCAAGATCATCATATGGATTTAGTTGAAGATTGGGTGTATCGTTCATATGGCGATAACTATGTCAGAGTAAAAGGTGTTCGTGTAGATTTTACAGATGGTTCATTGTTGTCTGTCGTTATGTGGTGCATTGGAAATGGTTTCTATAAGAGAGACTATATCATAACCATAGATGATGATTTATATGCGTATGAAGAGAGGGGGTGAGCTTTGATTTTGTTTATATAGCTATCTAAATCTATTTTAGAATTTAAAATTAACATCCACATCAAAGCTCCATTTAAATTTGTCCCGAAGAGTAGATGAATATACTTTATCAAATGGTATATCGTGTATTTTTAAAAAAGCAATAGCGATTCTAGGGTCTATGTAATTAGCCTTACTAGTATCTAATGATATATTTTTCAATTGCATTTTAACATCTTTTTTTGATTTCTTTTCTTTCAGTTTCAATTCTAACATATCTATTTTACTACAGTTCTTCTTCTTAGCTTTTCTAGCTTTACGTAACTGTGAGCGTACTTTTTTAATAGATTCATTTATTCTATCCAATTGATCTTTATACCCCTTAGCTATATTTTTTTGATGATTCATGATAACAGCAACCTTGGCATTGGCTTTATTAAATTCATCTAATATAATTGATTTTTTAACACCTTTATCTAAATATTTATTTGTAATTTTTTTCAATTCTTTTTGAAACAGATAAGATGCGTTGTATGTTCTAAATACTTTAGCAGTGAGATCTTTCATAAATCCTTGTAAGTACTTATTTAAATCATTAGATGATACCAAATTAAACAAGTTATCATGCTTTGATTTATTAGTTACAAAATCTTTCAAATTGTTAAAAATAATAGAATCTACTTTAATTTTATTTTGATATCGTACAGAGTCTTTACCTAAAAAATCTAAAATTATAATATTATCACTACTAATAGTTATATGTTCTACCCGTAAGGATGTCACACCAACAGTATCAGCTTCATCTTTGCTTTTCTCATTACCAACACGTAGGGCTAATTTATCTACAAAATAAAAGCATGTAGCGATTTGTCTAGTTTTTTTATTATCACTATGTAAATTTTTATCATTCTCTTCTCTAATTCTTTTAATCTTTCTTTTTAATTTTTTAGCTAGATTAAACTTTTCTTTATCACTCTGTGCTTTGAAATCAGAGTTAGATGCTAACCATACATATTTTGTTTTTCCTGTTATAGTATCTTTCCAAGAGGCTAACCATTCAACAGTTCTATCATGAATAACCTGTTTCCATTTATGTCCTTCAAGAGGAGTAGGTATATCAGAATCTTTACCTATATTTAGAATTATATCTTCTGGGTATATTCTTTTTTTTATTTTACCCAATTTAGGATTTTTACCCCTACCTAGAAATATTCCGGGTGGTTCTATTTTAAAGTTGCCAACATTTTGTTCTTTTCCATTTACAACAGCTACTTTATATTTTTGTTCTAATTCTTTATCAACTAATACTTTTTTTTTATTAGTAATTAAATAATCATACATAAGTGTAAAATTACAACCTTCCAAAGATTTAATTTCATGCTTAGACCCTAAACTTTTTTTCCAATCTTTCCAAAAGTTCTTATTAAAAGTTTTATCTAGAACATAATCAGATTTAATATATTTTGCATATAAGAAAGCATATTCTTCATTTTTCTTATCAAGAAATACTTTTTTACCTAAATATTCTAATGGTACATGTTTATACTCGTATTCAGGTGGAAACATTACACCATTATGTATAAATGTTGTCCATTTATATTTACCTCCTGATTGATTCATATATATAAGTTGTTATAATAATTTCCATAAATAGGAACATGAAATATATCAATAATTTTAGAGATGTTTAATAGTACCTTGTTACATTTTGTAATTTATAAAAGTGTAAATAAAATTGAAAATTTATAAGTATAATTAAAGACCTCTATAAATGTATAAAATAGTTCATAATAATCATGGACAGTGATGAATCGTGGATGTTTCATTTTGGCAATAATAAAATAGGTAAATGTTGTAATTGTAATAGTATTATAAAGCATCCAAATGAGACAGGTATGTTATACAGTAGTTATGTTTCTGGATTTAATAGGTACAATAAAAATAACGGAGCACATTGGTGGATATGTAATGATTTAAAATGCGTAAGGATGAATTCTACAGTATATATGTATATCGATTCTTGTAATAATCGATGTATAGGAATAAATAACAATGGTAGCCAATGTACAAATAAAATGTATGGTACAAATAAATTATGTAATAAACATAGTAATCAATTTATAGCATATTACAACATGTGATTTTTTTATTAAGATTTTAGAAAAAATTGATACATATTAATAATTACACGAATATTTATTGATAAATTATATCTGTCAATATATAATACTTTACATTGTGTTTTATAATGGATAGATTATCAGATGGTATAATGAATACAGTTGCATCTTTTTGTCACGAGAAAGATGCAATTCATCTGTCTGAAACTTGTAAGTATTTATCAGATAACATGTACTTGGAAGGAATTTATGACAATTATCATGGCAAAATAACAGAGAGTGTATTAAAGAAAAGAAAATTATCTAGATTACAGTATTTTAATTACGACAATAAAATTAGACATAGTTTGTTATCCAATGAAATAAAATATATAATCGATGAAATAAGAATAAATAGATATTCTAGCATTAATCAAAATTTTCTTACTCAAATTTATCACAAAATAAAATCAATGGTTGTAACTGGTATAGAATTGTCAGCTATAACAACTACAGCTAGAACAGTTATAATAGATATAATAGAAATTATAAACAGTAAAAAAGTTCAATATTTGACAATAAATAATTGTTTTAATTCGAGACAATTAAATAATATAAATAAATTGGATGAGCTTGTATTGAAAAATTGTAATAATTTAGATAAAATACCACCAATAACAGAATTGTATAAATTATCTGTTAGAAATTGTAACAAAATATTAGAGATACCACCTATAGCAAAGTTGAGAGAACTTGTTTGTACGAATTGTTCTAGTTTGACCACTATATCACCCATAGATAGTTTACAAGCTTTAACGATAAATAATTGTAACAAAATATTAGAGATACCACCTATAGCAAAGTTAAGAGAACTTGTTTGTATAAACTGTTCTAGTTTAACAAATATGTCTAATATACATAATATATTCAATTTAGATGGTTTACAAAATTTAATAATTAGTAATTATAATGGTTTGGTTGAAATAAACTATGCGAATAAATTAGATAAACTTGTTGTAAAAAATTGTGTTGAATTGGTAGAGATTCCACATATAGTAGGATTGAAAAAATTAGAATGTATAAATTGTCCTAGTTTAACTGGTATACCTAATATAGATGGGTTACAAGTATTAACAATAAATAATTGTAATGGTGTAAAAGATATATCTAATATAACTGGTATACACACATTAAACTGTTCGCATAGTAACTCTTTTACATCCATACCAAATATAGTAGAATTGAAAGAGTTGAATTGTTCACACTGTAATAATTTAAGAAAGATACCTGTTATAGATAGCTTGGAAGTATTGAATTGTAGTCATTGTGTATTACTAATAAAGATACCAAAATTAAAAAAATTAGAAATATTGGATTGTAGTCGCTGTGATTATTTGATAAAATTTCCTGTGATAGACGGATTGAAAGAGTTGAATTGTAGGTACAGTTGGAGATTATTATCAATTCCTGACAATATACGTGGATTGAAAAAATTAAACTGTAGTGGTTGTGAGTTTATTACAAATATACCTAATATAGTAGGTCTGAAAGAATTAGACTGTAGTTCATGCTGTAGGTTAGTCAGTATACAACATATAGAAGGATTATGTAATATTAAACATAGTAATTGTAAACAACTATCTTATTGTCCAAATATAAAATCTAGATAACCATTTTTATTATTTCATATGTAAAATCATTAAAACATTCTTTTACTATTTTTATTATTCATGTAAAAATCATTAATAATAAAAATTGAAAAATCACAATTACTGATGTTTCTATTAAAAATAGACTACATAAAAGCTTTTGGTATTTAAATACACACTCTCAGTACCAAGTTTCTTGTTGTAAGATGCAGGTTCAAATGGCTATACCTGTCGAACATAGGACAAAAAACACTGTCCCCATGGAAGGAGTTGTACCGTCCGCACCGGAAGTACCTGTTGCAGCACCTGTAACGTCGGGAAGTACGAGTCAAGGAAGATTGGATACAATTCTGGATCATGTTTGTGGAAAGATGTCTTATGGACAGTTGATGGATACTTTTCCACTGTCAGACAACATTCAAGATATCTGTCTCACAGCTCTTCGTAACGGCATTCATCCTCGGTTTTGGAGCATGTTGAATGTTATGACAGAGTTCGACTTTACTTTCATTGTCGATAACAGTGGATCAATGTCAAATTTTCTATCCAGATCGTGGGTATGTGGAGGACTAAAAACAAGGTACGATGAGTTGAGATCTGGTGCTGGTCATATCGTTGAGATCATTGCAGCGATTGATGACGATGGATTCGATCTATACACATTAAACAAGGTACACAATGGAGATCAAGTAGAATCACAATATGGTGATTTTGGAGGTAGTCGATTCGTGAACATTTGTGACCCAAGACAGGTTGAGAACATTTTCAGTACACCACCACACGGAAGGACGCCACTAAATGGTGCTGTAAATGCAGCGTTACACGATCATGAAATGAAGAACAATGGAAAACCACTCATGTTACTGATCTCGACGGATGGTTGTCCTACCGATGGAAACTCAATGGACGATGCACGGAGACAGTTAGAGAGAACAATTCACGGTAGAAACAGGGGTTCTGTATTCGTGACATTCATCGCTTGTTCTGATATGGATGATGACATAGACTTTCTCGATGCGTTTGATGATCCACCAAGATACCTACATCGTACCAACAGGTCACATGAACAAGGATCTACAGGTTGTGATCTAAATCTGATAGATGGAGTAGAAACCATCAGTAGATTTAGAACAGAGAGGAGACAGGTACATGGAAAACAAGGTCGAAAGTTTCCGTACAGCAAAGGAGATCATCATACCAGAATGATCTGTGCACCTGTGTTTCCTATATTGGACAAGTTGGATCAGGAACGGATGCCCGATTCTTTCCAAACTGGTGAAGATTTCATACCACAAACAATATACGGGTTGATCACAAAGATGGCGACAGATGATCCCCGTGTGCACAAAAAGATGCATAAATATGCACAGAACAACCACTATATCAGAGAGGCATTAGCTGATGTTCCACATCCAACGAAGGGGTGTGTGGTGATGTGATTTTTTTATATCGAAATATATATGGTTGAATAAAATTGATATTTTTAATATATTGAGTTATTTATTATGTAAGAGAATATAGATTTGTACACCATTTCACAGCTACAAACAAACACATCATGATTGAAATTACAAGTTGTTTGTTGGAGAATTTAGGCGATATGATGGAGCATCAAAAGTCACATTTTGACGATACATCACAATGAAGTGATCCCAGATGATCATCAAGAGTTAACGACAACAGAGTTTGATGATCAAGATTTGGTTGAGATGTTTCGTCAGTGTAGTGTAAACAACAAACCACCACCGCATTATGATGATCGTTATAATGGTCGTGATGATTTTATCCTTGTTGGATTGATTCTGAGTACAATGAATAGTACCAGACAGCATACCTGCTGTGGTTGTGAGTCGTGTTGTGGTTCAGAAACTGATGATGATTCACCATACCACGAACTCGAACTCGTTAAATTTACACCACATATGGATATTGTACAACATGCACATCCCGTTACAGGGATTATTCCTGTGGATATTATTGAAAGATACTTTCCGAATTATCGGGATGAAACTGGTTATGTACATCGACAAGAATCCAGATACAGATATATGACATCATTAAGGCTTGTTCACAAGGACAGTGATAATCCAGAAAATGAGATTAAAATTGTCATAGATGAAGATGATTACATAATTGACAAACCGGAAGAATACTGTGATGCTAACCATGTAATGTATGGCAAACATCTTACTGATGCTGAAACAGAAAGAATAGCGATGGCAACACTTGTATCAGTTGTTCCAAATACGACTAGTTCTATAAGCAATAGAAAGAAGGACACAGAGAGGAAGAAGAGAAATTTGCAAACAGAACTAGATAAAAAGAAGAGGGAATTAGAGCTAGAATTCGCTACAAGGATTCAGCAATTAGAGTATGAATTCGATTTGGAAATAACCACCTCAGGAGATGAAGCAGTGAAAAGTATTAGCAAATACAAGAAAAATGACAAATTTTGTGTTCTCGCTACTAAATCATCAGAAGAGATACAAAAAGTAATTGACGATAACAAATACAATGTTAGCAAACCTGTTATAAAAAAGAAAAATACTACCAGACCACGGAATAATAGGTATAACAATGGACGTGGTTATGGTCGTGGTGGTCGTAGTTATAGTCGTAGATGGTAGATGGTATTTGAATTTGTTTATTGTATATAATAATACTAATTAAAATTTTTATATAGTAATGTTTAATAGTATCAGGTGTGTTATATATAGAAAAAAATAATAATAATACTGATAATACGGGTATTGCAAACAGATGGAATTTATCATCTGTGCAATGGATAGGCGATCATGCATTTGTAGTGTTATTAGGTGATTTTTTGGATGGTGTGCGAAAAGAAGATAAAGATAAAGTAAATCCAAACGATGTACCATAAGCTGAAGTATATATAGTATGCTGAAGTATATATAGTATGGTTAATTAATAAGTTAGCAGAGCAAGCTGTACAAGCAAATGGAGCTATTATTAAAGTGTTAGGTAATCATGAATTTATGAATCTTAATGGTAAATTTGATTATGTAAGTGATGATACAAAAAATTTAAACTATAATGTTACTATTGATGATAATGGAGAGTTAAATGTAAATAATGATGAGGTATTTAGTAGAAAGCAATACTATGAAAAGGGTGGTAATGGAGCATTGTCAATAATAAAAGGGTATACGAGTCCAATTGTTATAATTAACAAACATGTTTTTGTACATGGAGGAATATCATATGAATTTAGTAAAAAATTATGTACCAGTACTACTATTAATGATGAGTACATTAAAAAAATATATAAAAGAACACACAATTTATTTGTAAATGAAAAAGAATCAGATAATCAAAATTTAACAGATAGAGAAAGGATTGAATTAGATAGATCGATATACGCTCAGAGTAATATTGATAATTATGACGATGATGATTATGATGAAATTGGAGAACATCCATTGATATGGAATAGAGGCCATGGTGATCATGATATTCAAATGAAAGAGAGTAAAGATGGCGAAGAATGTATTGAAATAGATGGAGATGAAGATCGTATTAGATGTTGTAGTAATTTACAAAAAAGATTATGTAACAATGGATATAAATTAGTAGTAGCTCATTGTCCTCAACATAGTAGATCAGATTTATACGATACATACACTACAACAAAAGTATTTAATCATTCAGAAACAGATGGTGAAAAAATCATATTTAGTGGTGATAATTTAAGTGAAATTAGAACTGTGTGTAATATAGGTGTAACAACTGATTGTAATTTATCTTTATTTAGATTGGATGTAGGAATGTCCAGGGCTTTTGACCATGATCCATTTATTGATAATGGTACAGTTAAAATAGATATTAAGAATGATACAACTGAAATATGTATTGCTAAAATATTAGCGAATATAAAAAATGAACAAAATACAATGAATGAGGAAGAGATAAAACAATTGTTTATAAAAATAATATGCTTAATGAATTCAAGAAGACCACAAGTATTAATTATTGAGAAAAATAATGATACATATAATTATAATGTATATGTATCAAAAAATCATCTATATCGTGAATGGTTTAATAATTTAATAAGTACTACTGAACCAAAAGAATTGGAACATTTATTAGAAATTTATAGAAACTCAAATAGAATAACTACAGACCCAGAGGATGATACTAGTAATTTAGAAGGAGGAAGTGTACGTGATTATTATGATAAATATTTACAAACAAAATTAAAATATATGCAAATATTACGTAAAAATTATTAATATTTTATTATGATGTATTTAGTTTTCATTAACTATTTAACTAAAAATATAAAATTTTTAGTTAAATATAAGATTATTACATAATGGATATGTGTATGGTTTAATGATAGAAAAACCAATGGATCATTATCAATTTAATACACCTCTTGTGATGATAAAAACTGGTGATAAATAATGAAGATATACCAGCACTCTTAATGATGAATTGATATTTTATAGAGGTCTACGTAATAATTATTTTGTTGGATTTGTCAATTTAGTAAAATAATGAAATTTTTATGTATACATATCTTTTATATTCGATACACTGTAAATTAAATATATTATATCTTTTAAGTTTATAACATGGGTTACAGTGTGTACTGTAATATATGTGGTTTAATGACAGAAAAACCAAAAAGTTATTACCAATTTAATACACCATTGGTGGTAAAAAATAAGAATCATGGAACGTGGGATGATAAAAGAAATATTGAATTGTATGAAAAGTTTGTTAAGTCAGTTCTATCAAAATCAAATACAAATTGGTTGGATAAATGTGGTGTAATTGATGAAAATGGTAAATATATTTCAAATGTAATAGTTGGACAAAATTTTAATAGTACTGTACATATTAAAAATTCTGTAAAAACATATGAAGTTGTTTATCACAATGAAAAGTATAATAATGATAAAAATGGTATATTAGTACATTACAATTGTTATCAAAAGATAAAAAAGATCAAAAAGAAGAATGAGAACTTGTATGAAACTTATAAACATTTTATTCCTGAAGATGGTTCTCTAAAACATTTACAAAAAGTATTTACAAAAAAGCGTACAGATCATTGGTATCAATATCCAATTTTTCATAATGGAAAAAAATTCATATTGAATAAATTAGATTTTGATAAAACAAGTGATTATCCTATTAAAGTGTATAAACGTATTAAAAAATATTTAGCTAAAAGAAAAAGTCCAGTATTATCAGCAACAGATTTTCATAGATATAATAGTACTAAAAATAAAGTAACTAAAAAGAAAATGATAGGATTAGATGGTAATAAATATGGTATTACAAAAATTAGTAATTCGTACAAATGGTCTATTTAGTTTTTGTTTTAGCTTTAGATTTAGTTTTTGTTTTAGCTTTAGATTTAGATTTAGTTTTTGTTTTAGCTTTAGATTTAGTTTTTGTTTTAGCTTTAGATTTAGTTTTTGTTTTAGCTTTAGATTTAGTTTTTGTTTTAGCTTTAGATTTAGTATTTTTCTTAACTTTTGGTTTAGTTTGAGCTTTAGATTTAGCTTTTTTCTTTGTTTTTTGTAAAGTATCTAATTTATTATAAAAATCAATATTATCATTATCTTTGTCTATCATCATAATAAAACCTTTACCAGCCCTATCTTTCATTAAATAATTACGCGATCTTATAAAAGCAATTTCCATACGTGAGCAATATTCAATTGTCTCTTTTATTCTTTCCAAATTTAATTTTATTAATTCTTGTGAATTAAATTTTATAGCATGTTTTATTAAATTTTTCTTAATACATTTTTCAATTTCATCAATTAAATGTGTTTTCATTACATATACTATCTCATACTCTTTTACACGACCAACGTTATAATTTTGTATTCTTTTTTTCAAATCTTTAGTTTTTCCAATTTTATAGATATCACTTTTTGTATCTACTTTCAATACATAAATCAAACTCTTTTTTTTATTATCTTTCATTATTTTTTGATTCATTGTTTTTATTCCAATTTGTTTATGGATATCATTGATAATCTCTTTTCTATATAGTATTAAATGTTTTTCTACTTCTACATAATATCTACGTACATCATTTGATTTTTTTGATCTAGATAACATACAAACCATTTTGAAACAATCATAAGTTAATAAAATATTCTCCCTAGTTCTCCCTACTTTTTTTAATTTATTTTTAACAATGATCCAATCTATATCTTTTTTGAAATTATTTATTAATATCGATTTTAGATTATCTATTCTAACACCTATCCATTTAGAAACAACTCTTAAATTAATAACAAAATCATACTCAGTATATTCCTCATCATAAAACTGATAAAAATCATCTAAAAAATGTTTATTAATTGTAGTATATTTTTTTAGAAAATCTGTTGGTTTCATTTATATTATATATTTATATAAATATTTTTCCTGATTTAAACAGATAAAATAATTATCATTTTCCTAAAAATCAGGAAAATGATAATTATTTTCCCTGACTTTAACGGATATATTATTTCCAATTCTCCCGAAATTAGGAAATATCAAAAATAATAATCCCTAACTAACAGGGAATATTAATTATAAATCCAAATACATCTCATAATACTTTTTCATACCATCATTTAATACTATAGATGGTTTAACTTTTATTATTTCATCAATACTTTCATCTTTACTAGGTTCTTCATATATTTTCCTACATCTATAGTAAGCTATTTTTGGTACATGTTTTTGATACACATCTTTAGTACATGTTAATGCTCTGTATAAATTTTGATGCCATGATTGTTCAAAAGATACATTCATTTTAATAACAACAACATAAATACCATACTTTTTAGCTATATCAATAAATACTTTTCTACTTTTAACATCCATATTTGTATTATCAATTATTACACTGTATCCATTTTTACATTCATTATTACAAACTTTTTGACATTTATTTAGAGTTTTTAATGTATCTCTATTTATTATTTTACAATTATATTTTTCACTTATTTTTTTAGCAACAAATGATTTACCTGAACCAGAGTATCCAACCATTATAACCATACTTTTACCACTAATTTTTATTTTATTCAAAAAATCGTTATAATCGCTATCACCATAACCATAATCAATATCAAATGGTAATTTAATTTTACCTAACTTTTCTTTCTTTTTTAGAAACAACCTATCAGGACTACTAAATTTTAATCCAATATTATGAGCAAATGCATAATCACTATTAGAAAAATCATCAACTCTACCACAAGCATCACCACAATATTTGGATTTACTAATATTTCCATCTATTAGGTTCCATATTTTTGGTAATGGTTTACGATAATAATTACTACCAATACTAGCATAAACATTAAATGGTACATCTAATTCTGTTATTATATTAGTAACTTTTACCATCCACTCTTCACTATCTACTTTACCTGTTCCAATACCTTTTTGATTACTTATTATTACCAATATATATTTTTTTTCATAAAGTTCTTTAATTTTAGTTTTTACATTATCGTGCCATATAATCCAATCTTTATTACTTATAGGAAATTTTTTACCTGATTTTGTTTTTATAATTGTTCCATCTAAATCAAAGCCATATATTTTTTTACCTTTTGTTGTTTTATATTTCTTATGGATACCTTTTATATATTCATCATTAATTGTCCACTCTATATCACTCATTTTTATTTACTATTATTTTATAATACTTTTTAAATTTACATAATCAATTTTAATAATAACTATCTTCGTTATATGTACAACTATAACACCATAAATAATGATCATACCAAATAAAATAACATTGTACCACAATAGCTGTACCTATGTAGACTTTAATATTATCTCTAAAGAGATAGTTGTAAGGTACAGTAAGAATATTGATGTGATATGTTAATAAATAATGGTATATTGCAAAATTACAACTGTAGTATAAAAAACATTATAAATAAAATACTTAATTAGTGATAGAATAATATATAGATATAATGGATAAAACTAAAGTAGTGTTAGAAGAAGGTAAGAAAGATATTCAAAAAGTTATACATTTATCTGATATACATATAAAAAAAGAAGAAAGACACAATGAATTTAGGCAAGTTTTTAATAGATTATTTACAAAGTTAAAAATAGATGCTCATCCCTACAAAAAAACAGTTATTGTTATAACAGGTGATGTATTAGATAGAGGAATAGATTTAACGCCATATACAATTGAATTATTAAATGAATTTTACATTGGATTAACTAATTTGTGTGATGTTGTAACAATAAATGGTAATCATGATTTTAAGAACGTACCATGTGAGTGTAAAAATCCATTAGGAATGTTAAAGTATCTTAGAACAAAAAATAAGAACTATGTGTTAGATAGTAATAAGTGTTATATTTATAATAATATTGTTTTTGGAGTAACTAGACATGATTCAATAAAAGTAACATCTTGTAAAATCAAAAATAAAGTAAAGATTGGATTATATCATGGTATGTTTTACAAGAGTATATTGCAAAATGGTATTAAAAATAAAAATAAAGAATCATTTGGGGTACAGTCATTTAGTAATTACGATTATGTAATGTTAGGTGACATACATAAACATCAATATTTAAATAAGAATAAAACAATAGCGTATGCGGGGTCATTGATACAGATGACTAGAGGAGAGGATACATTAGAACACGGATATATAAGTTGGAATTTAAAAAATAAAACTAGTAAATTTGTTAGAGTTGATAATAACTATGTTAGATTAACAATTGATATTGATAATATTAATTATTCTAAATTAAAAGTTCACAGTGGAAAGATAGCAAATATAACATTTAATATAAACAGTGTGATTAAAGAAGATGATTTTGATGTATTTTTAGAAGAATTTAAGAAAAAATCAGGTATTAGTCACATAACAGTTGTAAAAAATATTACAAGTTTGAGAAAGAAGGAGAATTTAAATTTGGATATAGGTGGTAAAGGTGTATCTTTAACAGATATTAAGAACAATAAAGACGTAGTTAAAATTGTGATGGATTATATTACTGATAGGTATGATTATAATAATATTGTTATAAAAAGAATGAAAGAAATAGTAGCTAATGTATTAACTGAAATAAACTATTCTTTTAATACTAATAATTCGTGTATAAAATTAGGTTATATGAAATTTAATAATTTATTTATATTTGGAGAGAATGATTGTGGATATAATAGTATTAATTTTGGAAATTTAAAAGGGATTGTTGGGATAGATAATAAAAATGGTACAGGTAAGAGTGCAATTATTGATATATTATTATATAGTATATTTGGAAAGCATACTAGAGGCGATACAAGTGTATGCAATGCATTAAAAACGGGAAAAAACAAGTGTAATACAGAGATTGAATTATATTCAAATAAAAATAAAATAAGGATTATTAGGAAATTTTCAAGGGGGAATGGTGTAGGTAAAAGAAAAACATTTTGGATTGAAATTTACAAGAACGATAAATTATATGATAAGAGTGATAAAGTAGCGGGGATTAAAAAGATTAATAATTATATTGAGACAAATATAGTTAGGTACAGTGATTTAATAAATCAAGTTATTGTTTTACAACAGATGACAACTGGTTTTACAAAGATGACTAATAAAGAAAGGAAAAAATATTTATTTGATATATTTAACATTGAGATATTTAACAAGTTATATGATGAGTTTATGATAATAAAGAAGAGTTTTGATTCAAGGATAGGGGCAAATACATCAATGATGAAGAAATTAAATATAGTAGATATTGATAATATACAAAGTTTAATAAAACAAACTGAAAAAAGTATAAATGATAATATAAAGACAATATTAAATAATAAAAAATATAGTGACAAGTTAAATCAAGAGTTAGGTAGCACTAGTAATAGGATTAGAGAGTTAGAAGAATTATTGTATAATACTGATGATGATGTTATTATTAGTATAAAATATTATGATAATAGTATAAAAAAGTGTAAGAAAGAAATAGATGTATTAGTTGAAGAAAGAGAGTATAATTATAAACTAGTTGAAAAGTGTAAAATAAAAATAGAATATTTACATGAGATATATGATAATGGTATGTTTATTGTAAAAAGTGATGATAATAATTATAAAAATATATTAAAAAAACATAGTAATAGGATGATTGAAATATATAAACAAGAGTTGGAATATTCAAAAGATCATGTACAACAAGACCTATTATATGGATTAATAAAGAATGTATATGATAGTAAGAGAGATATTGATGTTATAGATATTAAAATAAAAAAACTGAATGTAAAATTAAATAAACATGAAAAGAAATTAGAAAAAATGAATGAATTAAATGATAAGAAGATAAGAAATAAAAAAGTTAAAAGTAAAATTATGAATGAAATAGATATATTGAGTGAAATAAAGGAAAAGATAGAAGGACTAGATGGTAGTACTAATAAATTGATAAATGAAAATAACAAATTAAATACAAAATTAGTGAATATGAAATTATGTCAAAAAACTAGAAATACGTTAAAAGACGAAAGAATGATTTATATGAATTTGGTGGATATATTTGATAATCCAAAGGAGGAGAATAGTATTATTGATTTTGTTATGACTAAAAAGATAATACCTGAATTTGAATCTACTATTAATAACATTACTACTAATATTGGATTAAATTATAACATTAATATTACATATATTAATAAAAATATTGGTATATATATTAATAAGAAAGGATCGGGTGATATAATAGAGATAGCTAATACTAGTGGTTTTGAAAATGATATATTTAATTTACTGTGTAGATATGCATCAGTCAAAATAAATGATGTATTTACTAGTAATTTTTTTATTATTGATGAGGGTATGAAATACTGTGATACTGATAAAAAGTATATAATGAAAAATTTAGTAAATGAAATGAAAAAATCATATGATTGGATTTTATTAATATCACATAATTCAAATATTAGAGAGTTATTATTTGATAAAACCATAAAAATAACAACTAAAACATTATCTACGAGTTTTATCAATGTTTAGAGTATTTGTAAGAGATATTTAGTAGTACCTCGTTATATTTAATCATAATAATTATTTAATTGATTTATCTAAAACATTAATTATATCATCTAACTGTTTTTCACTAACCAATAAATTTAACCAAAATATTAAAGTACAGTTATTTCTACCACCTAATTTACACAACAATCCATTATTAAAACAATTATTAAACACTCTATTTGCTTCTTCTGGATAATATTTGTTTGTATTTGGGTGTGTAAATTCAACTGCAAACAGTAAACCTTTTATTCTAATTTCACCAATTGTACTATATTTATTTTGTAATTTTGTTAATTTATTGTACATATAATTTTCCAATTTTATAACATTCGTTAAAATATTATTTTCAATGATATAATTAAACGATGTATAACCAAGAACCATAGCTAATTGATTTCCTCTAAATGTACCATGACTAGGTAAATCTAAATTTTTATCAAACACAATTGCACTTAATGGCATACCACACCCTAAAGCTTTTGAAAATACTAATATATCTGGTATTATATCATATTGCTCAAATGCAAACATTGTACCTGTTTTTCCAAATCCTGTTTGTACTTCATCTATTATCAGTAAAATATTATGTTTTTTGGTAATTTTTCTTATTTCTTTAACAAATCTTTTCGATGCAATAATTATTCCACCATCTGACTGTACAAGTTCCATTATTATAGCACACGGTTTTCGTATCCCTGATTTAGGATCATCTAATATATTTTTAATATAATGCAATATAGCGTCTTCACCTTTATCACCCCCAATTCCAAATGGGCATCTAAAAGAGTGTGGAAATGGTAAATGTGTAGTGTTAATTGATGTTCCATATTTGTCACTAATATTGCCTGTTAATGACATAGAACCATTAGTCATGCCATGATAACAACCAGAAAATGCAAAAATATTATTTCTACCAGTATGTTTTATAGCTAGTTCTATTGCCGATTCAACTGCATCACTCCCAGACCCACCTGAAAATTGTATTTTAATCTTATCCTTCATATTTTTAGGAAATAGATTGAACAAAGTATCTATAAATGTATTACGAATATCACTTGACATATCTAAAATTTGAAACGGATGGTTTTCTTTAAAAAAATTAATTGCTGTTTCTGTTATAATTGGGTGATTATGTCCTAAAATATTTACACCAAAACCATTGAGACAATCGATAAACTTTGTATTAAATATGTCGTAAAGATATAATCCATTACTGTGTGTAAATGTTGTGGGATATTTTAACGTATATGATTTTGTTATACATTCTTTATTCTTTATATTTTTTAATAATTTTGAATTATTCAATAATTTTAATTCATCCATATGTAATACAGATAAAAAATTATTGAATGAATTATACGTAATACTATTTTCGATACAATATTTTTCTAATATTGAATCAGTTTTAACATAGAGTTTATCTACACTATTCGCAACAGATATATCTGAAATACCATCGCCAAAATATATAACCATATCATCCTCCCTTTTTAATGAATCAATTAATTGTACCTTCGATTTACTATTAAATTTGATACTCCATTTATTATTTTCAATTACAATGTCATGTGAATATATATCGTTTTTATCAACAAATGGTAATAGTTTTTCTATTATTTGCCCAAATCCACTACTGATAATATAAATATCAATATTATTACTTTTACATAATTTATAAAATTTTTCAAAATAATTATCAATAGGATTATTATCTGTTTCTTTGTAAATTATTTCAATAGCATCATCAAAACTTGCTGTAATATTATTAAAACAATCTATTAAAAAATCATTATTATTTATTTCACCATTATAAACTTTTTTTTCTAAATTAGTTCTAAATTTCTCACCAATAATACTATCTATTATACAATCTATTGTATCTTTTGTTGTAATTGTTCCGTCAAAATCACAATAAAATGTGATCATTTTATATTATATATATATATAATATAATGTCTTGTAAAACTTATATATGTAATCCTACAACTCTTGGTGTATTAGGATTTATCATAATGATTTTTATAGTTAGGTATCAAAAATCATTAAATAAGATATTCGGTGGTACTAAAGATTGTGCGCTTTGTTATAATTGGCAAGGTGGGTCATTAAGTAATTGGCAAGGTACGCATTTTCTGTTATTTATGATTGGTGGTATAATTTGTCCAGATAATTTTAAAACATTCTTATTCATGGGTATTTTATGGGAAATTATTGAATTAACTATAGAATATCAAGAAAAAAGAAATGAAAAACACACATTATGTAAACATACTAATAATTGTTCTAATATTACAATGTCTAAATCTGAATTTTGGAAAGCTTACTTTGGCAAAACTAAATCTGATAGTTTATACTATTGTAGTCAGGGATTTTACGGACAATTGTTAGATGTAACGTGTAATTCATTGGGATATCTATTGGGAATATATTTACATAAACACGTTTTTTGGACATAAATATAATATGTGTATGTAATTATCTAATAGTAAAATATATAAGAATAGTTATATTTTAATGTTATAAAGTCTTATAATCAAAAATAAAAATGATATTTATTTTTGATTAATTCATAATGATATATCATTTTCTGAATATTTAATCTTCTAAAACTTTGTATTTTTTGTA
>Ga0257122_1001296_pt1 | contig 17941 bp, 11 predicted proteins | sample SI106_120metaG_FD_190146 | JGI IMG/M metagenome (GOLD analysis project Ga0257122, IMG submission 190146) | Marine microbial communities from Saanich Inlet, British Columbia, Canada - SI106_120 | ecosystem: Environmental > Aquatic > Marine > Inlet | place: Canada: British Columbia | collected... | reverse complement strand
CGGAAATCCACTTTCCAGACAAGCTCTTCACGGGATATTTTGCCCGAATGGCGTTTTGCGAGGTCTGCGAACCTCCCTCCACACCAACCGGCCATCGAAAAACTTTATAACCGCAGCCGATGGAACAGTAATCACATACGGTAGTAAATTCCTGCGCATCAGCCGGAGGCAAAGACACAGATTTAGGCGGGATTGGTTTCTCTTCCATATAGCAATTCTCGAAAACCTGTGGCCAGTACCACATCTTCTTTGAGTTTGAGTTCAACCTGGGGTAAAGGAGATGTAGCATGGCCGCTTACCACCATGCCGAATCTCTTTAAATCAAAAGTGGTCAGATGAAAGGGACAGGGACCCAACGCACCCTGGGACGGTACGAAGCGGCCCTTCAAAAGTCCTCCCATATGGGTACACACCGTGTGGAAAGCGACCATATCTTCAGATGGCCCTAAACCAAATCCCGCTCTTTCACCAAGCCTTACCAGAATATGACTCAATCCACTGTCATGAGGGTACTCAAAATATACTGGAGAATTCACTTCTAGCCTTGAGTACCGAAAAATCTCCTGCTCTACATGAGAAGAACGAAGGAAACTTTTCTGCGCGCTAACCCCGGGAAGCAAACAAGTCTCGGTAATGACCACGGCACCAAGAAATAAAAACTCACGACGATTGAGACAGGGCCGGGAAGGATTACCCGTCATTAAATCCCCAACTTTATAAAAGGTTCCTTGTCAGGATCAAAACGCAAAAACTTATACTCATCATTGGTTTTAACCGGGGGTGGGACACTACCGTCAAGGAAGCCATAGCAGGGATTCATGGCACCCTTCGTACAAGACTGGAGTTGCTGCGGTAAGAGGTTTCTCCAGGCAATGGAGTTTGCGGGGTGGGATGTCCAGTTTTGAAGAAGTGCCAACCTACTTAAAAGCTGCCGTCCATCTGGATTTTGGGATGTGTAATATAAGAATCCACCGGAGATAATACGATTCTTCTCAAAAGGAAGATAACGGGTATCGATCAGGTTCTTGAAGCCACTTTCATTACAAGTCTCTACCCCTGAACACCCTCCCTGGATCTGGGCACCTTTGGTACTAAAGAAGCCATTTTCAGCGCCGAAATTTTTGGTCGCAATGCGCTCATAGTCGGTTGCCAAACCAGCTTTCAACTTCACAAGGCGTTGATCCATATCCATACCAATGGTGGGCTCCCTGGTCATAAAGAGAATCCAGTTATACTCATGCCTTTCCGCGTCGCTGCCAACGATAGTGACATCGAGGTCGTCAAAGAAGGCCTTGTTGCGATTCTCGAATTCGCCAATGGTGATTCTTGGAGTGGATACAAAAAAGGTCTTACCTCCGACATTGAGTGCCCTATCGAGAGGGGCCGAAGCAAGAATCTGCTCAAAGCGGTCATCAGCGCCGGGAATCTCAGCGATTCCCAGTCCCTGGTAGAGGGCCACAAGTTCCTGGTGGAAAGTGCGGTACTTGTCACACCACGGCTTAATGCGGTCATCGTCACAATTCACCGTTTCATCATTACTTTCAATCTTCATTGGATCTAATTCCACATGATCTTCATCATCCAGTTGATAGGCCCCCTGGGCTCCGAGCTGAAACATCACACCTGGTGTGAGTTTCTCATTTACCTCGCCCTGGGCAAGAGCCTTTTCACCATAGCGGGAATCACCATCCACTCGATTGGAATTTACATTGAGGCCTCCGCTGCCCACCTGGTTGAGATACTCTTGTTCAGCACCAATACTGGGGAAATGCAAAGCCCAATTTAAACGTTTCGGGTTAGCGTCCTCTGGACCAATGGCCAGATATTGCCCCCCATGGAGCCCTCCCCAGGAACTGAGCTTGGAACCATATCTGGCTTCGTCTTCCCTGGCCTGCAATGGATCTTCATACTGAACTCCTGCTGCCCTCGAATCCAGACCGTTCACTGGAAAAAACTCCGGGGGGTCCTCACCAGGATTTGTTCTAGTCGCGGGAAAGGTATTCCCCAGGGTTGCCAGCAGCTTGGCGCTGGCGGTACTTCCGGCGGACTGTCGATGTACGTCCTGGAAATATGGTCTATATACTGTGGCGCGGTTGTGAGCGAGATTGGTACCATTTTTAGGAATGGCGATTTTCCCTTCGGGCATAGCAGCGATGTAGCGCCCCTTCACCCACTTGAAATCTCCGGACTCCGGGCTGCTGAGCTTAGCGAGGTCCGCAGCTTCCAGGCGAAGGTACGGTGCTATTCCGTCTTTAATCTGGCTCCTGCTGTTTTCATCATCTTCATGAACTCTGGAGACCAGGGAAGACAAACGGCCGTTGGATGGAAGAATTAGGAAGTAGCAATAACCATCTGACTGGGAATATTCGTAACCACCCCCATCATCTACATAGAGGGTATGATCCTCACTCCCTCCTCTTTCAAATTTACTGACCGGATGCTCAAAAGCTGTATCACACTGAATTTGGTCAGTTTTAAAAACCATACCGTTGGTCAGCTTAATTGAATAATACCCATGGCCCTTTTCCCCTTGCGTACCAAAAACATCTTCCCTGGTCAGCGGACGACGTTGAAAGCCTTCGCGGGTGGTATAAGTTTGAAATTTAGGATCGGGATTATCCACCATGGAGTCGAGGTACTCTTCAAGAGGTCGATCCGTATAAACCCTGTCATTTCCTCCCGAGCCATCAACCGTACTCTGATCTTCCTGGGCAAAGGTATCCTGAACCTCTGCTGCCAGAGTCGCCTTCTGATCCACTACCATCAAATTATGAGGAGGCGTGGGGCTATGATGTTCCTGGGTTTTTGCGGAAAATGGAGTGTGCCACATCTCTTTGACATAATCACAGGTTTCACCGAGACTGAGTACCACAAGGAAAATTCCCAGGGTTCTAATTTGAATTGTGAGATTCATTATCATTCTCCTTGGTTTGTGATCCTTAACTAGTTGGTCCTTTTCCCCTGGGATGCCCTGTCTTGTATGGATAGGGCCCCCACTGGACTCATGGAAAGCGGGATACGAAGAATTCTGCGGTTCCCGGCGATATCTACAGCGGTAACTTCAACCATGTAATCCACAGCTTTGCGAAAGGAATGAAACACGGTGAAGTTATACACCGGATATCCATTCACCAACCGTGTTTCAGCAGGCTGGTCCTCTATCTTGAAATCATCTGGAGCAGGCTGGCCCCTCCATTCAGATTTGCGTACATAGAGCTCATCTTCTGAGGAGTCTTCAATAGCGGGTATAGTGCTTTCATCAAAAGAACTTAACTCTTTGATTCGTACCACAACATCCTGAAGGGGATAGTATTTTTGGGTTCCCTCAGGAGCATCTTCGTGCTTGGCAAGATCATAGCCTCCATCCTTATCTTTGAGCCAATAGGGGGAGTTGTCTTCCACAAAGATCTGAAAACGGTAGCGGGTCCTCGCCTTTCCATTCATTCGTTCACTGAGCAAAAAGAAGGAATCACCGTTTTTATCAGCTACATCCGCAGCGCTCGCAGACCAGATTTCATCGTTATTCAGAAAATCTCCATAGCAGCGTCCAGAGCCAGAGCACTGGCCGCTAGATGGATCAATGGAATCCATTGCGGTTTCCCAGGGGATACGATTCATGAGCTTGTCATACCCTCCTCCCGGTGGATAGGGAATGCCGGATGACGAGCCATTTTTAAATCCGCTGCTTCTTCCCGCGAGTATATTATTAGGAAGCCCAACCACCTCGCCTACAGCTCCATCATACTTGAACACCTTCATCCAGAGGTTTGGACGAAAGTGATCCTCGACAAGATGGTAGCCGCTGCCGAAATGGTCGGTTTCAAGCCACCCTTCGGTTTTGTAAAAATTGGTGATGTTGTTCAGATTCATGGACATCGCAACGGGGACTAAAAGGGACAAAAAACAGATCCACATCCGTAAATTCAAGTTCATATTCTCCTCCGGACCACTGAATTTCGTTGAAACTCATTCCTTGTAAATACATCCCCATGTTAATTTTAGCTTAAGAATACGAAGCCTTCCTGCCAAAAAAAAATGGGTTCTGTATAAAATATTCGAGTTGTTTCGGTGTACCTTTGTAGATTATCCCATAATTGTAAAACAAAAAGGATTGATTGGTTTGAATCGACTATGAAAGAATGGTTGGAGTTTTAAACCTTAATTCACGGTTAAGAAATGCGCAATTTTCACATTTTTCATTTTGTATTCGTTTCTCTCTTCTTCTTAAGCTTCGTTGGATGCGTGAGCCAAAAGCCTTCTCAAGTCCAAAAGGCTTCCGCGAAAACCACACCTACAAAGCAAGAAACAACCGCAATCCCTGATGAGAGCCAGGCGCAGTCGCAGAACAAAGCGCTCCAGCTCTTTTTGCAAAGCAACAAAGTATTTGAAACCGATCCGTCTCAGGCTCTAGGGCTGATTGAGAAAGCATTAGAAATCGAACCCGGGTTTGAAGAGGCACTTAAGGACAAGGAGATCTTGACTCCGATAGTAGAAGCAATTCGGGCTCAAACGCTATTTGACGAAGCCCGCCAACTGGTGGGTAAGGATACAAACGGTGCGCTGGAACTCTTAAAAAAAGCTGCCGTTCTGGATCCTCAGCACGACGATATCAAGATTCTCATCAATAGAATAGAGAATCCGGGAACCATTCAACCCAATAAAGATGAGGGTAGTCCTGAAGCACTGGATTCAGAGCCGGAAGAGACTGCTGAAACTGCCTCTGAGTGAGTCAAGTCTGCGAAGAAGCTCTATTCCTGCTAAATTTTAGGCTTCTTTAAAAATTTCTGCTAAGAACCGCCGCAGACCTCCCAGTTCTTAGGAGCAACTTGCCCAAGGTCAAACTCTTTTCCAAAGAAAGTCTTCCAAGACTTGAGGATCTTTACTCTTTCTTTTGGGAATCCCGTTTCCATCAGGAACTTCTTACATAGCTCAAGGGGGAATGGGGGATCCAGGGCAGTATAGTCGGAATAGACCCTATCCATCTTCACTATCCCCGCAAACTTTTCTAAGTATTCAGTCACATAATCATGAGTTGAACGATGTCTGAGCACACGGATGATCTGAAAGCCAGAATTGATATCTTCGGAAGAAAGTCTGGTTTCATCCGCCTCATAATGATCTGATGTGATCATCGTATCCTGGCGGTTTAACACATAGGTAATGGGATAAATAGAGTGAAAAGCAAAGACATATACTTTACCCAGGGCCTCATAAAGATCATAAACCTCCTGATCACCAGTAACCGCGTAAACCTGCCAGGCAGCCTTCATGACAAAGGGAAATAAATCTCCCGGACTCTCTTTGGTATTCTTCAACCTGCTCAGCCACTGCTTAAGATTGGAGCGCAATTCTTGCAGAGCATTATCATCCACGGCCAATTCCACGATATCTTCCTCTTCAAGACCAATTTTTTCCTGCTGAGCAAACCAATTGAATACAGCCTGGGCTTGCAAACGGTATCCCAGGTCATTGGCATGGACCAGGTCAAAACTTAAAAATCTCCTCGAAATAAATCCTCCCGGATCTGAAAATCCGGCATCCAAAAGAATTTTCGCCAGGGGAATAAAGTTTGAGGCTCCCTCAAAATAAGAATTCATAAAGGTCTTTTCCCCAAGAAAATAATCCACAAAATACAGATCCAGCCTCTTTTGTGTAGCTAGAAATTGGAGCTCATCATTGTAGCCCGCAGTAGCAGATTCAGCGTTGGCATCTCTGTTCCACCCATACCATAGAATCATTGCCAATTTGAGAAGTCGAAACTCCACATACTGTCCAAAAACCCTGATTTTATAACTATCGTGTCGTTTCCAGGAGTCGTTGATTCCGGTCCTCATGACCACCTTAGCCTTGTCTGGTAGTAAACGCAGGACTTCTAGATGCTCCTTTCCGGTTGTTCCCGGATATCCAAGATTCTGAACTTTGAAGACACTTCCCGCGCGTTTGAGAAGGTTTTGAAATTGAGCGGGGAGGGAAAAAAGTTTTTCATCGGATGCTCCACCACCGAAAATAGTGGAATCCCCAACAAAAAAAATCGTCTGGGAAGGGTCAGAGCCCCTGATTCTTGATTTAGACATTTCAAAGAATTCTGCGTAAGAACCATAGGGATTCAGCCTTCTTGCTAACAGTTGCAAGCCCCCTTCTACGAGAAGCAGACCAACCAGGACAACAATAATTATTTTTTTCATCACTCACTTCCCCTCTTCCTATGCACCCCGACTCTATCCACCAGGATTTCCAGATCCTTGCGCGCCTCTACATGCTGGGGATTTAGACTTAATACCTCTTGGAGCAGCCTTTTTGAGCGCTCTGGATCCTTATTGAAAAAACGATTGCTAAGAATAAATAACTGATGTGCACGTTCACTTTTCGAAAGCGTTGCACCCAGGTTTTCATGGTTCCAATTCTCCTCGTAGGACTCGGTACGTATCAAGGACTCTTCTATACTTCCGGTATCCAGAGGGGCATAGTTTTTTGGAACCTTTTCCCAATCCCCGGGGCTCATTTCTTCTTGGAGCCCTAAAACATCCTCCAGGGCACCCGCATGACTTGGATCCAGATTGAGTACTCTACGCAAAACAGAATAGGCTCCCGACAGATCTTTTCTTTCTCTAAATTCCTCTGCCTGTTCATATAAGGATCCAGCCCACTTGCGCTCAAGCTGACCTCTATTTCGAAGGGGTAAATACTCTAACCATTGAGGTAAGTCAGCCCTGGTACTTTTCATTTCATAGATGGTTGCCAGGTCTGCAAGGCTCTGCACCCACTCCCCTTTAGATGGCATGGCTCTCCTTAAGGTTCGTAATAGGCACACACTGAGTCTTGGGTTTACTTTGGGTACAGAACTACATCGATACCGCCTTTTAAGCTCACCATTTTCACTTAGATACTGAAAGTACTCCAAACCCAGGGAACGGGACACATCATTCAGGTCCGGTTCCTCCTTGTGGGCTAGCTCCCGCAGCGGAGGCGGATCACCTACCAGACTTGAAAAAGGCCGGTTTCCTAAGATAAGTATGGGTATCCGGCCCTGGTTAAGCCAGGTGTCAAAGAGCCCCTCACCTGTCGTTTTATAGCTATCTAACAGTTCTTGGCATTCTTCTAAAGGCAGGTTATCGAGCCGATGTATCGAAGGGAATTCAAAGAAAAAATTGTGCGGAAATTCCAATGCAAGCTTGGTATGAAAATGTAATTTATGAGCGATGTATAGATTGCTCAAATCTCCCAGCTCATTCTCGGAATAGATCCCTTGAAGGGATCTTCTAAGGCTGGGAATCTCACAAGACTCCCAGCCAAGCGGATTGACATATGGAGCGTTGAGCCCATTGATGTAAACGTTCTCACCATACTTTCCAAATAGCTCTCCCATGGTGTTTATGGACGGAAAAAAATTTGAAATCATCAGGCTTCCGACCACAAGAAGTGATCTCTTCCATCTCGTTCTGGTCTGGACAAATTCCAGAACCGCTACGAGCAGGATCGGCAGGAAGAAGTTGTAATACGTCTTCCCAATCATGGAGCAGAACAAAAGCAGGGAATGGATAAATGTAAGCAGACAAAAAAGGCTCATAAACCCACGAGTCGTGGAAAACCGATAGCGAAGTAACCAGAAACCGGCTAAGGAATAACCCAGAATAAAGAAGATTATGACATGAAGATTTCCTATATCCGCGTCATAGGAAATGGTAGTGACAAAGGTAGCAATGACCAATAAGCAAAGGCTAACAACGGGGCCATTTGAGAATTTAGGCAGAACACCCCCTTTGGAAATTCGCTGTAAATACAGAATCAGGAAGCTGCCCACCAAAAGGAAAGCAGCCCCGAGGAAAAAGAAGGAGTTGATTCCAAGATAGGGATTATGAGTGATTACATTCACCATATAATTCTTTAAATTCATCCACGGATAAAAGGGCAAACTAAGGACTATGATCACCAGAATGCTGGATAGAACCTTGAAATCGAACTCTCTTGAAAGAAGACTCCAGATACCGTAGCACACGCAAAAGTTCACAAAATAAAACGCGCCGAGGTGCTTTGGGATGATCGCTAACCAAAAGAAAATTACAAAGATGACGAGTAAATAGATTCTCCTGGATACCAGGTAGGATCGGAAACTCAAAATAGCTATCAACGCATAAGCCACGTTGAAAGCCTGGAGAGAAAAACCCTTTAACAGAATCTGCGTTGGCGGGAGGGCAAAAACCAGGATTCCCAAAACCAATGCCGTCCAAAATGATTGGCGAAAAAATAGAGGTACTGCTCCCAGGGGAAGAATTAGAAAAACATTGAGTAGGTATGGATGTTGTAAAAATAACCCTTCCAAATTCACCATGGAGATCATCCAAGGGAAAACCGCGCCACCTAAGGGATAGCTGGTGGAAAAGGTATTCTCAACTAAAAAGCCAAAGTCCTTGGTAAAGCTGCTAGACGCCTTTAAATAATTCAAAAATGGGAAATAGAACTGATTGATCGAGTCCCGGTCAGGAAATGGATCAACATAGATAACCCACAGGGTAAGCCAAAGGCCTCCGAAGACACTGCCGACAAGGGCGGGTAACCACTTGCGGTTCCAAGCTTGTCTCTGGCTCATGGATGCTCTTCGCTCTTCACTCCAAGTTCCTCTTCAACAATCCCCAGATCCTGCAGCATTTCAGCGTGATCCGGTTCAATCTCCAATCCCTGTTTCAATAGATTCCATGCCCCCAGCCAGTTCTTGATCTCCATTTGGTCGTTAGCCCTGCGAAACAGCTCAAAAGAGCGCTCTGACGGCTCCACTTTTTGAAAATTAAACTTCTCCCAAAGGGAAAGACCCTCATACCATTTCTTTTGTTCAAGGAACTCGTCGAAGCCTGGAACCCTCGCTGTCTTGGGCGAACCATAAAGACTCTGATGTAAGTAGACCTCCAGACGCTGCTCTCCTCCACTGAGGGAGACCAATTGATAGTGCTTGCCAAAGGCCCCCGCTGTTTCAAAAATCTGTACAAGACAATCATTGAGCCGATCCTCCCAGCCATCTATTCTATCGATAACCTCTTGCTGAAAGCCTTCACATTGATCTACGTAGACTGGATAACTGGTCCAAGGCTTTTTTGAGTCCAAAAAAATGGGAAATTCCCCGTTTTCGGCCAACTGTTGGATTCCCCTCTCACTTTCCAGCATCCGGGCCATTTTCTCCAGGCGATCATGGCGCAAATGCTCCGGTAGTTTAAGTTCAGGGATAGATAGCCAGGAATTTAGCGGATAGAGAAACTGCAGTCGAGTATGAAAATGAAGACCACGGAATAGCATAGGGAATACCCTGGGATGATTCGGGAAGCTGAGTGTTTCCAATTTCTTGGTGAGGTCCCTTCTCATAGTAGACAAACTGGAGGATTCCCAGCCAAGCGGATTCTGATGCAATCCATTCAATCCTCGAGTGTAAAAGTGGTGACCCCATTCCCAAAACCATTGTTCAGCCTTTTCAAGTCCCGGCATAAAGTTGGAACTGAAAATGGCAAAGAGTGCTAACCCCACCCTGAACCTTGCCCTGGATTCATAAAAGGCCAGGGCAAAAATCAGGGCAACTGGGAGGAAAAAATTGGCAAAGATCTGACCTAAAAAAGAGAAATACAGAATGGCTCCATGAATCAGCGTTATGTAGATTGCCACATATAAACATCCTCGCGGGCTTCTGAGATCATAGTTGTACACAAGATAGAGCAGGGCTGTGTACCCCAGTAGATAGCTCAGAACCATGAGCTTCATACCGTATTCATCCGCTCCAAAGGAGACAATAAGAGCTGTAGCGCAAAGAACAAATAGCACTCCCCTGCCATTTTGAAATAGATTCGGGACCTCTCGTTCATCCCTGCGCTTGCTCATCCATGCAACCAGCACCCAGGTACCCACCCCTAGAGTGATCACGGCTAATGTAAACCACATTAGGGAGAGTTTTGGATTATGACTAAAAGCCACCACCAGGTAGTCCTTGAGTCCTTCCAATGGATAGAAGGGAACCAGGCTAAGACAGAACAGGGCTGCCATGGCCAGGTGCTTTAAGCTCAGTTCAGATCGCAAGTGTTTCCATGCGAGAAACGCGAGTAGAAGGTTCCCCAGCTGAATCGCTCCAAGGTGTTTGAGGGTAGCGCTATACCAAATGAGTGCTGCCCCTGCCCAAAAGCACCTTTTCGAGTCCTTCTCCAACCCCTGAATAACAAGTAGGCTTCCAGCGATTGCCAGCAAGCTGATCAAACCATGCAGAGAGTAGGATTTTACTGCTATCTGTACCACGGGACAAAAGAACAGCACCAGAAACAAAAGAAACTTATCGCTAAGTTTCCAGTCTTCAAACGCTGGAACCGCACAAAGTGGAAAGAGAAAAATAATGGGAAGGTGCCACGGGCTCAAAAAAGCGAATCCCGCACATCCCACAGCCCCAAGACAGGCCGGGATAAAAGTTATCCCCCAGGGGTAGGTATAAAGGAAGGCTGACTTGAGAAAAAAGGGATCCCAACTCAATTCCCGGGCCAAAACAAGAGAATTGAGATACGGAAAGAATAGTTGGTGGAGTGAATCACGATCAGGAAAAGGATTCACGACCTCAACCCAGATGAGGACTATGACAGCGGCTGCCAAACAAAAAAGAAGCGCTATGAGCCAGTTCAGAGAATTGGAGTGAACTGAATCCTTTTCCTCAAGACTCCGACTCATTTGATTGATTATATACCCTCTCTTTTTAACCTTTGAAGAATAATATTCCGATCGGTCCGGGCTTCTTCGTTTTCTGGATCAAGGCTCAATGCCTCGTTCAAAAGCTCCAGACACTTTTTGGGATTGCTTTCAAAGAAACTGTTACTTTGCAAAAAAAGCTCGGCGGAACGCTTCGGTGCACTCTTTTCTCTGCCTGGATCCCCTGGATTCTTAATGACTTCAAGCCAATTCTCCAGGCTGGTTGCTCGCTGACTCTGACTCAAAATAGGATGTATCCAAAGACTGAGCTTCACCCCCGGGAGATTCAAGGGCGTTTCACGATAAGGATCAAGATTCTTGCCGCGGGATCGTAGATAATTCAAGAATTCAGCGTTCAAGGCTTGTAGAAACCTGTTGGGATGAAACTCCTCCCTGGCAATAACCTGCTTAAGGTGGAAAATCTCGGGCTCTCTTTTGGTGAAGGGATCAACACCGACTAGAAGAACTCCTACCTTTCCGCTTCTCACCCAGTCTTCAAACAATTTCTCCCCCTTCTTTCGCCACAACTCTGCCAATTCCAAAGCATCGTTTTGAGATAGGCTATCTAGTGCTGTCAACTCTGAGAATTCATGAATAATGTTGCGGGGGAAGGATAGGGACAGCCTGGTGTGAAAGTGCAGTCCTTCATGAGAATAAAGGGTAGGTCCGCGAATACCCCTCTCTTGCAGTACTGACGTGATGGAGTTTCTGATGTCTCTTATCCTCGATGACTTCCAGCCAAGCGGATTCTGGTGAGATGATTTAAATCCTTCGAAATAAATGGAAGCAAGGGATTGAAAAAGCTGACTCTCCTCGATGCTGTTGAGAGAAGGAAAGAAATTGGATAGAAGAATCAGCCCGCATAAGACCAAAACCTTTAGGTATTTACCTGGATTGTGGGTGAGCCAGGCCCAGGTGAAGAGCAATTGGGGGAGAAAGAACAAGTACGAGCTCTTAGCGATCCAGGATACGTACAAGGATAGATGGTGCGTGATTGTGAGCATACAAAGCAATAGGAGAAAGCCTCTTAATCCAGCTATCTTAGATCGGGCCAATAGAAAAAGAGTGAATCCATATCCTGTTATCAAAACCAGGATCGCTCTTGGAAAACTCTGACTTTCCGAACTTGGAAATGTCCATAGGACAAATGGTCCTAAAATCAATACCAGGGGAAAGAAAACACTACCCAATAGTCTTGACTCTTTCTTTTGGATAGCCGGGTCTGCAGATGTCTCTAGCTTTTTATAGACCAGGATTCCAAGAGCCCCTGCTCCGCCTATAGCGAGGATAGAAAGAGCTAAATATTGCCCTGAGAAGATAAAAGGGGCATGGGATAGTGTGGTACGCAGGTATTCTAAAGATGCCTCCCATGGATAAAGCGGTATGGCTGCCAGGGGGAGAATCCATAAGAGAAGGTTTTCTTCTTTAGAACGGAATCTATAGGTACATTGCCAGATGGCATAAGACATCAAGAAAGTCAGGTAGTGTAAAACTCCCATGTGCTTGAAGACCATGGAAATCCAAAGGCAGCAAACCGCCAGCGCAAAGTAGGCCCTCTTTGGCCTCCTCAGGTAGGCAAGAAAGAAGAGAATTCCAGCAAAGGAATAGACTACATTAAAGGCATGGGGAGACAGTCCCTTGAGCAGAATCTGCGTAGCAGGAAGAAAAAAAAGAAGTAGCGCTGAAAGGATGTCCTTTTTTTTGAAGGGGCCAAGAAACGCAAACGGTACCAGCAGAAAAGTAACTAACCAATAGGGTTCCTCAAGGATGGCCGATTGCATACCAATTAAAGAGATGAATGCAGCCATCAAAGCCGAGCCATCCGGGTACGCATCCGTAAAGAACTCCTCCCTCAAAAGAAAATGTTTAAATCCAAGAACCTGTGATCCCTTGAGGTAATTGAGAACCGGATAAAACAATTGAAGGATCGCGTCCTTATCGGGAACGGGCTGAACAAGCCCTACCCATAGAGCCATGAATAATCCTGTGCTCGCCAGAAAGAGGAAGCCGCCCCGGACTGCCGAACTATTCATCGTCTATTGAATTGCAGGATTCGGACTCCCGCTGAGTTTCTTGAGGTACTCTCTAGCCTCTTCATTAGCTGGATCTAACTTCAAGACACGCTTGAATAACTTGAGAGCCTCCGTTGGATTAGTCTGCACTATACTTTTGCCCTGGGAAGCAAGTAGGCGCGCCCTGGCTTTCTGCATGGAATCACTTTCAAGATAGGCCTGGATTTTCGCATGATCTCGTTTGGCAACGCTATGATCTGGATCAAGGAGAATAACTTCTTGAAGAAGACTGGCCGCATACCTGGGATCATTACTTTGATAAAGTAGGCTCTTATGATATAGCTCAGCCGCCTTGTTTCGGTTGACTGCCTGGGTGAGAACAGAAAGATCCTTGATCGCGTTCTCATGGAACGGATCTAGTTCTATCACCTTCCTGAGCAGCTTTAGCGCCTTTTTTGGATTGGCTTCGAAGAGTTCACTCGCCTGGTTAAACAGTCCCAATGCCCTTAGACTTTGAGGGGTCATTGAGCCGCTCTCTCCCTTTTCTGGCCTTGCCTCAATCACTTTAAGGTCCTCCAGGGCTTGAGTATGCGTGGGATTCAGTGTCAAAACCTTTTTGAGCAACTCTGACGCTTTGAGTGGATCGGATACAAAATATTTCGTGCTCTGGTTAAACAGTGCATCCGCTTCAATACTTTTAGCTTCAAGTACAGCAGGATCAGGAACTGGAACGCTGTTAAGAATCTCCAGATCTTTCCTGGCCTCAGGATGATTCGGATCAAGCTCCAGGACCCTTTCGAGGAATTTCCTTGCCTCTTTTGGTTCTGATGAAAAAACCCGCGAGCTTTGATCAAAAAGATCCTGTGCCTCTTGCTGCTTTTTCACCAGTGCTTCATCGATTTCATTCTCCCCGGGGGTAGAGCCATACCAATCCTTTTCAGTACGCCATGGTAAAGAATCGCCCTCCTCAAGAATTTGGAAGAGCTTCGGCTGTGGATACTTTTCCAAGATCTCCTTTTCCCACTCCCTGAGACCCCCATAAGCATTCTCCAGATCCTTCCTGATTTCTTGATGATTTGGTGCCATTTCAGTGGCTGATTTCAACAGGACGTAGGCTTCCAGAAATCTTTTTTGATCAAAATATGAATTCGAGCGTAGAAACAGTTCTCGGGCTTTCTTCAATCCCGGGTCCCTATATTCTCGATAATCTAAAAGGAGAGATGCCAGACGAGGGCTTTCTCCGGTTGGACTGGAATTTTCCTCAATTTTTTTGTGAACAAATATCGTAAGGCTTTGCGGATCTTCGCCTATAGAGTGCTTTCGATAATACTTCTCTAAATACTCTCGTTCTTTCAAAAACCGAAAATAGGCATCATGGAACCAAACCTGAAGGCTGGAGGCGCTCAACATGCGAGCCTCATTTTCGGCTTCGGCCACAGGGAAGTCTGCTTTATGACCATTCCCTTCATACCTGGTGTAGAGATTTCGACCGGAAATCATCAGGGGTATTTCTCCTGCCTGTGCGACAGAGGTGAAGAAAAATTCTCGATCCGATAAATAAAGATGATAATAAGCTCTGCTTTTTTCAGAAGACATCTGATCCACCAGCTCCATGGGAGGAATTTCATAGAGATACTGCTCCGGAAAAGTCAGTTCTACCGCGATGTGGTGATGGATTCCATGGCGCAACAATGCTACAGGTTCGTGATAGACTTTGAACCGATAGGCCTCCAGAATCCTTCGCAGATCATCCCTGTTTCTGGAAATCCCTGACCTCTGCCACCCCAGCGGATTCTGGTGCAGCATATTGAAACCTTTTGCATAGAGAAAGAATCCGCCGGATCCAAAGAGTGACTCCAATTCATGAAGAGCGGGGAAAAAGTTAGAAGCGAGGACAAAAACACCGGCCAAAATCCAGGGTCGCAGCGTGGATTTAGCTTCCCGAACTATGAGCAAAAGTAAGAGGAGAAGGGGAAGTACAAAGAACGCTGATATCTGACCCAGCATGGAAAAATAGAAAACAAGGGCCGTTACACTCAGCAGTAAAAATGCCAAAATGACCAATCCGCGCTCAGTCTCGAATTGACGCCACCTCAAAAAAGCTACCAGTACCCCATTCCCTGCGATAAAACAAAGGAGCAGCCAGGTGAGACCATGGAAATCCGAACCCATACAGACAATGAAAAGTACCACTAAGGCATTGAGTACAAAGAACCAGATTCTTGCGAAAGAGATACCGGTTTCACTTCTTCCAAAGGATTCAGTAACCCCCTGAAACCATGCGAAAAGCATGAGAAACAAGCCCGAACCGAACATCGCGTAAATCCAAATGGGGTTGAGGTTCGGATTGGTACGAATCAAAGACTCCAGGTAGGGAAGAAAACCATCCAGGGGATAGAACGGAATGCTTAGACACAAGATCAAAATCCCGCCCATGACCGCCGGGGTAAGAGACTCCCCTCTCCTTCGAAGCCACAGCAAATAGACTAGCCATAGATCCAAGAATAAAATCACACCCAAATGTTTCACCGCACAGGAAAACCAGAAGAAAAGCACTGCCGCTATAAGGGACCCTTTACTGGAACTTCGACGATAGTCCTGGAACAGAAAAATTCCGGCCAGGCAGTAAATGATCGTAAAGGAATGCAGGTTCAGGTTCTTCAATGCCACTTGCACAGGGGGAAAAAAGAATAGCAGGCATAGAAACAGCCATCGCCTGGAAGCAGGAACCGGAGCCAACCAGGCCGCAATACAAAGAGGGATGAGAAGGAAGAAATCAAATAGCCAGGGAGAGGAAAGAAAGAGTTCTTGTAAGCCCACTAAAGATACAAGCCACGGTAAAGCTAAAATACCCGTGGGGAACTTATCGAGCATAACCTGGTTGAGATAGAGGAAGTCATTTCCAAGCTGAGAGGATGCCTTGAGATAATTCAGGACAGGAAAAAGGAATTGATGAACCGAGTCCCGATCTGGAAATGGCTGAACATGAGAGATCCAGGCCCAGATAAAGAGGGACATTCCCGCAAAACTCAAAAGTATCTCAAAGATACGAACCGCTGACACGCGACGCATAAGGCTTATTCTAACCCAAGAGCCTGTTTACGATCTCCATTCAAATACAAATTGCTGTGAAGCAGATGCTTGTTGTTGGCTGCATGAGACGACGAATCAATGATTTCGAGAAGCTCTGGAAGCAATTGAAACAACGGGAGCATTAGAATAGAGTTTTAGCACAATGCTTAAAAGACTTCGCTTTCTAGACTTCTTTCAATTTTTTGCCTACCTGGTTTTGGGCCTGGGATCCTTTTATTTTTGGATTGAAGTGGTTGTCCCTTTGCCTGATCGTGATTCTCTTCACCAACTCTATTATCCGTTTCTCAATTCCCTCATTGCGGGTCATGAGATCAGTGCCAATCCCTTGTTTCTGAAAGCCCTGCTACAAGAAGCCTATCCCTGGGGACTAGCCCTCATTTCTTCGCTGTTTTCCTTCACTGGAATCTCTCCGTGGATTTCCCAACATCCCTGGATGTTCCCCACCTTGTTCAGCATTCCCACGTTTCTTATCCCCTTTGTGTTGACCAGGGACTGGACAATGCGATTCTTCATCTTTACAGGAATTTGGTTCTTTCCAACCACTCAAATAGCTCTAAAAACTTTCTCTTTCCATGGGCTGATCGCAATGCTTGCCCTTCCTGCCCTGGTATTCTTCTGGCATGGGCTAGAAAAGGGAAATGGGAAATCTCTTTTGATTGCCTCTCTTTTGATCGGCTATGGGGCCACCTTAAAGCATTTTGGAGCCTTCATCGCGATTAACCTGATTTTTGTATTGCTTCTGTGGAAACTGCTAAGACGGGATTCACTCTCCTCCTTTTTGATCACCACCTTCCTTTGCACTCTGCTAGTACTGCTCTTTTATCCGCTGGAAGGGATTAAAGTCTATAGCGCCGTAGCCCTCAGCCATAACTTGCAACTTTCACCCCTTCCAATCCTGCTTACTGTCTTTGTTGGAGTCGTTCTCATTCTAGGGTTGGGTGTCTTTCAAAGGTCCGCCTCCAGCCGCCTGGAGCTACCCCGATTCCTGCGCTCAGGCCTACCTTTGGCGGCTATGTTATTGATCTCTTTGACGGCCGTTGTTTCTGAAGTGTCGCAGGATTGGAGCCTACCCCTGATGGGCCTTTCCTTCATCACCGGTTACGGCCTGATTTTCTGGCTGTTGCTGCGTTTTGATTTTAGCTCTGCAAGGGGCTTTCTCTACCTTATGATCCTCATTTCCATGACCCATGGGCTGATTCTATTTTTCTCTTTCCTGGGACAAATATCTGCAGTTTTTTTCTTGCCCCTGGGTCTTTGTATGATCTTTACCCTACTTGAGCAAAAGAGTTCTCTCCGGAGAACTTTACTGGTTTCGGCTGCCTTTTTATGCTCCAACTTTTTTCCCGGATTACAGGATTTGGAAACACTCTTTGATGATGTGGGACATCATTTCTATACGCGGGGCATCAATGGAATGCATCAAAATCCGCTTGGCTGGAGCCCTTCCGAATTAGCGGGAATTCGGAAGAAAATCACGCATACACTCGAAAAGTTAGAATTTCCCCCGAATGCCAGTTCTTATCCATTGCTGTTCTCAAGACTTCATCATCATACCTGTCTGCTCTTCCTATATCCTCAAAACCTCAAGCATCCTTTTCCTTCCTTTCATTTGCTCAAACACATGGATACTGCGTTTTTATCAAGCCTACGTGAAGAAATTTCCCAAAATGGGCTGGAAGTCCTGGGCGAGGAAAGACTCATGCAGCGCTTCCCCTTGCTAATTCGGGGTATTAAAAGTTGGTCTACCTTCCCAAGAAATGAATTTTCCTGCCGGGAAATGATCCAAATACTGGATAACTATGCTCATGGGGAATATAGAGATCAGTCTGCCTTATTCCAGGATCCATTTGGACAGCGTCTGAACGACTGCTACTTCACCTTTTTGGAAGAAAACAACCTCCTCAACAGCGCATATCAGAAGATTCCCATGCCAGCGGATTCTCCAAGAATTGAGCTCTATGTGAACCGCTCATTCCCCGTAACCCAGAATTTGGGTGATTATGGCTTTCGTCAAGTCAGGGAATACCAGGATCAGTTTCAATGGTTTCAAAAGCAGTCTCTTCTCAGTCAAATTATCTTTCAGGGGGTATCGAGGTCCAGGCGAGCCGCTGAGTTTTTCAAAAAGGCAAATG
>Ga0257122_1001291_pt1 | contig 18014 bp, 16 predicted proteins | sample SI106_120metaG_FD_190146 | JGI IMG/M metagenome (GOLD analysis project Ga0257122, IMG submission 190146) | Marine microbial communities from Saanich Inlet, British Columbia, Canada - SI106_120 | ecosystem: Environmental > Aquatic > Marine > Inlet | place: Canada: British Columbia | collected... | reverse complement strand
TCGGCGTAGACAACTCGCCGGAGATGCTTGAACGGGCGGAACGGATCGAGAACCTTGAGTGGCAGCAGGGCGACATCGGGACGTGGCGACCTGATGAACCAGCTGATCTGATCTTCTCGAACGCCGCACTGCACTGGATAACCGGCCATGAGGAGCTGTACAGCGGCCTCATGAACTCTGTTGCAGCGGACGGTCTGCTCGCCGTCCAGATGCCGCGCAACTTTGGGGCGCTGTCGCACACATCTATCTCGAAGGCCGCACTCGACGGACCGTGGCGGTCAACCCTTGAACCGTTGCTCAGGCCGGCCCCAGTCGAGCCGCCGGAATACTACGTACGCATCCTGTCTCCGCTGGCGAGTTCGCTCGACGTGTGGGAGACGGAATACATCCAGGTCCTCAGCGGGGACAACCCGGTGAAGGAGTGGACCAAGGGCACGTGGCTCATGCCGCTGCTAAGCGCGCTGGAAGAGCCGGAGCGAAGCGCGTTCGAGGCTGCCTATGGCGAACTAATACTGGACGCATATCCGAAGGAAAAGGACGGCACAACGCTGTTCCCGTTCCGGCGCATGTTCATCATCGCCCGTAAGTAATCGCGCTAAAGCCAGGACGTGACGTCTGAGCCGACGCGCCGCTTCGATGACGGTTCTTTCGCCGGGTAGCCGATGTAGAGACAACCGGCGACACGTGATGGCTCATTCACGCCGAGAGCCGCAGCAAGGTCCGCCGGTTTGCAGGGTTTACCCGTTGACCAGCCAACGCCCAGTCCACGGGCGTGTGCCGCGAGCATGAGGTTCTGCACGGCACAGGCAACCGCCGCGTAGTTCTCCTCTGCTATCTCATCTGAGTTGCCGGTCAGCGCGTAGGCGTACACGAGGCCCGGCGACTCCAGCAGTTCGTCGCGGGCTGAGTCTGCGCTTGCCTGCCGCTGGTTCGCGTTAGGCGTGTTCTCGAGCGTCCAGGCATGAACCAGATCACTCACTTTGCGACGTCCCTCGCCACCCTTCTTAAGCACATAAAAGCGCCACGGCTCCGTCATCCGGTGATTCGGTGCCCAGACAGCGGCCTCTATCAACTGCCGGAGCGTGGAGTCATCGATTGGGTCTGGTGCAAATTCGCGCACCGTACGCCGTGACTTGATCAGTTGATCGACGACCTTGATAGTTGCCGTGTCTTTGCCAGCCAAGCTTGTCTCCGATTTGAACTAGGGGGCCGTCGGCTCAGGTCGCACGGCGAATCGGGCGGAGATGGGATTTATTGGTGGCGGTCCCGGAGGACGTTCGCCTCCGTTTGCTGCCATCCGGTCCGCGTATTCGGATGCGAGGCGATCACGCAGGTCGTAGAACACCTGTCCCATTCGAGTTTCGTGATAGATCCATGTCCACATCCGCGTGCCGCCGGGTGAGTCAGATCCCGGCTGCTCGTTTGCCGCCTCCATGTAGTAGGCCTTAGCGTCATCAGCCATGTAGCGGATAGCGATAGGGAGTGGCTCCGACAGTCCGGAGAGTGGTTCCGGGTTCTCCCCGGACGCCACGTCAGCCAGGAAGGCTGCCACCTCAGGCATGGATTCCGGGGTCAGCCCGGATAGCCCAAAGGATGTGCGCCCCATGCGCCTCATCGATTCGGCATGCCAGGGAGCCAGCGAACCGACTTCCTGCAAAAGCGCCTGCTTCAGGGCTTCCGCTGGCGTCGTCGTGTCCGGGAGTGGTGGCAGCGGGATGGTGCAACTCCAGGCTGCATCCGTCTCTGCCGTGACCGGCGATTCAATCGGGTAATCTTCGATTACGGGGCCGGATTTCCGGTTAAACAGGCCAAGTAAAGACTTCAGCACACCTATCTGGAAATCAGCATCGTCCGGCACACCGAGCGGTCTCCCCAGCTCGAACGGTACCCATAGCGAGCGCGAGGGCATGATCTTTTCCGTGTGCTCCCGGACCAGGCTTATCGCCGCGGTCGGGACACCTTCGCCTTCGATCCAGTGCTGTAGCCCGCCAACGGCGCGCGTGCAGTTCGGTCAGACGGGTATAAGGATTACGGCGTTGACGCCGTCTTCCTTCAGAAGTTTGGCAACGCGGGGTGCCGTCTCGTCCATCCGGGACGGGTCCGTAGCACCCATAAATGAGTAGTGCCAACGGGCCACAGACCCGATCTCGCCACTGGCCTCAAGTTCCCTCAATCGCTCCAGCGGGAACACAAGATTAGGATCTTGCTGGAATCCGCTTCGATCAAAGTTGACTGAGACGTGACTCATAGTCAGCTCTGCGAAATCCAGGTCTCCCGGTATCAGCCGGTAATCGGCCGCACCACCGGCAAATTTCTCGTCGCTCGCTCGATGAATCCCCGCGGTGGAGATGATGGCGACACGTGCATCCTTTAGATCGGGAGCATCAGTCCAGGGTGCGGGTCCGTAGTCCGGGATGGGAAGGTTTAGCAGGCCCTCTGCGTATTCTTTCGGAAGATCTTTGAGTCTCACCATGATTTTTGAGAGTTCCTGACTTTCTTCGAGAACGGTGGTCCGCGCCGGAGTCGCGTCTGATTGCCGTTCAGCCCTGCTTCATAGTGACGAGCCCTACATCATCCCCGTTGGGTCTAGCCCGAGGAAGTAGCGCCCTCCGGTTTCGTAGTTCGTCGCTCGACCCTGTAACTGTTGAGCGATGACGTGCATGTCCTGGTAGCGTCGTTGCAGTTTGTTGCGCTTGAAGACAGCGTCAGATCCAAACATCTCGTACGCGGAATCCACCACAGCAGATGCCTGCCTGATGGCGTACGTTGCGGCGATCCGAACATCGATCCGCTTGTCCATATCGATCTCGCTGTGATCCTGTGCCGAGGTCCATGCGGCTGCTGTGGTGCTGCGCAGATATGTGTCGGCAGCACGGAGTATCGCCTCCGTTTCACCAATCTGGCGATGTACCGTCGACCTCTCGATCATCGCCCCGCCGACCGCACGCTGCGTTTTCTCCACGGCCAGTTTCGTGGCGTCGTCCAGGCAGGCCCGTGCCAGTGCGATTGAAATTGTGGCGAATCCGATCGGGAACAGGGGGGCCTTCTGCATCACGTACATCGGGCCGGGATCCCGGGGGGGATCAGACTCAAGGTACGTGAAGTTGTCCGGCACAAACACGTCGTTTATCTCGAAGCTGAAGCTAGCTGTGCCCCGAAGACCATTCACCTGCCAGGTGTCCAGCATGGTTGCATCTGACTTGGGCACCAGGAATGAGCGAGGTTCGCCCTTCACTCCCTGCACCGCTGTTCGAGCGGCGAGCCACGTGGAGTGACTGCTGCCGCTACTGAAATCCCAGTGACCGGAAAGCCGGTAGCCGCCGTCGGTTGGAACGGCGACCGCGTTTCCAGATGGTGGACCGTTGGTGACGATGCCGCGCTGCTCGCCCCAGATGGTCTGGGCGGCCTCGAGCGGCATTCGCGAGGAGTCCGTCGAGAAGATGTTGTTCTGGTTTACGCACCAAGCCGTGCTGGCGTCGGCACGGGCAAATATGCGAACAATCTCAACGAAACTAGGGTGATCTATCTCGGCGCCGCCGAGTGATTTTGGGACAAGGATCCGGAACAGTCCGGCGTCCGCCATCTCACCCGCGAGGTCGGCCGGAATCCGCCGTCCCTCGTCTATCTCCTCAACGCGCGACGCCGCTTGATCGGCGAAATGACGCGCTTTTTCTATGTACTCGGCTGAATCTGTATTGCTCATCGCTGGAGAATACTAATCGACGCGCAGCTACCTGTGTGACGCGCAATCGGCCAATACGAGACGCAAAGGTAGAGAAGAACGAAGCACCGTTTAACACGAGCAGGGTTCGGAACCTCCAACTTATATTCTGGGAGGTGCAAGATAGTCAGATAGACTCCAACTGTGACCACAAAGACGCCGGGTTAAAAGACTTCAGGAGAAGGTTAAATGGCACTGCGCGAATTTACGTGCGACAAGTGCGGGGCGAAGACCTACGACGCAGGCGAGCTCAGGACCACAGGCTCCGGCATATCGCGCTTTCTGAACCTGCAAAACCAGAAATACGCGACCATCGCCTGTACTGAATGTGGATTCACAGAGCTCTACCGACTGGACGGCAGCGGTGCTATAGGAAACGTCTTCGACATCTTCACGAACTAGGCGTGAAGAACGTGATCCCGGTCCTACTCAGGCAGGAAGGCCAGGTAGTGGGTTCCTGCTGCTACGTCTGACATGAGCAAGCCGCCTATGACCACGCTCATGATTCCGGCTAGCGTGGCTACGCCATTGTTTATGTGGGTGAAGCGAACGCTAAATGCGAGCGGGATGCTGAAGATGAGGGTGATGGCCATCATCGAGATTATGGTCCCGACGCCAAACAGCACCAGGTAAACGAACCCGGCCGCTATGGTCGGCGCTTCCGGTAGAAGAAGCAGCATGACGGCAGCGGTGCCCGCCAGGCCGTGGACCATGCCTATCACGTAGGACTTGGGCCGGAACAGGCTCGCGTAAGAACGCATTCTGCTGTGAGGAGTGGCCGCAGTGTGGTGGGATTCTGCTTTTCCGTCGTGAGAGTGCACGTGAACGTGTGGCTGCTCTCCCTCAAAGTGCTGATGCAGGTGGAGCTGCCCTTGCTTCAATCGCCACAACACCTGCACGCCCAGCAGCACAAGCATTACGGCGACACCGAACTCAAAGTACGGCGCTATCTGTTCATAAGTAGAGAGGACCGAATCCTTGAGGAACAGGATCACGGTCCCGGCGATCAGTAGCGGCGTCGAGTGCCCAAGCCCCCAGGACGCGCCGATCCACGCACTGCGCAGTGCTTTCCCCTCGGCTGCAACGATGGTGGAGACGGCCACAACGTGGTCGGCATCCGTTGCGTGACGTAGCCCGAGCACCAGGCCCAGGAGTATCGCCGCTATGAGTCCGCCGTCGGTCAGGTCCAACTGGTCGCTCCAGATTGTCTGTATGACCGCTCGGATGCTGCCGACGGCCGACTGAAATCAGATCAGAGGCGCGACTTTACCCTTAAGCAACAGCATTGTCAGTATTTTTCGCATTTGCCACCTGGATTGGGGGGCAGAGAATCGACATCTCGACAACCTGTGGACATACACCCACGCTGGCGTTGCGTGAATAGATGGATCTTCCCGTGAAGGCGGCCAAACTCACTATCACCTCACACACGAAACGCATGGGCATGATTAGCTTTAATTGAACTGCCGCAAAAAGGTGGGAGGTGTGCCGCGTCCAATAGGCGACCAGTTTCCCGATTACTTATGTCATCAGGACGAGATCATGACCGAGGCACATTATTGCGGGTCGTGTGGGTTCAGAACCGCGGTCGGTTCCGGATACTGCGGAGCGTGTGGAGCTAGTCAGACTCCACAGGTGATCACCGCCACTATTGCCGATAAGACGTCGCCGTTCCTGTATGCCACGTTTGGTTCACGGCTGGTGGCGGGCATCATCGACTGGGTAGTTATCTGGATTGTCACAATTGCGTTGGCAATTGGTGTCACCTCCGCAGAGGCCGCCACTGAAGTGGACTATCCCGGATACCCGTTCCTCCTCCTGCCGTTTGCCTATCACTTCATCGCCACCGCAGTCTGGGGTCGCACCTTCGGAAAATCGGTATTCGGGCTCTGTGTGATCTCTGAAGCTGGAACAAAGCCGCGGATCAGACAGGCCTTCATCCGGGAAACTATCGGAAAGCTGGTCTCGACGATAGTGCTGTACATCGGATTCATATGGGCCGCTTTTGATCGAGATAACATGACCTGGCACGACCACATGGCAGGGACACGTGTGGTGTACGCGGCCCGGTAAGGAGGCACAACGGTGAGTTGTGCTGTATGTGGACACGAAAACCCGATCGGAAATCGCTTTTGCACGTCCTGCGGAGCGGATCTCGCCGCGCAGAATGAGGCCGCGGGTCATGAGGCGTCGGGAAGTGATAGCCAGGATTGGCTTTTAAGTGAGGTGGATCGTCTCAGGTCTGAGATCGAGCGCCTTGCGGAAGCCGTAAATCGTAGTCGGCAAGAAGCGCCGGTCACGGTATCACCTGTCCGGGCGCCTCCGGCTGCCGCTCACATCGCCCCGCCACCTGAACAACCTCCGACAACGATATCGGACGTTGCCGATCCACCCCGTATTGAGCCGGAACAGGCAGCCCAAGGTATCTTCACAGATTCTTCCACCGACGGGTTCGAGTTCGAAGCACGTGTCGGTGCACAGTGGCTGGCCTGGGTGGGTGTCGTCGCGCTTACGGTGGGAAGTGCATTCTTCCTACGACTCGCGTACGACAACGGTTGGATTCAACAAACCAGTCTCGTTGTTCTCGGCGTCGTGTTTGGCGCCGTGCTCACAGGTTTGGGCGAGTACTGGCATCGAAGGTATCCGGTGTATGCCGCAACGCTGGCAGGCGGTGGGACCGGCATCATCTATCTTTCGTTTTTCGCCGCCCACACGCCGTTCGACCTCATCCCAATTGGAGTGGCGCTGTTAGCGCTGTTCCTGGTCAGCGTTTTACTAGTGGTACAGGCCATTCGTTACGAGCAACTGACGCTTGCCGTGCTCGCTATAGGCGGCGCATACCTGGCTCCGCTGGGGCTGGTCGGGGTGGACGGCGATGTTCTCGGCAACGCGTCCGGATCAGAAGTGACCTGGCCTGTTGCATATCTCTTCGTGGTTGGACTGGGTGTCCTGTACGTGTCAACCCGCCATAACTGGAGAGGGATCGTCGTTCTAGGCTTGCTGGGGTCGGTCGTTGGGTACCTTCGCTGGTACGCAGAGGTCGAAGATATCACCGGCAACGGGACCGCCCAGCTGTGGCTAACTGCGTTATTCCTCATATGGGTCGGTGGTGCGCTGGTCCATCACTACCTGCGCCGTATCGAACCTGACGGTTTCGACATCTTCCTATCCGTCACCAACGCCGTATTTTTCGCGTTGATGAGTTACGCCATCCTGTGGACCGATAATCGGGGCTGGATGGGCGCTTTCACGTTGGGCCTGGGGATCTTTTACGGGATCGTGGGGTACGTGTTGTACCGGCGATCAGAAAAGAACGTATCGCTCGCGCTGGCGATGGGTGTGATGGCGCTGGCAATTTCCGCGATAGCGGTACCAATCCAGCTTTCAGGGCCTTGGGTCACGGCGGTATGGTTCACCGCCGCACTCGCTTTCATGGCGGCTTCTGCGGCACGCAGCGCAAGTATGTCTGCTTCAAGAGCCGCCGGATTCGGAGTCCTGGCGTTGGCTACGGCGTGGTTGTTGGTGATCGATGTCCGAGAGGCATGGGAACTCGGCATCGACCCCGTGTTCAACCGCTACGTGCTGTCATTTGCCTCTGGGGCGGTTGCGGCGTACGGAATCGCCGGGCTGATCCGCCGATTCCCGGCGATCTCTCCCGGTGACGAAAAGATCACCGATGCCGAAATCGTATCCGGGCTTGTGATGCTCGGCTCCGGGTTCATCACGATAGGTATCTGGACGCAGATCCCGGAGCAGTGGTTTGCGCTCGCGTGGGGCGTCGAGGCGGTGATCCTGGGCGCTTTGTCCTTTGGCATCAACTTGCCCGAGGCACGACGGACGGTCTACGGCCTACTGGCGCTCGCGACGGTACGGGCGCTGGTGTTTGACTCCTACGTTGACGCAGACGGCTACGCCATTTTCTGGAATGAACGGGCTATTGCGTTCCTGCCGATCATATTTGCGGTGGCGCTGGGTGGCCTGACCCTCCGGAAACGTGCGGACGTTTTCGGCTGGGAGTCTCTGTACGTCGTCCCCGCTATGGCACTTGTATGTAACGCCCTGTTGCTCTGGTATCTGAGCGCTGAGGTGATCTGGGCGATCTCAAGCGAAGCCATCGACATCGCCGATACGAACGAAGAGAACGTGATCAGTCTGAGCCTGAGCGTGTTGTGGACCGGCTATGCGGGAATTGGGCTGGTTCTTGGCGTCTTCAAGAAGTGGAAGCGAGTGCGGGCGGCGGCTCTTCTTCTGCTGGCGGTGCCGGTAATCAAACTCTTCGTTTTCGACACGTTTGCCCTGGACAGCGGTTATCGCGTTGCGGCGTTCATGACGCTTGGCTTCCTTCTGGTTGCCGGTGGATACCTGTACCAGCGATACGAGGGCGCAGTTAAAGGTTTTTTGTTCGAGACAAATGACGACCTGACCGGCTCGTTAGGAGGACCACACCAGTCCGAGTTTGAGTCACCTTGAGCGGTTTGGTCAGACGTGCTGACTTTCCGTCCGGTTACCCGGCAGTCGGCGGCTCCCATAGCTCTATCTTGTTGCCCTCGGGGTCGTAAACCCAGGCGAAACGCCCGTACTCCGAGTCCTCTCGCTTGGGATCAATCTGTACACCGTCCGCTCCGAGTTGCACCAGCATGTGATCCAGGTCATCGACACGAAAGTTCACCATGAACTGCTGGTCCGCTCGGCCAAAGTAATCGGTATCCGCCGGAAACGGCGACCACACCGTGGGCCCGGCTTCCTGCATCCACACACCTGTATCGGACACCCTCGAAACGCCGAGGTGATCCTCGTACCACTCTGCCAGCGCCTCTTGTTCGGCTGACCTGAAGAACACCCCGCCGATCCCCGTAACTGTTAATCGCCGCTCGCCAGTTGCCATAGTCGTACTCCTCGTGCGATCGCCTGTCGCCAGATCACCAGTTTGTGTGTGATCCATCCCGTCGGTGTAAATGTGGGGCCTCCCAGAGCTTGAGAGGCTCGTTCAACTTGCTCTCATCCACCTCAACGCCGAGTCCCGGTCTTTCCGGAACGGCATACCCGTTGCCCTCAAACAGGACCTGTTCGGGGAAGATATCAAGGTTTGGATTCTCAGCTCGCTCCAGGTTGACCTCAAGCCATGAGAAGTTTGGAGCGGCCGCTCCCAGATGCACGGATGCCGCCGTGCAAATCGGGCCCAGCGGGTTGTGCGGCATGAGGTCAATGTAGTGGGCCTCGGCCCAGCCCGCCACCTTCATCGCTTCGGTGAACCCTCCCACGTTGCAGATGTCCACACGGGCGAAATTGGTGATCCCGCGTTCGATGTACGGCAGGAACTGCCACTTGGAGGCGAATTCTTCGCCGATAGCGAACGGTACGTCGGTCAGTGCGCGCAACTGCTCATACGCCTCCGGTGTCTCGTCCCGGATTGGTTCTTCGATGAAATCCAGGGTGTGGGTCGGCATCATCTGACAGAAAGAGGCTGCCTCCGCCACGTTAAGCCGGTGGTGGTAGTCGACGCCGATGATGGCCTGATTCCCGAGCGCCTCACGCGTTTTGATAAGCCATTCCGCCGAGTTGGCGATCGACTCCCGGGGTTCGAACAGCCCGTCTGTGTTGATCCCCATCTGGTCCAGGGACATACGGAATGCGGTGATGCCGCGCTCCATGAAATCTCTGGCTTCATCGATCATTTCCGGCCCGTACGGTGCCGAGGTTGTTGCAAAGACGGGAATGCGGTCTCGATTCTTCCCGCCGAGCAGTTCGTATACAGGCACGCCCAGCTTTTTACCGACGATGTCATACAGGGCGATATCTATCGCCGAGATCGCGCCGGTTAGTGTGCGTCCGCCCTCGAAGTACTGGCTTCGGTACATCTCCTGCCACAGCGCTTCACGGCGCATCGGGTCTCGTCCAACCAGAAACTCCCGGTAGTGCTCCACGACCCCTTTTACGCCCAGCTCTCTGCCCGAAAATCCCGACTCACCCCACCCGTATATACCCTCATCGGTCTCGACTTTGACGAGCATCTGGTTCCGATGCCCGACCCACACGGCATATGGCTTGATGTCAGTGATCTTCATGCGAGAGACGTCTCCTGTGAGTTGAATTGGGCGAGATTGAAGTTATGGCGATTGATGCTAACCCGATGGGGATCAGGTTGACCCGCATCCTGAAAATTACGTTCCATGTATCATCCGACTCACTATGACGAGTGAACGGGTGCAGCGGCGAATCGAACGGCTTCTCGACCAGGCTGAGGAGGCGGCTGATCATCGCGACTGGGGCCGGGTCGCCGAATCAGTCCAGATGGTGCTCAGCGTCGACCCGGAAAACGCGGACGCACTGGCCTTCCAGGTGATGCTGGAAAACGCCGGAATTAGTGGCAGCGGCGCCGACTCTCCGTCCAACACTGTAGGGGCGGACAGTGGCCCGCCAGAGGGCGAATCGCTATCCGCCCCTACAACCAAGTCCCCCACCTCATTCGCGAACGACCGCTACCAGGTTTCACGATTACTTGGCGAAGGCGGCAAGAAACGCGTCTACCTGGCCCACGACTCCCTCCTTGGGCGCGATGTTGCGTTCGGACTGATCAAGACCGAAGGCTTCGACCAGGCCTCCAAAGAACGCATATCCCGTGAGGCCCAGGCGATGGGTCGCCTCGGCGTCCATCCCAACATCGTCGCCGTTCTTGATCTTGGTCAGGAGGCAGACGGCACGCCCTACATGGTCACGGAGTTCATGTCTGGTGGCGATGTTGAGGGGTTGCTTGATGCGGACCGCGTCAGATCCCCCTCACCCCAAACCTCTCCCGCGGATGAGAGAGGGGGCACGAACGAAGCGGGCGGGGCATATTCGCGACCATCGTTTCAGGGAGGAGAGCACAAGGAGCCCTCTCCCTCTGAGGGAGGGGGTCTGGGTGTGGGTAGAAACGGTCTCTCCCTCGAACGCACCATTGAGATCGGAAAAGCCGTTTGCGAGGGACTGGAGTTCGCGCACAGTCGGGACATTATTCACCGTGACCTGAAGCCCGGAAATGTCTGGCTCACAGAAGACGGCATCGCCAAAATCGGTGACTTCGGGTTGGCCATGATGACAGACCGATCACGCCTGACCCGGGAAGCAATGATGATCGGTACGCCGTCATACATGCCTCCAGAACAGGCGACCGGCGGCGATATGACGCCGAAGTCCGATCTGTACTCGCTCGGAGCGATGCTTTACGAGATGGTGACAGGTCGTCCGCCCTTCCTAGGCGATGAAGAGATTGCCATCATCAGCCAGCACATCAATACCCCTCCAGTAGCGCCGACGTGGCATAACGGTAGCTGCCCGCGCCCGCTTGAGGCGCTGATCATGCGGCTGCTCGCCAAAGACCCATCCGAAAGGCCGGACTCCGCACAGGATGTGTTCAACGCACTGGATGCCATCGACCTGACGGCACGCGGTGAGACGGTCGAACGCGACGCCAGCTCCCTTGAGTCACTTGCCGGTGGTGTATTCGTTGGACGCCAGGCGGAGATGGACCAACTCAAGGCAGGGCTAGAGGACGTGTTGGGTGGGAGTGGCCGTTTGATCGCGCTGATGGGCGAGCCGGGCATCGGTAAGACGCGGACGTCTGAAGAGTTCGTGACCTATGCCGGGCTTCGTGGAGCGCAAACCTTATGGGGTCGCTGCTACGAAACGGGCGGACAGCCGCCGTACTGGCCGTGGGTGCAGGCGATTCGCAGTTACGTGCGTGAGGTAGACGCCGACGATCTGCGCCGGCAGATGGGCTCGTCTGCTTCGGTCATGGCGGAGCTCATCACGGACATCAAGGACCGGTTGCCGGAAGTCCAGGCACCGCCGGAGATAGAAGATCCTGACAGCGCCCGATTCCGATTGTTCGATTCGATCGCCAGTTTTTTGAAAAGCGCCAGCCAAACACAACCGCTGGTAATAGTGCTGGATGACCTCCACTGGTCAGACCGGCCCTCACTGCAGTTCCTGGAGTTCATGGCCCGGGAGTTGGGCCAGTCACGCGTCCTCCTACTGTGTACCTACCGAGACATGGAGCTGAACCGCCGACACCCGTTGACCGTGACGCTTGGTGGTCTCGCACGCGAACGTCTCTACGAACGTGTATTGCTGAGAGGGCTGACCGAAAGTGACGTTGGCCGATTCATAGGGATCGCCTCAGGAGTTCAGCCGCCGCAGGAGCTGTCCGCAACCGTATACCGCCACACGGAGGGCAACCCGCTATTCGTCACCGAAGTTGTGCGAGAGCTAGTTCAGTCCGGCGATATGGCGGAGAGCCGTATATCGGGCGACTCCACGTGGTCGGTGCGAATCCCGGAAGGCGTTCGTGATGTGATCGGCCGCCGATTGGACCGGTTATCAGAGCGTGCAAACGATCTCCTGACAACCGCGGCCGTGGTCGGACGCGACTTCACCCTGAACGTGATGAAAGAGTTGGCTGAGGACACGACCGAGAGTCAGCTTCTTGACGTGCTGGACGAGGCACTGGATGCGAGATTAATCGAGGAATTAACGGACGAGGTTGGGCATTACCAGTTCACCCACGCACTCATACAGGAGACGTTCACGTCTGAGCTTTCGCTGACGCGGCGCGTCAGGATCCACGCCCGCGTCGCTGAAACGCTGGAACGCGTGTACTGGGATGAGACTGAGGATCACGCAAGCGAGCTCGTCGTCCACTTTTCCGAGGCCGAGACCGTACTTGGCACGGACCGGCTGGTGAAATATCTCATCACCGCAGGTGAGGCGGAACTTAGTGCCTACGCTTTCGACGATGCATTCAATTATTTCGAGCGTGCCAGAGTAACCGCCGGTGAAGAGATGATTGCGGCGGACCGGTCGCTTGATGTGGCGGTCCATTCAGGACTCGGTCGTGCGGGTGGAGTAACAAACAATCTTGCTCGGCGTCAGCAAGCCTGGGATAACTTGTCTCGGGCCTACCGGATCTACGTCGAGGATGGTGATGTGGCGAATGCCGTACGCATGGCCACAAATCCTATAACGCTTGGCGCGATTGTTGGTGCAACCGAGATCACTCGGGAAGCTCTGAGCTTGGTATCGCACGACAGCGCAGAGGCGGGTTGGCTATGGACCCGTCATGGAACCTGCCTCATGGACAACGAAGCTGACTTCGAATCAGCCGACGACGCGTTCGAGAAGGCATTAAGCATCGCCCTGTTGACAAGCGACAAGGCACTTGAAGCCCGAGCCCACGCACACATGTGCCAGTTAGCTTTCCACCGGCTAGATACGGAATCAGCCAGGTACCACGGAGACCTGGCGTGGCGATTGGCTGTGGAAGGGGGGGATCCGCCGAGCGCGTTTCGGTCACAAATGTTCTGCGCCGGCGCCTACATCTTCGACGGCATGATTGACGAAGCGTTCGGTGTTTTGGACCGTAATCTCTCCTTGACGAAGGCCTATGGAGGATCAGGATGGCGAACGGGAACCGCATTTTCGGCGGTCGGCCTCGCCATCTGTACCGGAGAATTTGAGCGTGCTCGGTCCTACATGTCTGAACACTTCGACCCAGGCTCCGGCTGGTACGAAGTCCCGGGCATCGAGCTGTGGTACGACCTGCTCCAGGGTCGCAAATCTATGAATGATCCAGCGGTACTGAATGAAATATCTGGATTGCAGAGCCACAATCAGGAGGATTCCGGGCGTGGTCAATTGTGGGTTGCTACATTCAATGTGCAGGTCGCTTCGTTGACCGGTTCGACTGATCTTATCGAGGATGTTCCCGGTTCCCGGTTCCCGGTTTTGAGTAAACGCCACCTGTCCTGGGGGGGTAACTGCCGCGATGGTGCGCGGGAATGCTGCAGCTCTGTTAGATGATCAGGAATCTTGTGAACTGATCTATAGCGAACTCGAGGGCATGGAACGTGTTGTTGACCCTGAATCCCTGGTGTCTCTGGATCGCGTTCGGGCACGAATGAAAACCGTGATGGGTGATCTAGAAACTGCCGCAACGCATTTCGAAAGCGCTGTAGAGCAGACCCGCAAAGTAGGAGCCCGTGGTGAACTGGCCTGGAGTTTGTTGTACTTCTCCGAGATGCTCCTGGACCGTGACGACGCTGGAGACCGCGAGAAAGCCGTGGATCTGCAGGACGAGGCAATCACCCTGACACAAGATATGGGGATGGTCCCGCTCACCGAACGCATATTGGCCCGGAGGCAGATCTTGCGGGCTTAGCAAAGGAAACAACCATGATCACAGGCCTATTCCGCGTATATGTGAAGCCCGGCAAGCGTGACGAACTCGTCGAGTTCTTTCGCTGGGACAAGCAGGTCGCTGAAGAGTCGGAACCCGGCACGCTTCGGTTCGACTTCTACGATGATCCTGCAACTCCGAACGCCATGTACCTGTACGAGTCGTACACGGACCAGGAGGCCTTTGACGCGCACAAGGCCAACGCCCCCTTCAAGAAGTTCGCTGCCGAGGTCAGGCCCGACTGCATCGAATCCTTCGAGCCCTTGTTGAACTGGGTGGACGAACTGGGTAGCACGCAGGGCTAGGGGCGACCCACCTCTCATCTTCACTTGACCTGAGATATTGCGGGCTTTGGTGAGCAGTGTTACAACGCCGTGTATATGAACGTTGAGGCCGCACCTCAATACGGGGGACGCATAACGCCGTACCGGCGAGACAGGAGATTCCAATGGGCACTACTTACAACGTATTGATCCTGGGCGCCTCGTACGGGTCATTGCTCGGCGCAAAGATGGCACTGGCCGGGCACAACGTGAAACTCGTCTGCCTGCCTGAGGAAGCCGACCTCATCAACACCGAGGGCGCACGGGTGAGAATGGCCGCGCGGGGTGTCGACGGACTGGTCGAACTGGACACGTCCAGGATGCCGGGCAAAGTGACGGCCGCTGGTCCTAACGACGTCGATCCGTCTGATTACGACCTGATCGGCCTCGCGATGCAGGAACCACAGTACGGCGTGCCGGTACTTCATGACCTGCTTGATCGCATCGCCGCAGCCAAAGTTCCGTGCATGTCGATCATGAACATGCCGCCGCTGACCTATCTCAAACGCATTGCGGCAATCGACGCCGAGGCGATCAAGAGCAGCTACACCGACGCATCGGTCTGGGACAACCTGGACCCGGCGCTAATGACGCTCTGCAGCCCGGACCCACAGGCGTTCAGGCCTCCGACCGAGAAGGTGAACGTTCTACAGGTCGGATTGCCGACCAACTTCAAAGCGGCGCGGTTCGATTCCGACGCCCACACGGCGATCCTTCACCAGCTTGAGGCTGATATCCAGGCTGTACGCTTCAACCACGAGGGCAACGACGTTGAACTTCCGGTGAAGCTGCGTGTGCACGACTCGGTCTTCGTTCCACTCGCCAAGTGGGCGATGCTGATCGCCGGTAACTATCGCTGCGTACAGAAGGACGAGATGCGGCCGATCAAAGAAGCCGTCCACTCGAATCTTGATGAATCGAGGGCGGCATACGAGTGGGTCGTGGAGCTCTGCGTAAAGATGGGCGCAGACGCGGGTGATCTGGTGCCTTTTGATAAGTACGCAAACGCTGCTTTATCGCTGGTGAACCCATCGTCCGCGGCGCGGGCGCTGGCAGGCGGCGCGCCGAATATCGAGCGCGTAGACAAGCTGGTTCAGACCGTCGCTGCCGGAAACGGCATGCAGTTGGACTCGCTGGACCAGACGGTCGAACTTGTGGACGGCTGGCTGGAGAAGAACCGGGCGTAGGGTCTTCAGCCGCTCAGTGAACGGGAAACCTGGCAGATGGCGTCGAAAATTCTCGACGCCATCTGCGCGTTAAAACTACTTCAACGTCAGGTCTGCCACGGCCTTCTCATTGAGCTCGATGCCGAGCCCCGGCAGATCGCTCAAGATCATGTGACCGTCCTTCGGAATGACGCCATCGCCGTAAAGGTTTGCGACATCGTCCAGCGGCCCCGAGAACTCTGTCGAGAACTCGTGCGGTCGTGTGCCGTTCTGGACCGTCGAGAACACATGTAGCGAAGCCATGCTGTTGATCCCGGCCTGCGGGCTGTGCGGCATGACCGGCTTGTCCAGCGTGGTCGCCATATCAAAGATGCGCTTCACCTCGGACGGGCCGCCTGCGCTCAAAATGTCAGGCTGCAGGATGTCCGGGTCGCCCAGCATCACCAGACTCTGGAACCACCACCTGTAGGCGTCCTGTTCACCTGCGGATACGGCGACATCCAATGTGTCTGCGATCTGCTTCAGTCCGGGCAGGTCGTAGTTAGGAATCGGCTCCTCGAAGTGGTCGATCCCAAGCTCCTCGAATCGTCGACCCTGTTGGATCGCCGTGGATACGGAATAGCCATTGTTGGCGTCGAAACCCAGGTAGTTGCCTTCCGACAAGAATTCCCGGACGGCCTTGAATATCTGGTAGTCCTTTTCGGGGTTAGCATCCTGCCGCCACCCCTTCCAGTCCATGCGGATCTTGAAGGCCCGGAAGTTCATGTCCCAGCCTTTTTTGATGTGCCCAACCATCTCGTCCGGCTGCATCATCCAACCTGACCCGACCGACCAGTAAAGCTCGATATCGGTCCGGGCTGCACCACCCATAAGGGTGTAAACCGGAAGTCCGGTCTCTTTTCCGAGCAGGTCCCAGAGAGCAACGTCAATCACGCCGACCACGTTGGCCGGGAGCTTGAAAAGCTTCTCGTCCTTGCCGAGCGCCAGTGTCTCCCAGTGCCGCTCGATTTGAAGCGGGTCTTCGCCAACTAAGACCGGCTTGATGATGCTCTCAAGGTATGCCTCGAACACGGCCCCGTTTTTACCCGGAACGCCCGGATTTGTACCGGGTGACTCGGCCCAACCCTCTACCCCGGCGTCGGTCTGGATTCGGAGAAGACCCTTACCGGTCTTGAGAGGGGTGGTCGTGATATCAGTAATTTTCATTTGGTTATTCCTCGGACTCGTTACGTCCGGGCACTTTACTCCAAATGCATGACTCTGAACCCTTGGGAGCTCGACTTATTGCCTGAGCGAATCGGGGCCCCGAGAGAATGATTCCCCAGTGCCCGAACTTGATCGAGACGAAGTTCACATCAGGGAACCTCCTATCCAGATTGCCGTATTGGAGAGGAGAATTACTTCAGTTGCCGAGTAGCCGGTACTCAACTAGCGACGTGTGGAGATGGTTCTCAACGTAGTACAGGCCCGTGCGGGCGTTCAGCGCCACGGTGCGATGCGCACCAGTGCCTCGTCAATGGATATTGCAAGGCCATAATCCGAAATGGCCAGGTACTGCCGAAGTTCCGAAGATGACGGAACCGGGGGGGCCACGTCGCCATGCAATCTGCCGTTGGTTGGACTCTCTCCGCTCCACACAATGCCGACGACGTTGCCATCCAGGTCAAGCACAGGTGATCCGCTATTGCCGCCCATAACCGGAGTGGAAATTATGAGGGCGTCATAAGGTTGAGCTGACAGGTCGACTTCGTCCCTCACCGTTACAAACGCACCGATCGTCGGTACCCAGTTCCCGAGTCCACCGGGATGTCCCAGCACAATGAGGGGTTGTCCCGGCAGAATGCCGACGGACGAACCGGTGTTCAATGGCGTGATGCCAAGATCTGTATCGAGTCTTAGGAGCGCCACGTCTGGCTGCGGTACAGAACCGAGAACTGTAGCTGTTGAAGTCCGGCCGTCTGATGTCCAGGTGGTGATGACGGTTTCCACTCCGGCCACGTTGTGCTGGTTGGTCATTACCAGGCCATCTTCTGAGATGACAAAACCGGTTCCGAACGCGCCCCCGCCGAGATCCAGGTAAAGCACGGAATCACGGATCCGCGTGCTTATTTGGGTCGCTGCCGCAATGTCGTCTGGATGAAGAGACGAATCGACATTCGCATTCGCCAACCCAAGTGGCGATGGAGTGAGAACCAGACCGGGGACACATTGAACGAGGTCCTGGAACTCCGACGCGCTCAAAGATGAAACTCCGAAGCCGGAGAAGTTGGGCAGACCGGACTCGGTAAGGGTCAGGTCTGCCGCGACTGCGCCGATGGCAGATTCTGCACATGCAAAGTTGGCAGCGCTCAAATTCTTCGGTTGTTCCGTTACTTTGGCGGGTGCTGCGGATCGGAACGACTCGTTTCCGGTCAGATCGGCAACGACCGACATTACGGATTCGATGGGAAGAGACTGTGTATATGTGGTTACGGCGATCGCCTGGCTGACTGCTCCTTCATACGCGGAGGGACTGCCGTCCTGACGGGTTCCGGTACGCGACGTACCTCCGTAAATGAGACCGATCACCCGGCCGTCGGTATCGAAGACCG
>Ga0257122_1001288_pt1 | contig 18134 bp, 18 predicted proteins | sample SI106_120metaG_FD_190146 | JGI IMG/M metagenome (GOLD analysis project Ga0257122, IMG submission 190146) | Marine microbial communities from Saanich Inlet, British Columbia, Canada - SI106_120 | ecosystem: Environmental > Aquatic > Marine > Inlet | place: Canada: British Columbia | collected... | reverse complement strand
GGACCAAAGTCGTGCACCTTGCACGCATCCATATAAAGTTGTGCGTGGTGAGCAGCTGCTGTAAAACGCTGTAGTGCTGCATAAACTCTCGAAATTTGCCATTCGCCACGTGCGTGATGTTTCGGCGTTCCCGCAATTCCCCAGTGGTGCCTTGAGGCATGCGCCGCGTGTACCATTTCTTCATCTTGCTCGGGTGTTCTCTTTTTGTTGTCAAGCAACGTCCATGTGTGATTGAATAAATCAACGGCAAGTTTTCTGTGGTCGGTCAAACCGAACGCTCAACACAATTTGCAGTTTTTTTGGTTGCATGTTTCACAGCGTTTTTAAACATCTGTAATCCAAGCGGATCGCCCTGTTGTTCTTCTTTTGAAAGCCGTGTCCATGTTGGGTGTTGTGTCCAACGTAAAAAACGTTCTGGGTGCGGCATCAAACCAAGCACTAAACCGCTTGCATCGCAAATACCCATGACGTCGCCAACCGAACCGTTAGGGTTGTCCTTTGCCCCGTACCGACATGCAACGCGTCCGCTTTCTTCAATCGCTCGCATGACTTCATCGTTTGTTGGAACAAAACGACCTTCACCGTGTGCGATTGGAATCAAGGAAGTTTCTAGAGTTGCTGTTAGATTTTTTGTCCAAATACACCGCGTGTTGCTTGGCACTTGGAATTGAACCCACTTGTCAATGAAACGTGCGGAGTTGTTTTGCGCGAGTGCAACCGTTGGGGTTGGTGCTTCGTCTTGCCAATCACCCCCCGGAGTGGGGCCTGGCAAAAGCCCAAGTTGTACCGCAATTTGAAAACCGTTGCATGGCGCAATCATCGGAACGCCGCGATGAAGCGCATCCACAAACTTTGGATACAACGTCTTGCGCATCAAGTTTGCCATAATGCGACCCGCAGCAATTGAGTCGCCATAACTAAACCCACCCGGAAGACCAACAAGGTTCGCTTCATCAATCATCGATGGGTTTTCTAAAAGTTCATTGATGTGAACTGGCCACGGGGTTGCGCCAGCGAGCGCGAAGCCCTCCGCAAGTTCAAGGTCACAATTAATGCCCGGCGCTGTAATGATGAGTGCTTTGGTCATATTAAATCACCATCCCCTCTGCCCACCCACGGAACAGATCTTCTATATTCCAAGAAGATGTGCCGAGTGTTACTTTGTCCGAATCATTAAACGTACCTATAACTTTGCAAGGAATGTCTGCGAAGTGTTGTTGTAGTTTTTCGAGTTTGTCAGGATGTACTTCAAGCAAATATCGCGATGGGGTTTCCGAAAAACAAAGTGATTCGTTTTCGAGTTCCAAATCAAGACCAAGGCCGCCCCCAAACGCCATCTCGGCTGCAGCAAGAAGAGCGCCACCTTCGCTGCAATCATGCGCGGATGTAACAAGTCCCTCGCGGATTGCTTTGTGAACAAGTTGCGCGTTCTGAGGACCGTCCGTGAGGGAAACCGTTGGCAAAACCGTGTTGCACGTTGCGTTCGGGTCAACAAGCAAAACGTGCGAACCGCCCATTTGTTTTTTGGTTTCTCCAATAAGCACCAATACATTTTCGGAGGCTTTCGCATCCATCGTAAGACAGGTTGCGATGTCTTCGACCATGCCAAAGCCAGAAATTAGCATGGTTGGTGGGATGTAAATTGTTTCGCCCGACTCGGTAGTAAATTGATTGTTCAGTGAATCCTTGCCAGATATAAATGGTGTTCCAAACGCTTTTGCTGCGTCGTAACAACCGTGTGAACAACGTACAAGTCGACCTAAACTTTCTTCATCTTTTACGCCGGGCCAACAATAGTTGTCGAGAATCGCAATTGTGGAAGGGTCGCCACCAACACAAACAATGTTTCGAACGCATTCATCAATTGCTGCAGTTGCAATTAAGTATGGGTCATCTGCAAGAGCGGTTGCTAGGCCACTTCCAATTGCAAGCCCTTTCGTTGAACCGCGAACTGGTGTGATGACGGCTGCATCGGAAGGCGCACTGCCGGATGGACCTACGAATGGTCGGATTACACTTCGACCTTGCACTTCGTGATCGTATTGCTGCACGATAAATTGCTTGGAAGCGATGTTTGGATGCGCAAGGAGTTTTGGCAACATTGTTTGCACGTCTATCGCATTGTTGCCCGATACTTTCGGGGCTTGATGCGACCAACGCGCAGTTCGTACAGCACCGTGCCAACCCTCGTGCAAAAAATGCATGTCGATTTGACCCACAGTTTCGCCGTTGTACAACAAAACAAGTTCTTTTTCTGGTGTTCCGAAGGTGCCCAAGTCACACAATTCTGCATCGTGCCTGTCACAAATTGCTTGAATCGTTGCAACATTTTCTGGTGGTACTGACAAAACCATTCGTTCTTGCGCTTCGCTAATCCAAATTTCCGATGGTGTTAGACCGTTGTATTTAAGTGGTGCATTTTCGAGATACACAGTAGCGCCAATTTGTTCGCCCATCTCTCCAACTGCGCTTGAGAAACCACCGGCACCGCAATCAGTGATTGCACTAAAGAGGCAGCCCGACTTGTGATCGCGTGCTTCAAGGATTGCATCGAGTGCTTTCTTTTCAGTAATTGGATTTCCAATTTGGACAGCATGCGAAAATTCATCCGCGTGCGTGTCGGTTAGTTCGGCGGACGAAAATGTAGCGCCGTGAATTCCATCGCGACCGGTTTGTCCACCAATAACAATAATTCGATCGCCTTGTTTTGCGTCGCCTTCAATTCGGTCTATCGGCATGACGCCAACACAACCGCAATACACCAAGGGATTTCCTGCGTAATTGTTGTCGAACCAAACCCCGCCATTTAACGTGGGGATGCCCATGCGGTTTCCATAATCGCGAACACCGCGGACAACTTCGCCAAGGATTCTTCTTGATGGCAAGCACCCTTCTGGTGGTTCGTTGTCAAAGTTAGCAACGCAGAATGTGTCGGTTGCTGCAATTGGTCTTGCGGCTAAACCTGTTCCCATGATGTCGCGGATGCAACCGCCGATGCCCGTCGCAGCGCCGCCATAAGGCTCAAGTGCGGACGGGTGGTTGTGCGTTTCAACTTTAAAACAAACGGCGTGTTCGTCATCAAATTTTACAATGCCCGCGTTATCCACAAACACACTTAAACACCAGTCGACGGATTCTTCCATCAACTCGAATGTTGCGGCGGCGACAGTTGCTTTCAGCAAGTTGTGAATGGTAACCGTGCCATCTTCGTGTTCTTCGTGGTGCGGACGGTTTGTTGCGTCTGGTCCCGTGTATCGAATCGTTGCTTTTAATGTTTTATGTACACAGTGCTCCGACCATGTTTGTGCGAGCGTTTCAAGTTCTATCTCGCGTGGCTCACGCCCAAGTGATTTGTAATGTGCTTGAATTCCCCGCATTTCATCAAGGTCGAGGAACAAATGAGAATCGCGAGACATCATTTCAAGTTCTGCATCGGAAAGATTGGTGATGGGAATTTCTGGCACGGTCATGTCGTGGGCGTGACCACGTAGAAACTCTTCGGGATGGTATGGGGAAGCGTGAATTTCGTGTACAACTGTGTTTGCAAAACAACGTTTTGCAATTTGTTTCGCTTCATCTTGGGTACTGCCATTTATGTCGTACCGTTTTCCGGTTTGCACTTGTACTTTTGTCCCGAGTAACCGCTCAATTGCAAGTTCGACCGCTTGCGCTTCTGGGTCCATAACCCCCGGCTGTGGGTGAATCTCTATCATTGAATCTGCATGAGGTTGAGATGATCCGATGGATACCTTTTCTGTCACTGGGTCGCAGAGTAAATCGCTTGCAATTGTCGCAACCGATGCGTCATCCAAATCGCCTTGAACAAGATAGACCGATGTTGTTTCAATTGACGTTGGGGCAAAACCCGATTGTTCCGCTTGGTGCAACGCAGCTCGTCCGCGAGTGTCCACGCTTCCGTGGGAGGGTGAAACTTCAATGCGAAAGAGTGTCATAATACGTGTAGGGTATCAGAGGGAGAACGGACGATACTGTGTGTACGATGACGAAACTTCCAACTTTTGAATTGTTTACCGATGGTGCGTGTTTAGGGAATCCGGGTCCCGGCGGCTGGGCATATATTTTGCGCGATAGTAGTGGCAATGAAACTATTGGCAGTGGAGGTGATGGTGACACGACGAACCAGAAAATGGAAGTGACCGCCGTACTTCGGGCGCTTGAGTCGCTTGCTGAACCCTCTTGTGTTGAGATTCACGCGGACTCACAATATGTCACGAAGGGATTGACAGAATGGATGGACGGTTGGATTGCAAAGGGTTGGAAAAACGCAGCAAAAAAGCCCGTAGCAAATCAGGATTTATGGAGACCGCTTGCAGAATTGCGGGGAAAACACACCATTACCACCAATTGGGTAAAGGGACACGCTGGGCACCCTGAAAATGAACGGTGTGACGAGATTGCCTCTGCTGAGGCAGAAAAAATCTTGCAATAAACCGCCAAACACACTACGATTTGGTTATGAAGTACCTTTGGGTTCTATTTATATTTGCTTCTTTTTCTTGGGCACACGAGCATTCAACACCGTGGATTGACGGTGACAATTTAGAAAATGGGCTCTATATTTCAGTAAGCCCGCCATGGATTGTCCGCAAGGAGGGGGACTTTCCGGTTTCTGTTCAAATTCGAAATATCGATTCGGAACATGATGTACTCGTAGAAGAGATACGTCTCTTGGGAGAGCGGGTGCTACGGGTTGAGCCAAGAAAAATGTTGCACGCGCAGGGTGATTTGCTTCAAAGGGTGCGGGGCGCAAAATCGTTATTTGAAAATGGCGGCGCTGCAAAGGAACAAAAAGAATTCATTGACTTATTGTCGGAACTGAACCGAGAGGTTTGCACAGTCAGATGGATGGTGGCAGGAGAAACCGATTCACTGCGAATCGAAATTGACGTGCTTGAAAGCGGAAAACCAAGAACGATTCGTAAAACTGTATCTATCAATAAACAACCCGCGCTTCCAAGAGGTGGTGCTGCAGATGTTGCTGTTTCTATTGATGGTGTGTGTAATCAAACCATTGTTCCAACAAGAAGTACGACTACGCAATATTGGTTTGCTGGCGATCAACATATTCACACTTCGTTTTCTGCTGATGCTGTGATTCTAGATGGCACGGAACAAGAACCGTATGAATATTCAGAGTACGCTGAATCTATTGGTCTTGATTGGGCTATTTTTACAGACCATTCCAACGTTACGTACTCTGAGGTTTGGGGTGATCGTGATTGGTATGTTTCTTCGCAGTTCGATTGGGGGCAGTCCGAATGCGAACAATACCGAAATGACCACGATTGGCTGTCTATTTATAGTCAAGAGATGGGATTGGGGCAGCAAGGATTTTGGGATTTGGCATCGCACATGTTGTGTTTGCCGCTTGACCATGACCTTGCGGGAATGTTGTCGAACCCTTCCGATGGGCTGGTATACGGACACGCAAATTGCGAATCAGAGCAAACGATTATCAATCGAATAAACGATGCGGGTGCGTTTGGTTTTATCGCACATCCGTACGATTGGGACTATTTAGCTTTTTTTGAGTGGGATTGGAATAACGGTGCAACTGGCTGGGCGGGTCTTGAATTGATGTGCGAATCAGATGGTGGGTACGACGATGATGATTGGTTAACGTGGTATAAATGGCACGAATTACTGAACAATATTGGCACACCGGTAAACGGCGCGTTGCCTGAACGTTCTGATTGGCCAAATAGTTTTCCTGTTGGTATTGGCGACAGCGATGCGCACGAGCCAGGTTTGGTCGGGAGAATTTGGACCTACGTTGCAATGGAGAGTGTTACGAGACCAAACCTAAAAGAAGGCATGCTTGGCGGTCACTGCATTGCTTCAAACGGACCCCTTGCTTGGGTGGCTATCAACACCGCGTTTACTGGTGAGGTTGCTCTATTGCCAGAAGGTTGGAACGACGACATTGTTGTTTCGATTCGGACGAATTCATCGATGGGCTACGCGGGTGAATACGGTGTTGAGATTCTTGTCAATGGTGAGGTGCGCCACACGATTGACCCTTCTGGAGTTCCATCGTATTCGCTTGACTATTATGTGAATGGTCTTCATTTAGGTACCAGCGACAAATTTGTTACGCTTCGAGTCACTAAAGGCGACCTGCTTTGTCTTGCCAACCCCGTGTGGTTGCAACACACCGAATTCGGCGATCTTGATGGTGATGGAAGCATCGGCATGGGCGATTTGCTCGCAATCATCAGCAACTGGGGCAATTGCACAAGTTGCCTTTCCGATCTCGACCAAGACGGCACGGTCGGCACTTCCGACCTCCTCACCCTCATTTCCCTCTGGTAATGGGGACAGTCCCCATGAACCTGTCCCCCAAAAAAGTGGGGTCTGACCCCTGGGGTCTGACCCCAGGGGTCAGACCCCACCCCAATAAATTCCTAGGAGGAATTTATTTGTCGGGTTATCGGACTGTGGGCTGGGTGTGTATTGAGCACAGAAGGTTGCTTCTCACGCTAGTATTGGTATGATATGTGGCTCGCCTGACGGAAGGCGAATCAAACCTATATCTCGGAACTATTTATGCCAACAATCAACCAACTCGTACGAAAACCAAGAAAGACACCAACAGTCAAATCTAAAGTTCGTGACATTGAAGGATGCCCACAAAAACGCGGCGTTTGTCTTCAAGTTCGAACGGTTACACCTAAGAAGCCAAACTCTGCGCTTCGTAAGGTTGCACGGGTTCGTTTATCCAACGGCAAGGAAATCACCGCATACATTGGCGGTGAAGGACACAACCTACAAGAACACTCCATCGTGCTTGTTCGTGGCGGTCGAGTTCGTGACCTTCCTGGTGTTCGTTATCACGTTGTTCGCGGTTCGCTTGACACGCTTGGTGTCGATGCACGCAAGCAAGGCCGTTCCAAGTACGGTACTAAAAAAGGTAAGTAAGTAACCGCACAACTCTGTGCAAGCAAGTAATCGCCCTCGGAAGTAATAAATATTCCAATTAGTGGTGCGGTGAACAAAGTCACAACTCCGTGACAGATGAGCTGAAAGGAAAAGCAATGGCCGGAAGAATCACAAAATCAGAAGAGCAACTAAAACCAGACCCAAAATATGGCGACAAGGTTTTAGCAAAGTTTATTAACTGTTTCATGAAAGATGGCAAAAAAGCCGTCGCGCAACGAGTTATGTACGACGCGCTTGATCGAATCGAAACAAGACTTAAAAAAGAAAAAAGCACAGAAGAAGATGCTCCAAAGAATCCAATGGACGTCTTCCACAAAGCGCTTGAAAACGTTCGACCAAACGTTGAGGTTCGCTCCAAGCGAGTTGGTGGTGCAAACTATCAAGTACCGATGCCTGTAAACGCTCGTCGCCGCCAAAGCTTGACCTTCCGATGGATTATTACAGCATGCCGTGCTGAAAAAGGTAAACCATTCGCGCAATGTCTTTCAAAAGAACTTTGGGACGCATCAAGGGGTGAAGGCAAAGCAGTCAACACTCGTGAGCAAACGCACCGTATGGCAGAAGCCAACAAAGCGTTTTCACACTTCGCGTTTTAATGTATGGCAACTCCTGATCGCTATCACCGCCAACGGCTCGTCGATGGCATCGGCGATCAGGGACAATTTGCAATTTCAAACTCAACCGTCGCTGTTGTCGGAGTTGGTGCACTTGGCTGTATGTCGGCATCAATGCTTGCCCGCGCAGGTGTTGGGCACCTCGTGCTCATTGACCGTGACATCGTCGAGACAACAAACTTGCAACGCCAAGTGTTATTCACGGAGAAAGATGCTGAAACACAACAACCAAAGGCAACCGCTGCTTCTATTCATCTTACAAAAGTAAACAGCGATATAAAAATCACGGCTCACGTTGAAGATTTAAACGCAAAAAACGTATCGCGGCTTCTTGGGGGCGCCGATGTGATTGTGGACGGGCTTGATAATTTTAATACTCGTTATTTACTTAACGATTTTGCTGTCAAAACAAACACCCCATTCATGTTTGCTGGTGTCATTGCTGGGCAAGGCAACGTAATGACAATTATCCCAGAGACGACGCCCTGCCTTCGCTGCTTGTTTCCAAATCCTCCAGCTACTGGTTCGCAAGATACTTGCGATACTGCTGGGGTATTAGCGCCCGCTATCGGAATTGCCGCTTCATGCCAGTGTATGGATGTCATTAAATATCTTACGGGCAATGAAGAAAAAATCTCTCGAACACTCCTTACATTTGATTTGTGGAATTCAGAAAGTAACAGAATTGGATACGGCGAGCCTGTTGAAACTTGTCCGTGCTGCGGTCAACACAATTATGTCTACCTCAACGAATCTACCACGGAGCCTGTAGCACTATGCGGAAGAATGGCAGTACTTTTGCCAAGTGTTGATGATTTCGACCTAAAAAGTGCGCAAAAGAAACTGCAAGAGCACGGTTCGTTCAAACTCTCCGAGACTATGGTTCGCGGGGAATTTAACGAAGAGCGAGCTCCTGATGGCAGCGCAATCAAAATGCTTTGTTTTCATGATGGGCGATCAATAATCCACGGCACAGACGACATTCGCCGTGCAAAAGCAATTTTCGAAAGATATGTTGGTAATTAACACCCCGCACCCTATACTGTGAGTTCACCCTATGGAAAAGCAACCAATCATCGAAACAAAACCTATGCACCTTCCAACTTGTTTGGATGGACCTGTCACTCTTCGCACGCTTAGAAAATGGTCAAAGGCAAATTCCAAATGGGCGATGCTAACTTGTTATGACGCAACGACCGCAAGGTGGATGGCAGATGCGGGGCTTCCAACCATGCTTGTTGGTGATACCGCTGCTGAAATGATTCTTGGGTATGACAGCACCATTCATGCACCACTCGATTTTCTCATTACGCTCACCGCCGCGGTAAAACGCGGTGCACCCAATGTGTTTGTCATGGGAGATATGCCCTTCTTGAGTTATCAGGTTGATGAGGCATCAGCAATTCAAAACGCTGGACGTTTTTTAACCGAGGGCACAGCAGACGCTGTAAAACTAGAAGTTGATGGACGGTGGGTAGATCGGTTTGCAGCAATTTGTAATGCTGGCATTGCCGCTGTTGCACACCTTGGTTCAAGACCACAACAAGCAAAACAAACGGGCGGGTACACCACCGCCGGCCGAAGCGCTGAAGCTGCGAAGATCATTGTCGATGACGCAATTGCAATGGAGCAAGCTGGCGCTTCGATGCTCTTACTTGAGGCAGTTCCCGAAGAAGTTTCCAGAGCAGTAGTTGAAGCAACAACTATACCAGTCATCGGTTGTGGTGCAGGAACGAGTTGCCATGGACAAGTTGTTGTTATGCAAGATTTAGCTGGGCTAACAAAATGGCAGCCCTCTTTTGCAAAACCAACGGCAAATGTTGGAAACGAAATAGCATCCGTTGCTAACACATGGATGCAAAACGTCTGTGCGAGTACGCTTGGGAAACACCCATACGAAATGCTTGATGGCGAATCTGCAAAATTTCAAGCGTAGCTAGAGGCAATTAATTCCTTGGTTATTTCGTGCGATGGATTATGAATTACAGAATGCACATCGCCCCGCTCTATAATTCTCCCCTCGGCCACAACAACAACTTCGTCACAGAACTCGTTTACAACTGCTAAATCGTGCGTAATAAACAGCAGTGTTAATCCAAGTTCGTCCCGAAGATTTGCGAGGAGTTTTAAAATTTTTGCTTGCACCGTAACGTCAAGCGCAGAGGTTGGCTCGTCGCAAATCAACAGTTCTGGCTTAAGCGCAATAGCTCTAGCGATTGCAATTCGTTGTTTTTGACCACCAGAAAATTCGTGCGGAAATCTTTTTGCGTCTTCTTTTTGTAATCCAACTTGAACAAGTAATTCTTCCGCACGCTTTACAAGTTCCTTTCCTTTTGCAAGCCCGTGAACGAATAACGGCTCGGTAATAATTTTCCCAACTCGCATGTATTCGTTCAAAGAGCCACCTGGGTCTTGAAATACCATTTGCATACGCGCTCGCATTTTTCGAAGCTCTTTTTTGTGAAGCGCCGAGAGTTCAACTCCATCAAACATAATTTGTCCGCCTCTTGGAGTAACGAGTTGCGCAACGGCTTTTGCAATAGTTGATTTTCCAGAACCGCTCTCTCCAACTACTCCGAGTGTCGTGCCGCGGTTGAGCGAAAACGTCACACCATCGACTGCGTAAATCTCCTCTTTTCCCAAAGGGAACGTGACTTTGAGGTCAATAATTTCAAGTAGTGGTCGATTTCTGTCCATCATCTGTTTTAGGTATGGTATCTTCGACAACTAGACACCATGAAACAATATCTTGATTTATTAGAACATGTCCGCCGCCGCGGAAGTATGAAAGACGACCGGACTGGAACTGGCACAAGGAGCGTTTTTGGATGGCAAATGCGATTCAATTTGGCCGAAGGGTTTCCGCTCGTAACAACGAAAAAAATCCACACACGCTCAATTTTCCATGAACTGCTTTGGTTTTTACGCGGTGAAACTAATATTGCGTATCTGAAAGAGAACGGCGTTTCAATCTGGGATGAGTGGGCTGATGAAAATGGAGAACTTGGTCCCGTCTATGGCTCCCAATGGCGGTCTTGGAAAACGGCGGATGGTAGGACTGTGGATCAAATTGCAACTTTGATTGAGGGAATTAAAAACAACCCTGATTCAAGGCGGCATATTGTGAGCGCGTGGAATGTCGGCGAAGTCGATCAAATGGCGCTTCCACCATGTCACACCATGTTCCAGTTTTACGTTGCAGACAATAAATTATCTTGCCAACTCTATCAACGGAGTGCTGACATTTTTCTTGGCGTGCCATTTAACATCGCATCCTACGCCCTCCTCACCATGATGATTGCACAAACAACCGGTTTAGGGCTTGGTGACTTTGTACATACTTTTGGTGATGCGCATTTGTACTCAAATCACATCGAACAAACAAACGAACAACTTACAAGAAAAATTCGTAATCTCCCTAAGGTGAAATTAAATCCTGCAATAACTTCTGTCTTTGATTATACGTATGACGATATTGAATTGATTGGATACGAACCACACCCACATATTAAAGCGCCGGTTGCAGTGTAACGCTATGGAAATTGTTGTTGCAATGACAGACAATTTTGTAATCGGAGCAAATGGTGATATGCCTTGGCACTTGCCAGCAGATTTACAACACTTTAAAAAATTGACCTCGGGCGGCGCCATAGTCATGGGAAGGCGAACATGGGAATCCATTGGAAGACCGCTCCCAAATCGAAAAAATATTATTGTTACAAGACAAGATGGATTTAGGGCGGACGGTGCTACTGTGGTGCATTCACTTGACGAAGCGGTGCAAGCGGCGAGCGGGAAGAAACTATTTATTATTGGGGGTGGGGAAATTTACAAATCGTCGCTTGACCGAGCTACTTTGTTACACATCACTCGAATCCACACCACCATCGACGGCGACACTTATTTCCCTGAAGTAGATACATCAAGTTGGAAGTTATGTGCATCCACTAACCGACCCTCCGATTCAAATAATTGTCACAGCATGACGTTTGAATCGTGGTCTAGGGTGTAAATACATCCGTTTCTGGCTTGCGTGCTTGCATCGTGCCGATAGAAATGCAGCACGATGGCAGACCCGCTCCCCCTACTTTCAACACTACATTGCTGCCCATACATTGAAGATGGGCATTCAGCGTGTTCAAGCCGTTTCACGCTTGGACGACTCGACCAAGCATGCAGCGTTTGTTTCGGTAGTTACAAAGCGTGCGAAATGTACCAGCAACTCACTGGTGTCACCCAGAACGCGACTTTGGATATGACGATTAATGACCAAGTTGTCGAACTACGACCAACAGGTTCGTGATTTTTTTGGATACCTTCGGGTCGAAGCGGGATTATCGCCAGCGACACTCGATGCCTATCGACGGGATCTAGAACTCCTGCGCGAAGATTTAATTGCTAGTGGTGTTCTTTGTTGTGGTGAAGTTACACCAAAACATCTCGCAGCACATATTCGATATTTACACCGCGACCGAGGGTTGCAAGCATCGAGTGTTGCAAGGCATCTTTCAACCATACGAATGTTGTTCCGTTTTTTACAAGCGTCAAATAGAATTGAAACTGATCCGGCAAGATTACTTGAAACCCCCACGCGTTGGAAAAAGTTACCCGATGTCTTATCGCCTAAAAAAATGAAACAGCTTATCGATGCGGCAAACCCAAAGTTTGGGCGGCTGTGGCAACGTGACCTCGCTCTTGTTGAATTGATGTACGCAGGTGGCATGCGAGCAAGTGAAGTTGCTGGCATTAAGCCAGATGATTTCAAAGAAACACTTGCAGTTGTCATGGTCACGGGAAAGGGAAATAAACAGCGCCTTGTTCCAATCGGCACGCCAGCAATTAAAGCACTCAACCAATACATCAAAGAGCTCCGCCCAACTCTGCTTCGATTTGATGACGGACGTGATGAAGGAAGGTTGTTGCTTTCAAATACAGGCAGACCCCTTGAACGAGTCGCCGTGTGGCAAATAATCCGCAAACTCGCAAAGAATGCTCATCTTGGCGATGTGCACCCGCACACACTTCGACACAGTTTTGCCACACACATGCTTGCAGGTGGCGCAGATCTTCGGATTGTCCAAGAACTTCTCGGGCACAGCGACATCGGCACTACCCAAATTTACACACACATCGACCGCTCTCAGCTTAAAGCCGTCGTCTCCAGATACCACCCTAGACCATAAAAAGCGCGTTTCCGCCCTTCCACTGGGGTCAGACCCCTGGGGTCTGACCCCAAGTATGATGGTGGGATGGGTTTGGGACTATTAACACTTCTAGTATGCGCATCTGCGTACCAAGGGGTGCAGCCAATCTGTACCCGTGAGAATTTTCAGGCTGCGCTCGGGAGTTCGAGCCAAGATGATCAAATGTTTCTCGCTCAAGCAGTATTTGATGATTACCTAGAACAAATACAAGCAATCGACACGACTTCAGAGAAAGAAAAAAATTTGCCACCAGCAGGATTTCTCGCACACCGGATGGAAATAGAAACAAAAGCCGATACCTTGTTTGATGATTTAATAGCTTCACTTGGAGCTCTAAGCAATTCAAACTCTTGGAACATGGGAATCGTAAATCTTCGGAGAGTAGTCTTGCTCAAAGCTAGGGAATCAACAAACCCGTGGCCAGCAACTGTTTGGGTTGACGTTCCAAGTATGGCAACTGTGCCAAACCAGATTGTCATGCAAATCGATTCGTTCCTGCAAGCAAACATAGATGAAGATAGAAGAGACCGCTTCACTGCATCCATCACTCGCTCAAGCGATTCAAACAAATGCCGAGAGCATGAAAAGAAAGCGATGGCAAGGTGGATTCAATATGTGCAAATTATTGAACCATATATAGACGAGGAAATTGAAAATCTTTTGTATCCTCAACTCACGAGCGGAGAAAACATCCATTCTCTTTCGAATTGGATTAACAACAACGTTGATAGTCCTCAGGTTGTCGAAAGTGCAAAAAAACAAATTGCACTTTGGAACACTGTTTCTAATAAACGTAAACAGATTATTATGCAAATTGTAAAAAATGCAAGAGAACGACTTGGGTTCGACCCTTGGTCAAGAGGGTGTGGACAACCAATGAATTCTTCAGGACAGAAAATCAAAAACGATTTGTTGCAAAAATCAGCCGAAATGCAAGAATTTAACAACACAACCTACGATGTATTACTTGAGTTACTCTCTCCAGAACAACGTCAACAATTTGAAGACGAAGTGTAGAACTTTTTAATCACGTTTGCCCAATCGCTTGTGGTCTCTGCTTGTATAAAATGTTTTTTAACTTCGTCTGTCTCTGGATGATATTTTGAAAACTGAATTCCAAACTTACGCATCAATCGAGATGCCTTTTTTTCACCGTGCAGCTGTGTGCAAAGCAGAAGGTGGTCTTGCAAAGCGTCCCGCTGTTGTTCGATTGTCGGGGGTTGTGGAGTTTCTCCAGCTATCAACTGCCTCGCCTGTGTAAAAATCCAAGGGTTACCAATACAACCACGGGCAACAGAAACACCGTGTACTCCGGTTTGCTGCATCATTCTGAAAATATCTGCTGCACACCAAATGTCGCCACTTCCAAAAATCAGTGCGTCTGGTCGATTTGTTGTCAACTCTGACAGAAACGTCCAGTCAGACGGACCTTGATACCGTTGTTCAACTGTTCTTGGGTGCACTGTCGCCCAACTGTATCCAACTTCATAAACGTGATCAAAAATGGAGTAGAAGTTATTCTTCGAAAGTTCTGAATCATCCCAACCACGTCTAAGTTTTACCGTTGTTGGAATCTCCCTTGGGACCGCATCACGAACCGCAGTCAAAATTGCGCACGCCTCGTCCGGTGATGTTAAAAAATGACCTCCACGGTTTCGCCTTCGGACTTTTTTTACTGGACAGGCAAGGTTGACATCGATTGTGTCGTACCCCATCTCCACAAGGATCTCCGCGCCCTTTGCCATCTCATCTGGATTCGTACCAATAACCTGTCCTGCAATCGGGTGGTCATCTAAGTTTGCCGCTTTGTTCCCTTCAATTTCCCCAGCCTCTTCGGCGAGTAAATCTGGATCTTCTTTACGACGACCCTTTCCTCCACATATAAGTGTACGATCAAGCAACGCTTCGGTTACACAGAATGGGCACCCATGCTGCCTCGCTATGAGACGCATCGCGCCATCGCTATACCCCGCCAGACCCGCTTGGTAAAAAGGAACATCAAATCCCTTGATGATGTTTGTTATCCGAGTATCAACAATTACGTTTTGTGCAAATACTGCAATATCCCTGTGTGAAGAATCGCTAGGAATAGGCGGTTCCAAAAATTAGTCCTTTTGGTCAACAACTATCAGCCCAACGAGCTGCGCACTCTCTGGGTTTTGTAGTTCCGCGATTATGAGCGGGGTCGGTTCATCAGTTCGCCAAATACCGCCGGCGTTAAATCGTTCGCCAAAAGAATCTCTTAATGACCACAAATTAATTCGCATCGTGTCGCCAGCAAGCAACGAAGGTAACTGTCCAGAAAACCGTTGGTTAACCCAAAGGGTTGGGGTTGGGTAATCGTCCGCAGTGCTATTCACTATTTTTATATGCTCGCCATTGCGAATCACTTGAATTGGAACTGATTGTGCAACGTGCATATTCATTGGGTATGGCTGAGAAGCAAGCTCTGGATTTCCTGCGGGGTTTTGGCATGCTGTTACTAAAAAGAAAATTGAAAAAAGGAATGTTAGTTTCATGTTGCATCTCCAAACATAATTTTTCTTGGGAAGAACCCTAGGCCACAAGCTTCTTTTGCCATCGCGAGTGTTTTTTCAGTTGTTGTGTTTGCTCTAGCAGTACCGTCGAGGATAATGTCAATGATTGTGTCATCATCGCCATCGTACTGTGCCCTTCGTTCTTGCATTGGTGCAAGTAGTTCGCTTATTGCTTCTGCAATTTCTACTTTGATATGTCCATCGCCAATGTTATCTCCACGCACGTATTTATCTTTTAATTCAGCAGCGCGGTCCTTGTTGGTAATAAAAATATCAACGTATTGCATGAGCGAACTCTCTGGGTCGCCAGGATCCGTCATCGATTGGCGTCCGGTGTAAAGTTGTCCTAGTTTCTTTTTAACTTTCTTTGGCGTGTCGGTAATCAAAATAGCGTTGTTCAAAGACTTGCTCATTTTGTTTACACCGTCGGTGCCGATGAGTTTTCCGACCGTTCCAACATCTGCTCTTGGAATTGGGAAGACGCCCTTCTCTACCATAATTGGGTCATCATCTTCAACGTTTTCGTCAATGCCACAATAGAGTTTATTGAAACGACGAGCAACTTCCCGCGTGAGTTCAATGTGGGGTACTTGGTCTTCGCCAACTGGAACTGCATGCGCGCGAAACGCGAGAATGTCAGCCGTTTGTCCCACTGCATACAGCGGGAAACCAAAACTATAATTTTCGCCAAGCCCTTTTACTTTTATTTCTTCTTTCAGGGTTGGGTTTCGCATTACTCGATTAAACGGTAACAACATCGCAAACAAAAAAGTTAATTCTGCAATTGCTGGAGTTTCCGACTGAAGCAAAATTGCAGCTTTGCTTGGATCAATTCCCATTGCCAAATAATCGCGAACGATTTCAAGTGTGTCGGATTGAATTTCGCTTGGGTGTTCATAACGCGTCGTATAAGCGTGCATGTTCGCCAGTAAAAAATAACAATCATGTGTATCTTGTAATTCAACGCGGCGGCGTACGGAACCAAAATAGTGGCCAAGATGCAACTGCCCAGTTGGGGTGTCGCCCGTAAGAATAACTTCGCGAGTGCTCATAAGTGCGTACTGTAAACAAATGCGATATTCATTGCGTTGAAAACAATATGAATTACGATGGGAGCAATCACTCCACCGCTCTTTACTCGAGCCCAACATAGCCCCATCGAGAGAACAAAGAGCCCAACAATCGCCGATGGTTGCGCAGCTCCGATGTGCATTACCGCAAATAGGACACTTGTCGCAATAGCCGCTCGCCAGAGTGTTTTTCCGCCAATAACAGCGTCAAAAGCAGGAAAAATCAGCCCGCGATACATGACTTCTTCGATGATGCCAGCACCAAGCGTGGCACAAATCACGACGACCCAAGTCGGAGCCCCCCAGGGGGCATCCACAAGTTGTTTGAGTGTTTCATGCCCTAGATTTGTCTGAAGTTCGACACCTAGCATTACAAGAATGGCGTGCCCAATTGCCGCAACAGTGAGCGCCATGGGGACAAAAACTACGAATGCAATACAAGAAGTGCGAATAATGTGACGAGATTTCAGTCCTCGTCTGCGTGATATGTATAGGAGCACAATTGGTATTTGCGCGACCATCGAGGAGCCGTACATCCAAGCCGTTCTTTGTATCGTGTTCTCACCACTGTGCCCCATTCCCCACCAGGCGCCAAGCCCGGCGAGCGCAAACATTGCAGCGCACATCACGATTGCCGACCCGGGTGTAATTGTTGCGTCAAGCATACCGCGCCTTGGGAGCAAACTACGTCCAGATTTCGCGAACCAAACACCGATAGCAATGGAGACAATCGCAAAGAGAATCACTGTAAAATCAAACAAAGGCGCTTCCACACTTTGCGCTTCTTCGTTACCCTTGGCAACAGGCACCCAAATGGCTATTACACTCAACACTATTATTGATTTCAAACACGAAGAGGTTGCGGCGCTCAAGCAAGCAAAATCGGTTGACAATGTTCGTACAGAAGCGGAGTCACAGGATCGACCACGGAATTTCTTTGGCGCTGTTGTAAATGGCCACACGAAGGGGAGCACGAGTGTCATCGCTGAGATAAAACGCAAAAGCCCATCGGCTGGGGTGATACGCGAAGATTTTGACCCTGTAGCCATTGCCCTAGCGTACGAGAAGCATGGCGCTGCCGCTATCTCTTGTTTGACCGATAGCGAGTTTTTTGGTGGAAGTTTGGAATATATCTCGAAAATAAAGCAGTCCGTTGCGTTGCCAGTGCTCCGAAAGGATTTTATCGTTGACCAATACCAAATCTGGGAAGCAAGAGCGGCGGGTGCAGACGCGGTTCTCTTGATCGCTGAGGTGCTTTCTGAGGGCGAATTGGTTGATTTCATGATACTCGCTCAAGAGCTTCGAATGACCACCCTTGTTGAGGCGCATGACATGGGTAATTTGCTCAAAGTACAGCAATATGTTGGATTTCCGCACGCTGGGTACTGTTTGCTGGGCATAAATAATCGGAATCTGTCGACCATGAAAACCGACCTAAATCACTCCATTCGGATGGTAGACGTGGTGGACAACACCTCGATTGTTGTGAGCGAATCGGGTATTTCCAAGCCAGAGGATCTTGAAAAATTGCGACTCCATGGAATTCACATTGTTCTCGTTGGAGAGTCATTGATGAAGCAGCCGAGCCCAGGCAAAGCGCTTGCTAACTTGATTCGCATGAATCCATTGTAGACCTTACCCTACACACATGATTCGAATCACAGAACAAGATAACATCGTCACCCTTACCTTAAACCGCGCAGGCAAGCATAATGCTTTGTCTGCAGAAATGATTGATGCCATCCACGC
>Ga0257122_1001286_pt1 | contig 18143 bp, 17 predicted proteins | sample SI106_120metaG_FD_190146 | JGI IMG/M metagenome (GOLD analysis project Ga0257122, IMG submission 190146) | Marine microbial communities from Saanich Inlet, British Columbia, Canada - SI106_120 | ecosystem: Environmental > Aquatic > Marine > Inlet | place: Canada: British Columbia | collected... | reverse complement strand
TGTTTCTTCTGTAAATACAGAGGCAATAGATAGTTACTCAGAAGTAATAATCAGCATAACTAACAATCATAAATCAAAATACACACATTAATTTAAGTTAAAAGTTAATTAACCATACTATTTTTAAATAATGAAAAAAATACTTACTGTAATTCCAGCACGCGGTGGATCAAAGGGTATACCAAGAAAGAATATTGTTAAAATTGGTGGTCGTCCGCTAATCGACTATACTATTAAACCTGCTTTGCAGGTAAATAGAATAAATCATGTAATAGTAAGCACAGAAGATGAAGAAATTGCCTCTATTTCTAGAGGTTTGGGTGTAGAGGTTCCATTTATGAGGCCGAATCATTTGGCCGTAGACCAGGCTCAATCTGCACCTGTAGTGATTGACGCTTTATATCGAATGGAAGAGATAAATAATATCAAATATGATGCAGTTTTAATGTTGCAACCAACTAGTCCCCTTCGAACTTCAAAGCATATTGAAAAGGCTCTAGATTTATTTTTTTCACAGGAGTGTGACTCTGTAGTGTCTGTAGTATCAGTGGGTGGCACGCATCCATTTCGTATGAAAAGATTGGTGGATGACCGGTTAGTAAATTATATCGATCAAGGGTTCTGGGATATGAGACCTAGGCAAGAATTACCCCCAGTTTATATTCGCAATGGGTCTATTTATCTTATTGAACGTGATGTTTTGATAAATAAAGGCCAAATGATTGGTGAAAAATGTCTTGGAATGGTGATGGGTGATAAAGAATCTATAAATATTGATACACCTTTAGATTTGAAGTTAGCAGAATTATTACTAGAGGAAGTATAGGTGATTCACATGTTATGTCCTGAGCCTGAGAACTTTAGTGAAAAAGGTCTGGAGTATGCAGGTAAAAATGTAGAGCTTACTTGCAAAACACTGACCCAGCAACAGTTTGATAAAATTGCTCCAGATTATGACGCTCTTCTTATACGCTTTAATACAATTATAAGTGAATCAATTTTAGTGGGTAATTCTAAAATAAAATCTATTATCTCACCAACAACTGGGTTAGACCATATTGATCTTGTTGCAGCAAAGCGTAATAAAGTGAAGGTTTACCATCTTAGAGGGCAAAAGCGTTTTTTGAAGGAAGTTAGCGGTACTGCAGAGCTGACAATAGCTATAATGCTATCCCTGCTTCGCAAGATACCTCAAAGTTTTGATGCAGTTAAGAGGGGTATGTGGGAGCCAGGCCCATTTCGTGGAAATGAAGTATCAAAAAAGAAACTTGGCGTGGTTGGGTGTGGACGATTAGGAGCAAAAGTTTCACGTGTTGCGATTGCTTTAGGTATGGATGTTTTTGCCTATGACCCGTACATTTATCGATTTCCTGCAGGTGTTACACAAGTAGATTCATTAACAGAACTCTTAAGTACAATAGATATATTGACTTTGCACATTCCTCTATTATCAGAGACTACACATTTAATATCTACAAAAGAGATAGAGAAAATGAAAGATGAAGTTGTAATTATAAATACATCTCGTGGTTCAATTGTATCCACACAAGCTCTTCTAGATGGATTGAAAAAAGGGAAGATAAAGAGTGCTGCAATTGACGTTATGGAAGATGAACATAGTATAAAAGAGTCTGGCCATGCGTTAATTGATTATGCAAATAAATATGATAATTTATTGATTACGCCACATATTGGCGGCGCTACTTATGAATCAGTAGAAAAAACAGATCTTTTTATTTTGAAAAAATATTTTAGTGAGGTTGAGTAGATGGACAATGAGCAATTAAGAGAAAAGTACAATGACATATATCTTAAAGGCAAAAAGGAGTTCTTTTCAAAATTTGACAACGGAGAAGATACCTCTGAAACAGAAAGGATTGTGTGGTCTGCCACAGAATGGACTGGTAAAACTGTGCTTGATATTGGGTGTGGTACAGGTGAAATTATTGCAGGAGTGAAAGATAGAGGTGCAAGTAATGTTATTGGTATTGATTATGCAAAAAGTGCAATAGATATTGCAAAAAATAGATATTGTAATAAAACTATAAAATTTTTAAACAAGTCTTTAGATGAAATTTCTGTAGAGTTATTAAGTTCTAATAAGTCAGGGGTAGATGTGGTAATTTCATTGGGCACAATAGAGCATATGGATAATCCTGAGCTTGCATTAAAAAAAATGTTGTCACTGTTAAATGACGATGGTGAGTTGATTATAACATGCCCGTATTTTATTAATGTTCGTGGAATTGTTTGGATGAGTTTAGCGCTTTTATTAGATGTACCTATGTCATTAACAGATAAGCATTTTATTTCACCTTTTGATATACGAAAATGGTTGTCAGGAACAGGGTTTAATCTTGTCGATATACAACATTTTGATTATGAAAGGGCTAACGGTGATACGATGCTTATTGATATGAAAAAAAGATTAAAAAATGCTATGAATGATGCAGGACTTAAAAATGATAATGTGCCAGTTATGATTGAGTGGCTGTCTAATTTGGTCAGAGAAGAGCAGGATGTGCTAGGCACTATGAATGGAGCAACCGCACTGTATATTATAAAAAAAGAAACGTAGGTATGATTAAAATTATTGCGGAATTTTGTCAGAATCATAATGGTGATTTTGATTTATTGAAAAAAATGGTTGAGGCTGCTGCTGCTGCTGGTGCTACACATGGAAAAATGCAGACAATTTATGCAGATACGGTGACTTATCGCCCTCAATTTGAAGATGGCTTAACTCAGAATGGAGTTATTAAAGCGATTAAACGACCTTATAAAGAAGAAGTGGATAGACTAAGTGGACTTGAAATCTCTGAAAAAGAAACCGTTAACTTTATAAAAATTTGTAAAGAGAATGGCCTAACTCCAATGACAACTTGCTTTACAAGATCGCATGTAAAGAATCTATCAGAATTAGGTTTTCGTTCAATAAAAGTTGCTAGCTATGATTGTGCATCATTTCCTTTGTTACGTGAACTAAAAAATAAATTTGATGAAATTGTTGTATCGACTGGTGCAACCTATGATGATGAGGTTATACATGCTGCAAATATACTTTCTGATGTAAATTACTCGTTTTTACACTGTGTAACGCTCTACCCAACACCACTTAATGATATGCATATGGCAAGAATGGAGTGGTTGAAGCAGTTTACTCCATCTGTAGGTTATTCTGACCACTCATTGGTTTCAGAAACCAAGTTAATAGCTTCCAAGGCTGCACTTGCATTGGGTGCAGAATTGATTGAAAGGCATTTTACATTACTTAACCAGAATGAGTCTAGAGATGGCCCAGTGTCAATTAATCAAGGGCAATTGAAAGAGTTAGTTGATTTTTCAAAACTGGATATAAATGATAGGTTGGAGAGGTTGAATATTGAAAGCCCAAACTGGAGGGTAGTTATAGGTGAGAAAAATAGAGTTTTATCGGATGCTGAATTATTAAATCGTGATTATTATAGAGGTAGATTTTCTAGTCCGAGAGAAGAAACAATACTTGGGAGAAATATGATTTACAATTATGAGGATACTCCATTATTATGAATAGCTTTATTAAATCTTTAGTTGTATCGGCATTTCCAGAAGAAAGCATTGATGTAGTTATTCGCAAAATGGCTAAGGAATCTAGAAATGTTAACTATCCTGGAATTGTTGTAATATTAGACAAACAAGGTGTTTTATTAGGGGTGGTAACAGATGGCGATATTAGGCGATCATACGCGAATAATATTTTATTTTCTGATGCAATATCAAAAATAATGGTAGATAAGCCAATTACAATTTCAGAAAAAGTAACAGAAGAGAATATTTCATTAGAGGTTATTAGAAAAGTACAGCTTGACAAAAGACATCATTCAGAATGGATTAGACATGTCTTGATTATTAATGGTAAAAACCAACTGGTTAATATTGTTGATTATCTTGATATATTGCAACATAGTAATAATTTAGTTAATAGAGTGGCTATTTTTGGCATGGGTTATGTTGGAATAACATTAGCTGTTTCTTTAGCAAATCGAGGTCATCAAGTTACAGGTATTGATGTGCAAGAAGATATTGTAGATTCTTTAAACTGCGGAAAATCTCATGTATTTGAGCCAGGGTTATTAGATATGCTTACTGCTAACCTAAAAAGGGGGAGTATTAATTTTAGTTCAGACTTGGGGCTTGATACGCACCAAGTGTATATAGTTGCTGTCGGTACTCCGTTAAATTCGGAATCAAAACCAGATATGTCAGCATTAATCAATGTACTTGAGGTAATTTCAACGACGTTGCATTCTGGAGATCAGGTTATGTTGCGCTCTACAGTGCCAGTAGGTGTGACTAGAGAAGTTGTAATTCCATACATTGAAAATAGAACAAACTTAAAAGCGGGTAAGGATTTTTATGTTTCATTTGCGCCTGAAAGAACGATTGAAGGAAATGCAATGCATGAACTTAAAACTCTGCCACAAGTAGTAGGTGGATATAGTCCACAATGTGTTAAAAATTCTGTAGAGTTTTGGTCTACCCTAACACCGTCTGTAGTTAGAGTTGACACGATTGAGGCTGCAGAAATGGTTAAACTTGCTAACAATACATTTAGAGATGTTTCTTTTTCTTTTGCCAATGAGTTGGCATTGTTGGCGGATCGATACAACGTAAATTCTTTTGAACTTATTAATGCTGCAAATGAAGGATATCCCAGAAATAAAATACCATTGCCTAGTCCTGGGGTAGGAGGTTACTGTTTAACCAAAGACCCAATATTATTTAGTTGTACTTCTAAGGGTCTCAGGAAAGATGCAGTTTTAGGCATCTCAAGTAGAAGAGTCAATGAGAAGGCTGCACTTTATCCGATTAAATTGATTAAGAGGTATGCAAAAAAAATACAGGTATCATTATCTGATTTAAATATATTAATAATAGGCGTTGCATTTAAAGGCGTGCCAGAAACAACAGATATTCGTGGATCTGTTGCTATTGATATTTTTAATAACTTAAAGGGACATGTAGATAATATTTTTGGTTGGGATGCTGTTGTTGATTCAAAAGAGTTGAAGAAAGTCGGTTTTAAAGTGCTTGATGATTTAAGTGTTGCAATTTGTTGTTCAGATGTTATTTTAATTTTAAACAACCATCCGAATAATGTATATTCAGACATATACAAACATCCTGAAAGCTATAGACTTATATTTGATGGATGGAATCAAGTAGATAAATCAGAAATTGAAAAAACTGTTGGAATGACTTATGCAACTATGGGGTATATGACGCATTAAATTGAAAAATATAGCTTTAATTGCTTGTTCTAATGGGTATGGACACGTAAGAAGATTATTATTATTAGCCCATGCTTTGAGGAAAAATGGGGTCAACCCTGTGTTATTCGCTCCATTACAGACAGTGAAGAGAGTGGCTAAATCTGAAATGGTTGCTTGTCCAAGAATTGTGGACTTCAATACGCATACTGAAAGAGAGAAATGGTTAAATGGTACGGCCACTGATTGGATTGAATGCTCCCCTAATTTTTCTGAATATGATATTGTAATTAGCGATAATTTAATTGAAATATTGTTAATACGACCAGATGCATGGCTTTCAGGCTCTTTTTTTTGGCATGAGAGTTTAAAAAATTTTCCTAAAGATTTAAAATTTCAGGCATTGAATTTGTTGAAAAAATATAAACCAAGAATGATATCTAGCGGTATATTTGTTTCTGATTCGGTAAGATCTAACACCCAAGTTTTTGAAGTAGGCCTGTATGCTGCAAATAATAATAATGCTGTACATCAAAACAAGAGGGATGCGTTAATATCTTGTGGAAAAGGCGGTGGTTCTGAAATATACGTTAAAGAATTTGTTAAACTTCTTGCAGAAAGAGAAAAACCTCAGTTTCATTGTGTCTGGGTTGAACCTAGTATGCTTCCAAATAAATATCCTGATTGGATGGCTCCTGCTACATTTACACACAAGATGTATCAAAATATAATTTCGGCTGTAATTAGGCCTGGGGTTGGCACAATAACAAGTTCACTTTTATCTGGGTCTAGAATTTTCCCATTTTATGAGAGTGGTAATAAAGAGATGGAATTCAATGCATTAAGAGTGCAATCTTATAATGTTGGTGAAAGTACATCTACAATAGATGAAGCTTGGCTCAAAGCAGAGTTATTTGCCGCCGATGAGAATTCCCAAAAAAGACATTTTGAAGAAGTAAAAGGCTTAGATTTATGTGGGGCTCAGCAGTCTGCTGAGATTATTTTGAGTTCTGTACAGTAGATTTTTGTATAACAAATATTTTTTTTAAATAGTGAGAATAAATGATTTGGATTAAAAGACTTAATAATTACGGTATATCTAATTGGGCAATACTGTCGCTCTTTATACTGTCTTTTCTTGCAATGCTTGCACAAATGATCGGCATGGGTATCTTTCTACCAATCTTTGAATTTATTTTTCAAGGTGCGATAGAGCAATCAGATGGTAGTAAGAATTTAATATTACGTTATATAGATTTATTAATCTCATCTATGGGTATAGATGTAACCTTAAAGTCTTTACTGATTACAGCGTTTTTATTTTATTTTATCAGCCAAGTTTTATTGTTTATTATTGCTTATGCAAATTCATATTTTCTAGGGTTGATGATAAAGAGTATTCGAGATAAGTTTTTTAAATATTATTTAGACGCAGACTCAGAGTATTATGATGAAGTAAAAGTTGGTGATTTTATCAATATATCCACATCAGAATTAGGTTTAGCTGTATCTGGTGTTATTGCCCCGATAAGATTAATGGTTTCTTTATTATCAGCCATCGGTTCAATTACAATTCTTGTAATGCTTTCATATGAATTGACTTTTTATATTGTTGCTCTTATTTTCATAATGCTACCTTATCCAATGCTGCTAATTTCACGAACTACTAAATTAGGTAGAATGAATACTAAGTTTAATTCTTTCTTGGTATCGTTTTTACTGGATAGGCTAAAGTCCCCTAGACTCGTTCGTTTGTCAGGTACACGTAATTCTGAAATCAAAGAGTATTCTGATATTACTGAAAAACAGAGAAGTTTGACTCTAGATATTCATGTATTAAAAGAGAGAGTAGTATTAATATTTGAGCCAGCAATTATTTTTTCATCATTAGTTATATTGTATATTGCAATAACTTATTTAGACATGACGCCAAGTTCTGTTCTGCTTTTTATGGTGATTACAGTTAAACTTGTGCCAATAATCAGGTCTATTTTGATGCAAAAGCAAAGTATAAACAGGACAAAGGGTTCTATTGAGGCTATTGATTCGTTAGTATCAAGTATGAGGCTAAAAAATGAGAATTTTAGTTCTGAATGTAACAGTGATGTAGATATGCATTCTGCACCAAATATCAAGCTACAAAATGTATCATATAGATATGTAAATACTAGTAAATATGCACTTTCAAATGTTTCATTAACCTTTGATCATGGTACGATTAATGGCGTTATTGGCCCATCAGGATCAGGTAAATCAACTTTAATTGATGTTATATCTAGCTACAGAACTCCTAATAAAGGATCAGTTTATTTTAATAATAAAAAACCTTCTGAATTCAAGATTAATAGTCTGATCTCATATGTTCCCCAACAACCACAAATTTTTGATGGGCAGATTATGAGTCATATTTCTTATGGTGCATCTGACAAATTATTACCCAATATTACAGATGCAGCAATTTTGTCTGGAGCGCATGAATTTATTATGAAATTGGATAATAAATATCAAACAGTATTAAATAATAATGGCGATAATTTGTCAGGAGGACAGAAGTATAGATTAGACATGGCACGTGCTTTATTATCCAATGCTCCAATATTGATATTAGATGAGCCTACTAGTGCGCTTGATTATGAAAGTAAAATTAAATTTGTCAATACTCTTCAAAATATAAAAAAGGAAACAGATAAAATAATTATTGTAATAACACATGACTTTTCTATTATGTCAATATTTGATAGCATTGTACTGCTTAAGGATGGAGCAATGGTTACACAGTCTACACACACTAAATTAATAAATATTAGCTCTTGGTATTCAAACGGAATTTCTAATTTTTATGAAAAATAAGTCTAATTTTTATATTTTGTTGAATGCTGAAATTTATGTATAGAGCCAAAGGTAAAGAGGGCGGCTTATCATTTATTTTTGTATTATAATAACTTGCATAACTTTAGTGTGACATTGAAAATATCATGAATCAGATGAAAATAGATTTTGACATAAGATATTGGCTAAATAAAATCGTAATTGTTTTCTTGTATATTGCCCCTATATTATTAATGGCTATGTATGATTTTGCATTTGTTACGTATGACTCTGAACCAGATTATATCTCTTCTGCCTTTCACATTTCTGAATACGGGATTCCATTTAATTCTAGTCATCCTGGAACAGTAACCCAGTATCTTGTCAGTATTCCTTTATTATTTTCCTTGTATTTTGAGTTATCAATTGATATTGCCATAACTCTTATGAGATTGACTGAGCTAGGTGTTATGGCAATGTTATTATGGATAGGTATTAATATAATGGGAATTACAAGCAAAACAGTTAAAGTATTTTGTTATTCATTAATCTGGTTTTTGATTTTTATTTATCCATCTACTTCAGTTGTATTTAGGTATCTTAGTGCAGAAATATTACTATTTGGTCTATCTTTCTTATTATGTGCTTTGTGGTATAGGCATTTACAAACAGAAGAAGGGGTTGCGTTACTCAGTCTTATTGTTGGAATTGGTATGAATGTAAAACCTACCTTTATTTTTCTTTTAATTGTGCTGTCATCCTTTCATCTATTGCATTATGCTTGTTATTCTAAATTGTACAAAGGTATCCAGGCGATTTTAAAAATATTTATTTATGGGGCTATGTGGTTTGTTGTATTCTCAATACCAAAGATATTTCAAATTTTATTAAAAATGTTAGATTTATCCAGTGGATGGTACGACCTAATTGGAGACACTATTAGTGTGCTTTCAATATTAAATTATTTAATAATCTTTATTTTTCTACTATTGTTGGTATTTTTATTTTATTTGTCTATCAAATATAAAGTTATTTCAAAAAATAAATCTAATTTAATTAATGTTATGATTAGAGAAGGCTGGGTAATTGCCCTTCCAGTTGCTATATTTGTTTTTTACAAACTTTTCTATTATTTTATACACCCAGAAATTGACTATTTAGTTGGTCTTGAACAATGGGAAAGTTTGGGGATTATGAGAAGAAATAGTGTGCCGTTATATGCTTTTTTGGTTTTTATTGTTATCAAGATTATTTCTGTTAAATTTTCTAATTTTAAATTTTACAACCTTTCTCTTTCTCTCATTTTTTTATTCTTAGGCGGTAGTATATCAATTTCTACGGCGTCTAAAGGGTATATATTTGAAAATAAACACAATAAGTTGTTTGATCAATCTTTGATGAAAATTAAAAACAATAATAAAAATTCAAGTATTTTTATCCATCGTGATAACTATTTTGATTCAATTGCTCAATTCCAATTATGGACAAATATTCGACATGGGAATTGCAATGATGAGAAATTGAATACAATGCTGAAATCAACATATTCTGATATTGATATTAGCGGTGTGTCATATATATCAGCCTTTACTGGAATTCTTGATTGTCATAATAAGAAAAATAACACTCTGTCATTTTATGATATGTGGTTAGAAACTCCAAATAATGTTATTAAAGTGGATATATGTAATAGATTAGATGATTTAAATAATGATAAAATATTTTTACTCGATAGTAGATACATTGATTGGGACGATCCTAATGAAATAATAAGTGATTTAAATCTAGTTATAAAGTCTTGCGGCTATAAAATGCATAGGAATCGTGAATATTTTCATAATAATAAAATTATGGCATTTGATTTTATTAAATCTTAAAACTATTTTTTAGGTTGAAACTATGGGCAATATTTCTAATACAAACACTTCTCAACAAGACTTAATTGAGTTGCTTGGTCGGGATGCTGAAAAATATAGAAAATCTATTCAGAGGTAAAGTGATGCAAATAGTAATCCCTATGTCTGGATTTGGAGAAAGGTTTAGACAGGTAGGATATACTGTCCCCAAGCCTTTGATTGAAATAGATGGCAAGCCAATTATTCAATATGTGGTAGAAATGTTTCCTGGTGAGAATAATTTTGTGTTCATTTGCAACAAAGATCATTTACAAGAGCCAAAATACAGAATGCGTGAAATTCTGGAATCTATTGCACCCAGTGGTAGAGTTATTGGGATTGATCCACATAAATTAGGACCTGTACATGCCGTATTGCAAGTAATTGATGAACTAGATCCTGATAAAGCAACAATAGTAAATTATGCAGACTTTACTTGTGATTGGGATTATGTTGATTTTTGCAGAATGATGCAAGACACCCGGTGTGATGGAGCAATCCCATGCTATCGTGGATTTCACCCACACACACTCTGGAGTAATTATTATGCATATGTTCGAGAAGAAAATATGCGAGCATACGATATACAGGAGAAAAAGCCATTTACCAATTTCCCAAGAGAAGAGTTTGCATCTAGTGGGACTTACTATTTTAAAAGCGGGAAACTCATGCAACGTTATTTTGAACGTTGCGTTACTGAAGGCTTAACAGTAGGCGGTGAGTATTATGCTAGTATGGTTTATAAACCAATGATGCAAGACGGATTGGAAGTTCAGGTATATGAACTCGAACATTTTATGCAATGGGGTGTACCATCCGATCTTGAGGAGTATTGTTATTGGTCTGACACTTTTCGCTCAATGTTAGGTGAAGACGCTACTCCAAAACACGAGGGGGTCTTGATGCTTCCAATGGTTGGATTAGGTAGTCGATTTCAGAAAGAAGGGTACAAAACACCAAAGCCATTAATTCTGGTTTCTGGTCGGCCAATGTCAGTGCAAGCATTGATGGATTTACCAAAGACCAAGCATCAAAGGTTTATTCTGCGTAATGATATGTTAGGTAGCAATCAGCTGAAAAAGATTTTACATGACGCCTCTCCATTAGCTAAATTCTCTATACTTGATCATATGACAGATGGCCAAGCAAGTACATGCGTTGAAGGCTCTAAAGGGCTAGAAGTGAATGAGCCTGTCACAATTGCCGCTTGTGATAATGGTATGATTTACAATGCTGCTACTTTTCAGTCATTAATGAGCCTAGATAATATAGATGTTATAGTTTGGGGTGCTAGGGGCTACCCAGGAGCGATACGCTCTCCTGAAATGTATGGATGGATTGATGCAGATGAATTTGGCGTTGTTAAAAGTATTTCAGTCAAGCATCCTTTATCGAATCCGTCGACAGATCCGATAGTTGCTGGTACTTTTACCTTTAAAAGATTGGGAGATTTTCTAAAGAGTGTTGACCATATGAAGAATCGACAAGCTCTAGTCAATGGTGAGTATTATGTAGATACTGTAATAAATGATGCAATTACGCTTGGATTGCGTTGCGTTATATTTGAAATCGATTATTATATTTGCTGGGGAACTCCGAATGATTTACGTACATTTGAGTACTGGCAATCTTGTTTTGATGGGTGGGACTCGCATCCTTATACGTTAGAAAAAGATAAAAATGTATTGAGCAATGTATAGAGGTCTTAGAGAATATATTAAACTTCTTTTAGAGCGCGAGGTTATGCGTTTTCTAATTGTTGGAAGTGCTACAGTGCTTGTTGATTTAGTTTGTTATTTTGTGTTAATTAATTTGGATTATGATACGCATATATCAAAGGGTATAAGTTTTTCTGCTGGTACTGTCTTTGCTTATTTTGCCAATAGCAGTTATACCTTTCAAGGGTCTAAAAGGGGCTCGTTAATTTTTTTCATTTTTTGTTTATTGTATTTATCAACACTTGTGATAAATATTGTTACCAATGAAATAGTGCTGGAGTCGATGGGTCGTACAGATATATCGTTTGTATTTGCATTTTTTCTTGCTACTACTCTATCAGCAATATTGAATTTTATTGGAATGAAGTATTATGTTTTTCAGAAATAAAAGAATTAGACAATGAAGAAATTATCTCTTGTTATTCCTTGTTATAACGAAAGCGAAAGCATTCCAGAGCTTTTAGAATCATGCAATGAGGCTTTTTATGGAAAAGATGTCGAGGTTGTTATTGTGGATAATGGCTCAACAGACAATACACAAGAAGTTATTTCTAAGCTGCTGGGTAAGTATAAATTTGTTACTTTAGTGAGTGTGAAAAAGAATATTGGGTATGGCCATGGTATTGTTCAAGGGCTTAATAAGGCGTCAGGGGAAATTCTTGGATGGACGCATGCTGATTTACAAACAAATCCAGTAGACGCTATCGAGGGGTTGAATTTTTTTAATAATAATACGAATACATTTGTAAAGGGAAAGCGTTATGGGCGCCCCATACTAGATATTTTATTTACGATTGGCATGTCCTTTTTTGAAACTTTGTTGATGAAAACTCGAATGTGGGATATTAATGCCCAGCCAACCTTGTTCCACCGTTCTTTTTTTGATTCTTGGAAAAATCCTCCTGATGATTTTTCATTGGATTTATTTGTATACTTTATAGCAAAAAAAGAAGGTTTAAATATTAAAAGATTTCCAGTTTTATTCAGTGATAGGATCTATGGAAAATCACATTGGAATGTTAATTTTTCTGGAAAGTATAAATTTATAAAAAGAACACTTCAATATAGTTTTCTATTAAAACAGAGGTTTAAAGGTAGTGCATAAAATTCTTCATAGGGTTAATACCAAACAGGACTTATTGACTACCCCAATAGGTTTTGGCGTTGAAATAGATATAAGGTCTAATGGAGATCAATTGTATCTATGCCATGACCCATTCTCGAGTGGAGATAGTCTTGAAGAATGGTTGGAGCTATATAATCATGGAACTTTAATCTTGAATGTGAAAGAAGAAGGTTTGGAGGATCGATTGATTGAGCTAATGCAAAAATTTAGTATTGATGATTATTTCTTTTTAGATCAGTCATTTCCTTTCTTAATAAAATCAGCTTCTAAAGGAGAAAATAAATGTGCAGTGCGTGTCTCTGAATTTGAAAATATTGAAACAGCCATGAAACTCAGTGGAAAAATAGATTGGGTGTGGGTTGATTGTTTTACACGTTTTCCATTAACAGCTAAAGATGCAAAGCGTTTACAAATTGATGGGGGTTTCAAGCTTTGCTTTGTTTCTCCTGAGTTACAAGGAAGAATGGATAAAGATTATATAAAAGAGTACCGTGATAGAATCAAGTCTCTTGGAATTAGTGGAGATGCGGTATGTACCAAACATCCAGAACTTTGGGAGTAACTTGGTCTGATCTTATTAGGGATCGATTATTTATGGCTGGATTGGTAATAAAACTAATCCTAATTTTTGCATTTATTCCCACAATACAAACAGAATGGTTTGTACCATTTGTTGTGGATGCAATTGAGAATCCTAGTTTTAGTCCATGGTCATCATTTATCAATTCTGATAAAGATATTCTAGCGTTCCCTTATGGCCCAATTATGCTGTTGGCGCATTTACCTACAACGTTTTTAGGCTGGGTAATAGATAGCACTACTGGAGCTAATTATTTCTCTGGCCTGGGCTTTAGACTAAGTTTACTTGGTGCAGACATGTTGCTATTAACTTTATTATTACAGCAATTTGAGAGTCGTTGGCGTGACTTATTGATTCATTATTGGCTTTCTCCACTGGTGTTACTCATTACCTACTGGCACGGGCAGACAGACCTAATTCCAATAGTATTATTTATGGCATCCATTGCTCTTCTAAAGAAAAACAAATTAATGCTTAGTGGTATGATTTTGGCAGTATCTGTAGCCGCAAAGCATAGCATGTTAATCACTATGCCATTCATTCTTATATACTCATGGTTTAAGCGTAATAATATTAAAGATGTCTATAGGTTTGTTTTATATTTTTTATTAGTGTTTTTATTGTTTGAAGGCTTGTTTTTATTTGACTATGGATTTCAACAAATGGTACTTAGCAATAGAGAGGCAGAAAAAGTTTTTTGGCTTGCTATATCTATGGGCGATCTGTTAAAGATTTATATTCTGCCTTTGGTTTATTTGCTTTTGGTTTATTTGACTTGGAGGTTAAGGAGGATCAACTTTGAACTCTTATTGGCTACTTTAGGGGTTGCATTTAGTGTTTTGATTCTATTAACGCCTGCACCACCTGGATGGTTTTTGTGGCTAACCCCTGTACTAGCATTGCACTATAGTCGAGGAAATGGTAATGCAGTGTTACTTGGCTCTCTCTTTAGTTTGGCTTTTGTGATGTATCATTCTATTTATAGTACGGGTGCCAAAATAGCTTTTTTTGATAATTTAAGCCTCTCTATGAATATTATTAATTTCTTTGATATGCCGTATATTCAAGCCTTATTGAATACAACTATTATTGGACTTGTAATGGTTATAACATTACAAATCTTTAGAGATGGAATAAAAGGTAGTGATTATTATCATTTAGGTAAGAAGCCCTTAGTCATCGGTATTTCTGGGGCGGATAATTCTGGAAAATTAAATTTTGTAGAGGCGTTGACAGGTCTATTTGGTAAAAATAAAGTTTTAACTATATCTGGTGAAAATTATTTTAACTGGGATAAACACTCACCTATGTGGCAGGCAATAACATCCTCTAATCCCCATGCAAGTAATATTTTTCTTATGATTAGCGATCTACGTAAGATCATAAGCGGAGAATGGATAAAAAGGAGGGTGTATAACCGTGATACAGGTCTTTTTTCTACGGAGAAGATACATCGGGGTCATCAAGTAATTATAGTTAGTGGTTTGCACGCCCTTCATACAAAACAGTTGGTTGAAATACATGATGTAAAATTTTTTCTTGCGAATAAAGACGATAATCATAAAAGTGTGAAGAATGTAGATTTTGAGAAATACATTCAACCTCAGCAAAAGAGCGCTGATATTATTTTTGAAGCACAGACTAAAAGTAATAAAAATATTGATTTAACCATTAGAATTCGTGATGGAGTTTATTACCAAGAGTTGTTTAGAGTGTTGATAGGCATCTGTGGACTGCAAATGGAAGTAATTGAACTTGATGAATATGACAATGTTGAGCTTATTGTTCAAGGTGAAATTCAATCTGTTGACATTAGACTTGCCGCAAACGTAGTTACCCCGAATTTGAGTGAATTCATTGACCAAGAAAATGGTTTTTATGGTGGCACAATAGGTGTAATGCAACTAGTGGCATTAATGGAAATTGATGAAGTATTAAAAAGAAGAAGGGCGGTGATATAGTGTTAAAGATTTATCAAGACATAGTGATATCAAAGCCAAAAGCTATCATATTTGACACAGATAATACTTTATATTTGTATGAGGTTGCGCATCGTGCAGCCATGAAATCAGCAATGCAAAAGGCAGAAAATACATTAGGAGTTAGTAGTCAAGATTTTCAACAAGTTTTTGATTTATCAAGAAAAGAAATAAAGTTGCAACTAGGTAGCACTGCTAGCTCTCATAGTCGTTTACTTTACTTTCAAAGAGCTATTGAAAAACTTGGAATGGGTACAAGAATTTTTCTAACATTGGATCTTGAACAAACTTACTGGAGGGAATTTTTGGTTAATACTAGATTATTTCCAGGAGTGAGAGAGTTTTTACAGCAATTAAAGAGTATTGGAATTAAAACAGCCAATATTACAGATTTAACTGCACAAATTCAATTTAGAAAAATGGTATATTTTGGCTTAGATGAGTATTTTGACTATGTAGTTACTTCAGAGGAGGCTGGATGTGATAAGCCAAATATTGAGCCTTTCAGAATGGCGCTTAATAAACTTAAGACTGATCCTGCAGATGTTTGGATGATTGGAGATAGTTCTGAGAATGATATTTATGGTGCTAAAAGTAATTTTAATATGACAACATTGCAAAAGACACATAAAAGGGTTGAGATTGGGAGCAATCAATTTGAGCCAGATGTGTCTTTTAACCATTATTCAGAGCTTATAAGTCTGATTTCAGATTTACAAAAAAATTGATTTTGATGAAGTGAATAAGATGCGTGAAACTGTTGAGAAATTTTGTACAACAATTGGATTAAATCCTATGCTGGTTCAAGGCGCCGGTGGCAATATATCGTGGAAAGATGGAGACACTCTTTGGGTTAAAGCATCTGGAATGTGGATGGTCGATGCTGAAAAAAAAGATATATTTGTACCAGTAGATCTAAAAAATATCAGAGAAGAAATAGAAAAACATAATTATTCTGTTGATATACAAACTTTAACCTTATCTGAACTACGACCATCAATTGAAACTATTTTGCATGGTTTAATGCCGCATAGAGTTGTATTGCACGTGCATCCCGTTGAAATATTACCGTATTTAGTTACTAAGAATTACTCAGAATTACTCAAGTCTATTTTAAAAGATACACATAACTCTGCTTGCGTTGACTATAAAAAGCCAGGGTCTGATTTGGCACAGGCAATCAGCGAAATATTTTTATGTTCGCCCGACACGCAGATTCTCTTTTTGCAAAATCATGGAATTGTTATTGGTGGTGATGATGTTGACGAAATTAATAGAATTCTAGATGACTTAGTTAAGAAAATTAGTAGACATCTAAATAAGTCAGTTGATCCATGTAATGATATTGGTTTAACTTCACCTCCTGATGATTATCATCTAATTTTGGATAATGAAATAAATAATTTAGTTTTGAATGAGGATTATTTTACCCATGTTCGTAAGAACTGGGCTTTATACCCAGATCATGTTGTTTTTTTGGGTAAAGAATCATTTTATTATGACAGTGTGGAGGAATTTATATCCTCTAATATAAGACCAGATTTGTTGTTTATTAAAGGGGCCGGTGTTTATACTTTGCCAAAATTTAGCCGTGCAAAATTAGATCAATTAAGGTGTTACTATGATGTGATTATTCGACTAGACATTGAGCATAAAATAAGAGTTCTTAATGATAAAGAAATTAATGAATTATTAGATTGGGATTTAGAAAGGTACAGAATTAAACATGAAAAGTAGGAAAATTATAATACCCCAACAAATTAAGACAACAAATTAAGATTTCTTATTTCGAACGAGTTAAACTTAACCCAACAATTCGGAGTAACAAATATGAGTAAAAAACCAATAAACAAACGTGTGCCAAGAAAGTATAAAATTAAACCAGAAAAAAAAAGAATCGCTTAGATGTTCTATATAAGAAATTTTAAAAAGTTGTCAGAGGTTTTGGGGTGGTAAACTCTGCGTTAGCAAGAAAGGTCTTCTTCCAGTTCACTAGGTTTTGTGGAAGAATGTTATGCTTGCTAGCAATCTCTGCCAGAGTGCTTTCATTTTGTAATAACTCAAGCACTAGTTTTGTTTTAAATGCTGAAGTGTAATTGGTTCGTTTTTTACTCATATTTGTTACTCCGAATTGTTGGGTTAAGTTTAACTCGTTCGAAATAAGAAATCTTAATTTGTTGTCTTAATTTGTTGGGGCACTATATAGTTAGTGGTTACGTATATAATGACAAGCGACTTATTAATTTTAATAAGTTAAGCGTAATAACTTGCTTATATAAAAAATAGGTTGCTATAGTATTGGAGCTCTATATTAATACTAGAGATATTGTTGAATTAATGAGAAATAAATATGAAATCGATTGTAACTGGAGGGGCTGGATTTATTGGCAGCCATTTGGTGGATAAGTTGCTAGATATAGGGCATGAAGTTGTTGTGCTTGACAACTTTAGTACCGGGCGTAAGGAAAATTTAAGTCATGTAGATGCACAAATAAAGTTAGTAGAATGCGATTTGTCTATAAAAGGTGAATGGATCAAGGAATTCGATCAAGTTGATTGGGTTTTTCACCTTGCATCTCTTGCTGATATTGTTCCCTCTATTCAAAACCCAGAAAGTTACTTTCGGTCAAATGTTGATGCGACTTTCTATGTGTTGGAAGCTGCACGACATGCCAATGTAAAACGATTTGTTTATTCAGCATCCTCATCATGTTACGGAATTCCTGATAAATATCCAACCTTGGAAGAATCAGATATTCGACCACAATACCCTTATGCATTAGCCAAA
>Ga0257122_1001280_pt1 | contig 18228 bp, 12 predicted proteins | sample SI106_120metaG_FD_190146 | JGI IMG/M metagenome (GOLD analysis project Ga0257122, IMG submission 190146) | Marine microbial communities from Saanich Inlet, British Columbia, Canada - SI106_120 | ecosystem: Environmental > Aquatic > Marine > Inlet | place: Canada: British Columbia | collected... | reverse complement strand
CCACTTTATGCTGCCAGGAATTATGCATTAAAGGAGGCTAGAGGAGAGTATATAGCCATTCTTGATTGTGATGATTTGTGGCTGCCAACAAAACTGGAAGAACAAATTCCACTTTTAGAAAAAGATGAAAAAGTAGGCTTGGTTTATAGTGATGCTTTTCTGTTTAATGAAAAAGGGAAGGTAAAGCAATCATTTGAATCAAAAGAACCATTCCGGGGTAATATTTTTTCAGAATTATTATTTTGTAGTTTTATTAATACTCAAACGGTTGTAATCAGAAGGAATACACTTGACGGTTTGGATTATTGGTTTGACGATCGTCTTACTATGGTTGGCGATTTGGATACTTATTTAAGGATAAGTTACAAATGGAAGGTTGATTATGTAGATAAACCGTTAGCCAGATATCGTGTTCATCGTGAAAGCGTTACATATAAAGAGGGTAAAGAACGTTTGATTATTGAACTCGATTTAATGATGGAAAACCTTAATAGGGTTATTGGGGATTTTGAGTATGAATACCCTGAAGAGGTCAGGCATCTGAAGAGGAGAAGGGATGTTCAGCTTTCACTCTTAGATTGGGAAAAAGGTGATGGGAAAAAGGCACGGACAAGGCTTCACTGCTATGTTCGCGACAGTGTCTCATATTTGATTTTATATTTCTTGACATATCTGTCTTACAGGTATTTTTTTTATCCTTGTTATAGATTATATACCAAAAATCTAATGGCGGATTAAGTAGAGATTACTACGATACAGAACAAAATGGTTTAAATAGTTTGACTAAACGTGTTAAGTAAAAATACCAAATACGTAATTTTGATTTTAATTGCCGGTTTTCTGACAAGGCTTATAAATATAACACAGCCTATACTTGAAGTTGCGGGGTGGAGACAGTGTTATACTGCTTCCATAGCACGCAACTTTTATTACAATGGGATGAATATCTTCTATCCCCAGGTATTAACTAGTGGTACCACAGAAGGATATATCGGGGGAAGTGAGTTCAATATGTACCCATTTGCTGTTGCAATATTATATAAAATATTTGGTGTACATGAGTATTTAGGTAGATTAGTATCTATAATTATTTTCAGTGGAGGGGCATTTTACTTATATAAATTAACAAGAAAATATGCAGGCAGTACAACTGGGTTGATAACCCTGCTCTTTTATACATTCAATCCTTATATATTTTTCTATTCCAGGTCTTTTCAGCCGGAATCAACTATGTTGTTTTTCTCTATCACTATGCTCTATTTTTTTTCAGAGTGGATAGACAGAGAAGGGTGGTGGTTGTTTACACTAATGACGTTGTGTGCGACACTTGCATTTCTTACAAAGATCCCTACGGTTTGTTTAGGATTGCCTTTACTATATCTCTGTATTAAAAAATATAAACTCAATTTTTTAATACAATGGAAGTTATGGCTTTTTATTGCATTGAGCTTTATACCTACTTTTCTATGGTACAAACATTCCAAATATGTAGAAAGCATAGATGGTCTTGCACTGAATACATTAAGTTTTAGTTACTATATGAAGTATTCAGCCTACTTTTTAACAAGTCTACCTTTTTATGAGAAGGTATTCTATGCTGAAGTATTTGAGAAGGATTTAATATATATTGGCGGTCTGTTTTTCGTTTTGGGTATAATTTTTACATTTAAGAAGAAAGAGTTCAGGTACATTCATTATTGGCTACTTGCAATAATCATATACTTTTTTCTAGCAGCTAAAGAGGTTGAGTGGCACACTTACTACACAATACCAATTATCATCCCGGCATCTATATATATCGGATATGCTATTAGTAACTTCCTGAGATTAATAACTGCATACAAAGTAACCGGAATTAAGAAAATTGCTTTACAAGCACTATTCGTAGCCATGGTTGTAGCTCTCCCTCTTATTGGCTACCACAAGATAACTGGGAGATACAAAGCTAAAAGGCTAGAAAAGGATTATCCGGTTCAAATCGCCGGTAAAATTGTAGACGAGACAGCAGATGAGAACGATCTCGTAATAGGTTGTATATGGGGCGGACCGGAACTCTTGTACTATTCCAATAGAAGGGGTTGGGTTATGGATTCAAATGACTGCTCAATAGAGATTATAGAAAGTATGAGGCGGCGGGGCGCAGATTATTTTGTTACAACCAAGCTGGATATTATTGGTAGTAGGGTAGTGGAGGATATAAAAGATAAATATGAGGTAGTCAGAGCAACAGATGCGTACCTTATTGTCAAGCTATAATATACAATCCGATGTTCTCTCCATAGTACTAAGTATAATACCTGCCTACATTGTACATGTTTATACCTTATTGATATTTGCGTAGTATTAGACACGATTACTACTGTTATTTGGAACAGATATGTGCCAGCGACTTGGGCGGGCTCAGGTTACCAAGTGGTTGTGAGTGCAAATTTGTCAAAACCCTTTGAATAAAATGAAATATAAAAAAGTCTTATTATTATTTCCAGACTACGCAGGAGGACATTTTGGTGCTCTGAGGCCACCTGCAGGGATAGGATATCTTGCCCAGATGCTTCAAGAAGAGGGAGTAGAATATGATGTGTTAGATATGGCCGCTGGAGGTGACTTGCGCACCCTTAAGATAAAACTTTTATCTTTCGAGCCGGACCTTGTTGCCATAAGCCTCATGAGCTTTATGTACAAGCGATCTTATTATATTATCAATTGGGTTAAAGAAATATCTAGTGACATTACTATAGTTGCTGGAGGGCCTCATATATCCACACTTAGAGAAAAAGTATTAGAGGAGTGTAAAGGTTTAGATTATGGCATAGTGCAGGAAGGCGAGCGCACACTGTTAGAATTATGCAAGGGACTTGAGGTAGAGAGAATACTGGGGCTCTTATACAGAAAAAGTGGAAAAGTCAACTATGTAGGAGCCAGGCCATTTGAAAAAAACCTAGATAAGTTTACATTTCCAAGATTTGAAAAATTTCCACTTGGCAAATATGTAACAGAGGAAATAGGTATTGTCTCTTCGAGAGGATGTCCTTTTAACTGCACATATTGTCCTGTAAAAACATCCATAGGACAACAGTATCGGATCAGAAGTGCAGAGAGCATTGTTGACGAAATAACATACTGGTACAACCGTGGTTTTAAGCAGATAAGTATCCTGGATGATAACTTTACCTTAAACAAAGAGAGAGTTCTTAAAATATGTGATGCAATTTGCAAAAAAGAGTTCAAATATATTGAGCTAAACTGCAACAACGGAATACGTGCTGATAAAGTGGACAAGGAGATGCTTTATGCAATGAAACTGGCAGGCTTTAGGTATTTCGCCTTTGGTATTGAATCAGGAAACGAACAAGTCCTTAAAAACATCAAGAAGAGCCAGGATCTTGACGTTATAGAAAAGGCCTTAAAGACAGCAATAGAACTTGATTTCACAGTAACCTTATTCTTTATTGTCGGTTCACCTGGCGAGAATATGGTTCAAGTTAAGGAGTCCATCGCACTTGCAAAGAAATACCCGATCTTTGATGCCAGATTTTATAATCTAATACCTTTTCCTGCTACGGAGCTGTTTGAATGGGCTAAAAAAAATAAATACTTAATTATGAATCCCGAAGAGTATCTTAACAACTCTTCTCATTGGGACTATAAACCTGTTTTTGCAACTCCCGAGTTCCCGGTAGAGGAACGTGCTAAGGCCTTGGTGTTGACAAGACAGGCAAGAAAAGAGATTAGATATGATGCAATGAAGAGAAAACTTGAGAAAAAGCTAGGCCCATTTTCTGGAATGATAGCAAGTTTTTATATAAATGATTGGGTGCAGACACAATTAATGCATAACAGCTTCTTGCGTAGAAACCTGAAACGTCTGTACACTAAAGCCTCACTTAATATTTCAACACCGCCTTTGTTAAAATCAAATAAGTTAAACATTTTGATAATTAGTTCTAGAAGCGAAGGTGGTGGGGCAGAGCAATTTTTTAAGATTATGACTAAACTCAATGGATTCTTCAAATTCTATTGTGCATTACCTGATAGTCCGCCTTACTATGATAAGATTGTTAATGAAAATATTTCGATATTCAAACTCCCTTATCGGAAGTTTAAAATTCTGGCATTTCTCAAACTGTCAAAATGGGTGAAAGCAAACGGCATAACAATCGTCCATTCTCACGGTGGAGGGGCGGGTATCTATTCGAGATTATTAAAGCTGCTTAATACAAAGTTGAAAGTAGTGCACACTTTTCATGGTATACACTCTAGAAGTATTAATCGCAAGGTAATTGTTGAGTTGCTTCTGAAAAATTTGACTGACAGATTTATTTTTGTCTCAGAGACTGAGAGGCAAATTGCCATGAGACTTGGGATCACGACTGCTACAAAAAGCACTTTAATTGAAAATGGAATTCATATAGATAATGAAATTTACAATGATATAGATAGAAACTCAGCATTACAAACATTCAATAAGAAGATTAGTAACGAGAGCTTCGTTATAGGTATGCTGTCTCGCTTTGATAGAATAAAGAATATACCTTATGCAATAAGAAGTCTTTCAGACTATTTGAGAAGCCGTGATGATGTGTTTCTCTTAATAGGAGGGGATGGAGAGGGGCGCTGGGAGATAGAGAGTGCTATCAGTGAATACAACTTGCAGGATAAGGTGATACTATTAGGGTTTATCAATGATAACAGGCGTTTCTTTCTATTAATTGACATCTATCTGAATACATCACTTGGAGAGGCTTTTGGTTTTTCAACTGTTGAAGCAATGAAATATGGAAAACCTGTTGTAGCCAGTAAGGTTTATGGAAACAGTGATGTAGTAGATGATAATGAAACAGGTTTGTTATTCCCACTAAATAAACCTTCTCTATTAGTTGAAAAAATTAAAATATTGAAAGATAATCAAGAAACATATGGCTATCTGTCAAAGAAAGCCCGTGAAAACGTTAAAAAGCATTTTAATTTGGATAGAATGTTAAATGAAACCAGAGAGTTATATCTCTCTTTTACTCCTGACATACGTAAAAAAGCAAACATGCGAATCGGTATAAATGTATCGAAAGCTTGTGATGTACATACTGGCGTGGGACGATATACATACAATTTGCGTAAGTCTATCTTAAAGACGAATGGTAGATATGATTGCCATTTTTATGCACCAGATCGGATGAATAATACTAACGGAACTGATCTAGAAGGAATTCATTTAGAAAAACCAACGCTAATCAAACAAAATAATACGTTAAGAATCTTATGGGAACAAATAATGCTACCGATTCATTCAAGGAAGGATAGGCTTGATCTGTTTCATTACACTGATCATGCCTTGTCTCTGTTCCAAAGGGTACATCCAACTGTTATCACAGTTCATGATATCGCTTATGTGCGCTTTCCTCATATGTTGAATAAATCAAGGCAGATTTATAAAAAAGGAATATTAAGGATTTCAATAGAGAACGCTGATATTATTGTTGCAGATTCTTATTCAACAAAAAGAGATATTATTGAATATTATGGAACTAATGAGGAAAAAATAAAAGTTGTCCATCTTGGTGTTGAGAGTAGATTCCGTCCCATCAGTAATGTGGAAGAATATAGACAAAAAAATAAATTGCCTTCAAAGATGATTTTGAACGTAGGTACATTAGAGCCAAGAAAAAATGTGATCACTTTAATAAAAGCCTATAAGAAATTAAGGGAAAAAGGTTTTGAGGACTATAAATTAGTTGTAGCTGGTGATAGAGGATGGCTTTATAAACAAATATTTAAAGAAGTTGGCCATAGTGGTCTAGAGCAGGAAATATTTTTTTTGGGTGTAGTCATGGATCAAGACTTACCCATGTTATACAATTGTGCCGATATATTTGTATATCCGTCACTTTATGAAGGATTTGGTTTGCCTCCCTTGGAAGCAATGGCGTGTGGTATTCCGGTAATTACATCAAATACATCTTCTCTGCCAGAGGTAATTGGTGATGCCGGAATCATGGTAGACCCTACTGATGTCAACTCATTATGTGAAAGTATGTATCTTTTGTTGAAAGATAAGGAATTGTGGAATCGTATGAGCAACATGGGACGAGAAAGATCTAAATTGTTTTCATGGGAAAGAGCGGCGAAGGAAATATTAGAAATATATGATGGCGTCCTTTCGGTGTAAAAATGTCAATAAGAATTAAGGGTTTGTAAAAAAATGATTCGATATACTGTTTCCTTTTGAGCGTGGGAGCAATATTTTAGGCTCGATTGATTTATTTGCGAAAAACATAAATGAATCAATGTAAGTATACGCAGCGCCATTATAAATTACATTATCTGGAACAATTAACATTCGACATATTAAATGGGATTAAATAAAATACCAACTATTTCTGAGTCTGATAGAATCCTGATTATAGGGGGAACTGGTTTTATTGGGAGGCATCTCGCGCAGAAGTGTTTACAATACTCTTCGTTTGTGACATCCCTGGGATTGACAAATAGTATTGGAAAGGAAGCAAATATTAAGGACGTAGAGTATATTCAAGCTGATATTTTAGACAGAGAGAAGCTTAAGTCAGCTCTCAATGGCAGGTCATATGATTATGTTTTTAATCTTGGTGGCTATATTGACCACACTCCATATTTCATGGGAGGTCACAAGGTGTTAGATTCTCATTTTCTTGGGGTAACAAATATTATTAACTGCCTTGACAGGAAAAGATTGAAAGGTTTTGTTCAAGTGGGCAGCAGCGATGAATACGGTAGTCAGCTTGCTCCTCAGAATGAGACCATGAGAGAGCGTCCTTTTTCTACATATTCTTTCTCAAAAACAGCCTCAACACACTTTATACAGATGCTTCATCTGTCTGAAGGATTTCCAGGAGTTGTAACAAGATTGTTTCTGACTTATGGTCCCGGTCAGGATGAGAAACGTTTCCTGCCTCAAATTATCATTGCATGCCTGAAAGGTGAGAGTTTTGAGACAACAGAAGGAAGGCAACTCAGGGATTTCTGTTATGTTGAAGATGTTGTTGAAGGGCTAATCAAATCTGCTGTTACTCCTCAAGCCAAAGGACATATCTTTAATATTGCATCAGGTAAGCCTGTTCTTATTCGAGATATGATAGATGAGATAGTGGGCATTATTGGAAAAGGGAAGCCAATCCTTGGTGCGCGTCCATATAGAGTGGGTGAGCATATGGAGCTTTTTGCTGACATAAACCTGGCAAAAGATCTACTATGTTGGAAACCACGCATAGCTCAAAAAGATGGGCTGATAAGAACAATTGATTACTATAAGGGAGTGGTTGGATAGTAGAGACAGTTAATAAGAATATTAACTATTTTAAGGATGGGATAAACAATGAACGATGTAATCATCTTGTGTGGAGGTAAAGGAACCCGCTTAAGTGAGGAAACAGTTGATAAGCCAAAACCAATGGTAGAAATAGGAGGGAAGCCTATCTTGTGGCATATTATGAAGCATTATTCACATTATGGATGCCATAGATTTATTCTTGCACTAGGATATAAAGGAGAATATATAAAGAGATTTTTCTATGATTACCGAATTCTTTTCAGTGATTTTACTTTGGAAATGCACCCTGAGAAAGCACCTGCCATACATGGAGTAAATGATGAGTCTCATTGGGAGATTACCTTTGTTGACACGGGATTAGATACATTAAAGGGAGGACGAATAAAGCGTCTTGAGAAATACATTGCAAGTGATAACTTCCATCTAACCTATGGAGATGGAGTATGTGGGGTTAATATAAATGAGCTGGAAGAATTCCACGAAAGGCATGGGAAGATAGGGACAGTTACTGGCGTACACCCTCCCTCCCGTTTTGGAGAAATGGTATGTAAGGATGATATTGTTACGCACTTTGAGGAAAAACCACAATTAAGTACGGGTTTAATTAATGGTGGGTATTTTATATTTAAAAAGGAATTATTAAATAGTATTATAAGTGACACTGGCTGTGATTTCGAATTTGGCCCACTTCAGAAATTAGCATCAGAAGGTGAGTTGAAGGCATATAAATTCAATGGTTTTTGGCAGTGTATGGATACGATTAGAGAAAGGGATTATTTGAACACGTTGTGGGAATCGGGCACTCCTCCATGGAAGTGTTGGGCATAAGATTATTGATGTAGTATTTGTATATATAAAAAGGTGAAATTGAAGTCATGAAAATATTATTTATTAATTTCAATATTGGTTCAACTGTTGGTATCAACAACGGCCTGGCTATATTATCTGCGGTCTTGAAAAATAAGAATCACAAGGTTGATTTACTGTTTCTTTCCGAAGAACTTGGATATGATTTTAATCTTGACCGTATGAAGCAGGATATAATGGGGATAAATCCTGATATTATTGGAATATCACTCATGGAACCACAATTTAAATACATGAGAGAATTCTGTAGTAGTGCAAAAGAATATTTTAAGGGTTTTATTGTGTGTGGGGGTCCATTCCCTTCCATGGATCCAGAATCCGTCCTGGCCGTTGAAGGGATTAATGCCGTTTGCATAGGGGAAGGGGAAGATGCTATCTGTGAACTTGCAGATGCTTTGGAGAGTGGAGAAGATTATAGGAATATTAAAAATTTGTGGGTAAAGATGAATGATGGGATTATAAAAAAGAACAGATTACGCCCTTTTGTAGATCTTCAGATGCTGCCACCGGAAGATAAAGCTATATTTGATCTGGATAAAATACTTCCATTAAAGAACTACCAACTCGAAACAATGTTGGGTAGAGGATGTGTGTATAAATGTTCTTATTGTATAAATGATACGTATATTAAACGATATGAAGAGTTATGTGATGAACCGGCGGGCTTTAAGCAATATGCTAGAATGAAAAGTATTGATACTGTGATAGAGGAAATTAAGGGTGTAGTCTCAAGATATCCACAAGTAAAAAAGGTTGCATTCATAGATGATAACTTCCTGATGTACCATAACTTTGTGAAAGATTTTTATCGTAGATATAAAGATGAGATTGGAATTCCATTTATGTGTAACATTAATCCGATGTCTTTTGATTATGAAAAAGGGAAGTTTCTGAAGTCTGCAGGATGCGATGACCTGAGATTTGGCATTGAAAGTGGCAGCGAAAGAATAAAGAATGAGATTATGAAAAGACCGATAAGTAATGCCAGGGTTATTGAAGCATTTAGAATTTCTAGTGAAATTGGGGTCATGTCAAGTTCTTTCAATATGATTGGGTTACCAACTGAAACACAGGACGAAGTGTTAGAAACGTTGAAACTGAACGCTTCTATCCTCCCTGATTCAATTAAAATTATGACATTTTATCCTTTCAAAAATACTCCGATTTATGAAATGTGTGAAGAACATAATCTGATAGACTATAGCAGGAAAGAAGAGTTGGACGGTTTTGACGCTTTTTCATGCTTGAAGTTTCCACCGGAACACCAACTATTTCTGGAGAAGGTTCAGGCAGTATTCAACTGGTATATCAATGTGTTTCTGGATAATAAAGCCTCGTCGCAATACGCAAAGTTGATTGAAACAATAGAAAGAATGGACAAAAATGAATGGAACGAATATGACTACATGGCTGTAGATAAGAAGATGTCTCATAAATTTAGAGATGAGGGTGTCTTGCATTATACAAAATTTATGAATCGAACCTTGGGGGTAAAATTTCCAAGCGGACACTATGGGCATAATGGATTCATTCAATACGTAAAATAGTTACAGTATATAGTGAAGCGTATTAAATATAGAGAGTTGTTCAAGTTCCTGCCTTAGTTTCTGTGAGCAGGTGCATAGTTTACAAGGTGTTGTCTTACTGCGGTATAGCGGAATTAAAATTATTATTGGATCAAGATGGAAGAGTTGATTGTTAAATTTATCTCTATTACTACTTAAAAAATGAATGTTCTAAAAGCGAAGACTATTACACTGTTTCCACATAGCGGGTTGACAGGGCAACAGAAGGAAAATAGTGAATCTAATTTAAAAGAGATTCAAAGTAGAAGCATAAAATTAGACTCGTACCCTCGCAGGCTAGTTCTAGAATTAACAAATGCCTGTAACCTTGATTGTGTAATGTGTGGGAGGGATGAGAGCGAATTTGCTGTTAAGTTTATTGATATTGAATACTTGAGGAAGTTGGAGCCTATTCTCAAATATGTAGAAGAGGTTACTTTGTTCGGATGGGGGGAGCCTACAATCCATCCAAAATTCAGGGATATTCTGGAGTTTCTTGATAGGTATCCTGTGCGGAAATATTTTGTTACAAATGGTACTACTTTGCACAGAATAAGAGAATATCTGTTTGATTGCAAGGTTGACATAATGGCTGTTAGTCTTGATGGGGCAACGGCAAAAACTAACAATGCAATTAGAAGGAAATCAAATTTCGATCAAATAGTTTCTGAACTTAGATCAGTAGTTCAACAAAAAAGAAACGGAAACACTGGATATCCTTATATAAATTTTGTCTTTACATTAATGAGAAGTAATTTAGATGAACTTCCGGAGATGGTTGATCTGGCTTATAGTATTGGAATAGAGGAAGTTAAGGCAGTATATATGACTTCTTTTAGCAAAGACCTGGAAGATGAAGTTTTGTGGGATAGAGTTGACGAGGTCAAAAAAATATTCTCAAAAACTATCGAAAGGGGTAATAGATTAGGAGTTAAAATTAAGTTGCCGTACATTCAAGGTGAGGATGTCGCCGGTGATAAGTATCATAAGGATTGCTTTGTCGGTTGGCGTGATTTATTCATAGGCTCCGATGGCTATATCAGGCCTTGTCAATCAATATCAAGAAAGATGTTTCATATTTCAAGATATGATTGTTTTCAGGAGACATGGAACTCAGAAGAGATGGTGAATTTCAGATCAGTCGTAAATGACCCTGAAAAAATGTGGGAAGGTTGTAAATATTGCTATCAATCCTCACATTCAAACTGCAATAGAAAGACTTCATTTTTGCAAATAGGGCAGGAATTTGCTCCAAGTTGGGAGGAGAAAAGATAGTGATCGATGGGGTAAAAGTAACACCTTTAAAGCAGATACTGGATGAGCGTGGCAAAATAATGCATATGATGCGTTCTGATGCTCCTGATTTTGAAAAATTTGGTGAGATTTATTTTTCATTTGTTCATTCAGGAGTAATTAAAGGATGGCATATACACAGGAAAATGGTACTTAATTACGCCGTGCCTGTTGGTAAAGTTAAAGTAGTACTTTATGATGACAGAGAGGAGTCATCGACTCGTGGTGAGATAATGGAAATATTTACAGGCCCTGAAAACTATCAATTAATTAGGATTCCTCCACATGTTTGGAATGGTACTAAAGGAATAGCAGAGGGAACATCAATTATTGCCAATTGCGCCACGCTGCCACATGATCCGGGAGAGATTGAACGTCTTGATCCATTTGATAAGAATATTCCTTATGATTGGAATTTGAAACATGGTTGAAGATAAAGAATTTAACGATGATCAATTAAATGTTCCCAAGGTAAGTGTAATAATGAACTGCTATAACAGTGAGAAATATTTGAAAGAGGCGATTGGCTCTGTTTATACACAAACATATCAGAACTGGGAAATAATCTTCTGGGATAATGCATCAACTGATAGCAGTGCGGAGATTACCAGGAGTTACGATGACAAGCTCAAATACTTTCGTGGAGAAAAGACAGTTCCACTTTATGCTGCCAGGAATTATGCATTAAAGGAGGCTAGAGGAGAGTATATAGCCATTCTTGATTGTGATGATTTGTGGCTGCCAACAAAACTGGAAGAACAAATTCCACTTTTAGAAAAAGATGGAAAAGTCGGTTTAGTTTATAGTGATGCTTTTTTGTTTAACGAAAAAGGAAAGGAAAAGTGTCAATTTGCATTTACAAAACCACATAGAGGTGATATTTTCTCTGAACTATTGTTCTCGAACTTTATCAATGCACAAACTGTAGTAATCAGAAGGAAGGTGTTTGAGGATTTAAAATATTGGTTTGACAGCCATCTAATTTGGGCGGGAGATTTAGATATTTATTTAAGGATATGTTATAAATGGAAGGCTGATTATGTAGATAGACCGTTAGCGAGACATCGTGTGCATCGTGACAGCGCTACGTTTAAGAAAAGTAGAGAATGTCTGGTTACGGAACTCAATTTACTACTGGAAAAAATTTATAAGAATTTCAGTGATTTTGAATATAAATATCCTGAAGAGAACCGGCGCTTAAAGAGAAGAAGGGATGTTGAATTATCACTTTTAGATTGGGAGAATGGTGATAAAACGCAGGCAAGAAAAAGACTCAATGCGTATGTACAGGATCGTGTTGTTTATACGATTTTATATTTCCTGATGTATTTTCCTTTTCGTTATGTTTATTACCCTTGTCTTAGAATATACAATAAAAGCATAATGGCATAGTAATTGAGAAATTTCAACTAATGCATTTTGTCGATAAAAATGTCAGTATCAAATGATAATAAGTCACGGAAATTACACGATTCTTCAGTACCGACAGTAAGTGTAATAATGAATTGCTATAACGGTGAGCAGTATTTGAAAGAAGCGCTGGACACCATTTATGCACAGACATATCAGGACTGGGAAATAATCTTCTGGGATAATGCGTCAACTGACAGTAGTGCAGAGATTGCCAGGAGTTATGGCGACAAACTTAAATACTTCAGGGGAGAAAAAACAGTTCCACTCTTTGCTGCCAGGAATTGTGCATTAAAGGAGGCTAGAGGAGAGTTTATTGCTATTCTTGATTGTGATGATTTATGGTTGCCAACAAAACTGGAAGAACAAGTTCCACTTTTAGAAAAAGATGAAAAAGTTGGCTTGGTTTATAGTGATGCTTTTCTGTTTAATCAAAAGGGAAAGGAAAAGCGACAATTTGAGATTACCAAACCACATAGGGGAAATGTTTTCCCAGAATTATTATGTAGCAACTTTCTTAATTCCCAAACGGTAGTAATCAGAAAGAAGGTATTTGACAGTCTAGAATCTTGGTTTGATGGACGTCTGACTTATGTGGGAGATTTCGATATTTATTTAAGGATAAGCTACAAATGGAAGGTTGATTATGTAGATAGACCGTTAGCCAAATATCGTCTTCATCTTGGCAGCGCTACGTTTAAAGAAGGTAGAGAGGGTCTGGCCATGGAACTCGGATTAATGATTGAAAGCCTTAGTAAAGCTATCGATGATCTTGAGTATAGATATCCCGAAGGGTATAGGCGTTTAGAGAGGAGAAGGGATAATGTATTATCACTTTTAGATTGGGAAAATGGTGATAAAAAGAGGGCAAGAAAAAGAATCAAAGCCTATATACGGGATGGTCGTGTTTACCCGATCTTGTATTTTCTGATGTATTTTCCTTATCGTTATGTCTATTACCCTTGCTATAGAATATACACTAAAAGCATAATAGCATAGTAATTTCCTGATTACACTTCATTCACCACCTAGGTGGTCACATGTTGTTAAAAGGTGATAATAGTAGAAGTGTTTCAAACATGGGTTAGGTGTTACTATAGAGTTTATCAGATTATTGAAGCTTGACAATGAAATTACCATTGATATGATAGCTCCTGCACATTTCTAAGATGAACATTTTACTGTCAATTAATACATACCTTGAATCAACACGTATAGTGAATAATAATGGAGAATAACAGGTTGTTATGAAACAAGGAAAGCAAAAAATTCTGCTTATAGAACCTCCCTTTTACAGGTTATATAAAGACACATACTCCCTTGATAGATATCCACTCTCTTTAGGCTATCTGGCTGGGACAATACACAAAGAGACAGATTGGGAGGTGTTGGTATACAATGCAGATTTTTGTTCTCAGAGTGAGTCAATGAGTGTTGGATATTTGACAACTACAGGTTACGACAAGTACCTGAATCATTTGAAGGATTTGTCTCTGCCAGTATGGGATGAGATAAAGTCTACCATTCTGGATTTTAAGCCTGATGTTATCGGTATTACTACTAAATCACAGAATTTCAAATCGGTTTGCATAGTGGCAAGAATTGCAAAGGAGATCAACGAAGATATTACCGTAATAGTTGGTGGACCTCATCCAACCATGACAGGGTCTGATATATTTAAGTGTGCGGATTTTGATGTAAGCGTTATTGGTGAAGGTGAGGATGTCATTGTTGAACTACTTAACGCGATTGCCGCCCGAGAGAATTTTAATAATATACGGGGTATTATTTATAAAGAAGATGGCAAAACTGTTGAAACTGGACCGAGAGAATATATTAAGGACCTGGATTCCCTATGTTTTCCGCATGAGAGTGCACAAGAGGTGTTAAAAGATTATGATCAATATCCACGAACCGCATTCAGGAATATTTTTACCATAAGAGGTTGTCCTTATAACTGCCTGTTTTGTGGTTCCTATAAAATATGGAGTAGGAAATCAAGGTTTAGATCTCCCGAGAGTGTCGTAAGAGAAATAAAACAGCTTCAAAAAATGGGATTACGAGTAGTTAACTTTGATGACGACACCTTTGGTGTAAGTAAGAAGCATATACGTGATCTGTGTAATGCCATAAGAGAGCACTGTCCCGGCTTGCAATGGAGTAGTGAGATCCACGTAAAACTGGTTGATGATGAAACCATTTCAATTATGAAGGAGGCCGGATGTTGTTTTATTCAGGTTGGGGTTGAATCTGGAAATAATGAGATATTAAAACAGATGAGAAAGGGTACTACTATTGAAGAGGCGCTTAGTGCCTGTGAGATCATTCATAAACATGGGTTAGAATTAAAAACTTTTTTTATAGTTGGCTTTCCTCTAGAAACGGAAGAGACACTGAGTGATACGGTTGCTGCAATGAGAAAGGTCAAATGCGACCAGATGACCTATAGCATCTTTACACCTTTTCCGGGTACGGAGTCATTTGAATTATGCAAAGAATATGGGTTGATTGATGATGACTACGATGTTTCACTATACAATCTTCAGAGTCCGGCAAACTGTTTTTGTAAGAACATAGAAAGAGAAAGGTTTCGGATGCTGGCCTCCAGGATAGAAAAGATGGTTGACAGGAAAAATATGTTAAGCAGGATAAAGAGAATGTTTTCAATGAATACGGTATACAGGATACAAGAATTGGGAGTGCTTAGAAGTTTGCAAAAAGGTATAAGGGTATTTATTAATAGATAATAACTTACAGGCATTGTCTTCCCATAGTCGCATCAATTAAGAAATTACATGATGAATTAAATAGGCCTAAGTTGTTTACCTTTGAAAAGGGTTACCTTAGGTGTTATAGCCGAAATATATGTTGCTTATCAAGTCGTAATATAATGAGATTGTAGTTGGGAAACATAAATATGTAAGGTTTTATGAGCAAGTTTCATTCTAACTTCTTATTATCTTTGTATAACCATTTCTAGAAATTTATTAATTCTTTACTAATATAATTAATATGCTATGTGGAATGAGTATATACAGAAGATGCCATCATAACGGAAATCAAAGATGAATAATATTGAAAAATATGTTGATAAACTCCTAATATATATAATTATATTTAATTCAATTTATTTTGTTCTGTCTCTTTTCACCGGAAATTATTTTGATTTCTCTGTTTTCACTGTAGATATTGATTTAAGCAGACCACGCCAGTTAATAGGAGTTATATTATTTGTCTTCTCATCTTTTTTCTTCTTTTTAGCAAAATTAAAATTCAACATAAATTATAAAATTCTAGTAATTTCCTCATATTTATCATTGTTATTAGTGGCAGTAAGTTTTGAAAGCTTTTTGATTCATACACATAACAATGCAAATCTCGATCTTGAGGTTGGTAGAGTTAAATATTTAGAAAAAGCAGCGAAAAAAGCAAAAAACCTTAATATTGATTTTGATGCGAGAACTCCTTACCAAGTCATCATGGATTTCCGAAAAAACAATATTGAGGTTTTCCCAAGTTCATCTCCTGGTGGCATGTTGCATTTAGAAGAGCCTTTCATGATTGATAATCATCCCGCTGTTCTTATGTCTGGCATTTCAAATAAGATGCATATAACAATAAATGAATCTGGCAAGTATGACACATACATATCCGATAAATATGGTTTCAATAATCTCAACCCAGATTATGAATATCCAATTGATATAATGTTATTGGGTGATAGTAATATTGAAGGCTATGCTGTAGCACCGGAGGATAATATTCAAGGTTCGCTAAAGAAATTAGGTACAAATACAATATCTGTGGGGAAAGCGGGTCATGGATCATTATTGCTGCTCGCATCATTAATTGAATACGCAAAACCTTTAAAACCTAAAAATCTTATTTGGTTTTATACAAGTTATGACAATCTAATGAATCTGAGAATGGAATTAAAATCTCCTATTCTTACTAGATATTTAGACGATGAAAATTTCTCTCAAAAATTGATAAATAAACAAAAAGAAATTGATGATTTTGTTATTAAGTATACTGAAAGGAAATTGTCAGATTTTCCAAAGCAAAAGAAGAAACGAAAACACAACTCCCAGAAATTTATAAGCAAATTAAAAAGGGTTGCCATGTTCGACAGAATTATTACCCTTTTTTCCTCAACTTTAAGAGGGGGAATTTATGTAATTGAAGACCCTTTATATGAGTCGTTTAGATTAATTTTGAGTAAGGCTCATTTAATAGCTAAAGCTTCAAATTCAAATTTATATTTTGTCTATATGCCACTTTTCACCGAGATTGAGCAGAAGAAGGGCCTTAATAAAAGAGTAATTAGTATAGTCGAAGAACTTAATATTCCTATGATTGATATTTATAATAAGGTTTTTCTAAATCATCATGATCCATTATCATTATTTCCATTAAGGCTAGGGCATGGACATTATACTGCAGAAGGGTCTAATTTAATTGCTAGATCTATTTATGAGGAAATATACCAGTCTTCAATCAATGGTATTTACAATCATACCTCGAATGGATAAACCGCTAGACTCTTCTATTTGCTCATTTCCTTAGCATCCTTTTGTGGTTTTGTAAGAGATAGCTGAGAATTAATCATTTTTCTAGTGTTAAAAAACAGGAGAATTAAGTATGGAAAATGATACCATTAACCTAATTGATTGCCTTAGGGTGATCAGGAAGCGAAAGATACTGGTCATTGCGGTATCCTTGATTTGTATGGTAGCTGCGGTGGTAATAAATCTGACGTTGAAAGAGTTATACCGGGCCGAGGCTATTATAGCCATTGGGCAAAAGATAGACCCGGATATCGGGTATACTCTTAAATCTTCCGTGATAGATGGCACTAAAAATGTGAAAAAAAACATTTATGCCATATCTGAACTAAATAAAAAATCTTCAAAATACGACTTTAGCGTTGGGAGGGTTAATGATACGGAAACCATGCTAAGAGTTGTCGTTAAAGGTACTGATATGGGAAGTACTAAAGAAATTCTTGAAGAGATTGTAAATGAACTCTATGACGATCACCTTAGAATTAGAAAAAATTCTATCCAGTATCAGAAGGCTTATTATGAGAGAGAGAGGGTGCGTTTGAAAACTGCAATAGAGACAATGAAGGCAGATATTAAAGAAATGAATGATGATATCTCTTATGTAAGAAAACAGCTGGTGGCAATGAAGGCAGAGAAAGCGGATCCTATGTCAATAGGGTTTTTTATGAAAATGAATTGGGATTGGGAAAGAGATGATATGGTAGGAGTGAAAAAGCGGAATCTCTCGGCTGCAGTGTCAAATTATGAAAAATTAGATAATTCTGAGAAAGAAATAACAGATTCTGAAAATCGTGAGAAAGATAAAACAAGGATGGTTGGTTCAGTAAAGGTTAGAAACGTCAATCTAAGGGCAATGAAACTTTTTGTTCCGGCAGCAGGGGCTGTAGGTTTTACGATCTCTCTCTTCCTGATCCTCTTTATAGAGTGTGTAAGAGAAAGGGGAGATGGGAAAAAGGATTCAGTTTAAGGGTAGGGCTCTGAAAGAGGTCATGTCTCATGCCTGCCATGTGGCACTAGCTCAATAATTAGGTAACCTTTTGAAGTTTGTAAAATTACAATGAAGATTAAAATACAAAAGCTTTATGCATGGTCAATTATTCTGGAGCCAATGATCTTTTTTACTCTGTGTCATCAACGCCTGTCTGGTGTGGGACTAAACGTTTCCAGAATGATGCAGATTGTCATTTTGCTTTTCTTTTTACGTTTAGCAATTAGTGGTAAAATC